>Ga0209041_1001096_pt1 | contig 17110 bp, 24 predicted proteins | sample SaaInlV_100m_DNA_4_FD_184647 | JGI IMG/M metagenome (GOLD analysis project Ga0209041, IMG submission 184647) | Marine microbial communities from expanding oxygen minimum zones in the Saanich Inlet - SI037_S2LV_100m_DNA (SPAdes) (version 2) | ecosystem: Environmental > Aquatic > Marine >... | reverse complement strand
AACAATTTCAAATTCATCAATTCCTATTTTCTTTGAATAAGTTACTGCCTTGTCTAAGGCTGACAATTATTCTTCTCTTGGATTTTTATATTTAAATTTATTAATTTTAATTAATTCTGCGTATGATCCAAATTGTGAATAATCTGTAATTCTATCTAATCCATCTTCATCTTCATTTTCTACTTCAAACTTTTTTAACATTTTATAATGTGTGCTTCTTTCAGCAGGAATCCTTCCTATCTCTCTTACCATTCGTCTAATTTCTTTTGGTCTTAACAATTGTCCATACTCTGAACCCGCTGATGTTGATATACTTTCATTGATTAAAGTACCTCCAAAATCGTTTGCCCCCCACATCAATAGTAATTGTGACATTTTTTGACCTTCTTTTACCCAAGACATTTGGATATTGTCTATTGAATTATTGAACATAATTCTTGCAATTGCATGTGTAAGTAAAACATCATTTCCACTTCCTCCTTGCTGTATTCCTTCATGTAATTGATGCTTGTACATTGGTGCCTCTGAATGAACAAAATTTAATGGAACAAACTCTGTAAATCCCCCTGTTTCTTTTTGAATCTCTCTTAATTTGACTATGTGTTTCACTCTTTCTTCAAGTGTCTCTAAATGACCGAACATCATTGTAGATGTTGTGTTTATTCCAATTTTATGGGCTTCTTTGATCACTTCTTCCCATTGTTCTACTGTAATTCTTCCTGGGGAGATCTTGTCTCTTAGTTTTTGGTCTAATATTTCTGCAGAAGTTCCTGGTAATGTATTGACCCCTGCTTCTTTCATTCTTTGTAGAAATTCTTTAATTGAAACATTTGATCTGGTTGCTCCATAAAGAATCTCTTCTGGTGAAAACCCATGAATGTGTATGTCTGGAATTTCTTTTTTAATTTCTCTACAAATATTTTCATACAGATCTCCTTCCATGTCTGGTGGTAACCCTGCTTGAATGCAAACTTCAGTTGCTCCTAAACTATGTGCTTCTTTTGCTCTCCGTACAATCTCTTCTGTTGGTAGAAAATATCCTTCTTCTTCTCTAAAATCTCTACTAAAGGCGCAAAAACCACATTGTTTAATACACACGTTTGTAAAATTGATATTCCTATTTACTACATATGATACAATGTTTCCAACCCTCCTTTTTCGTAATTCATCTGCAACTAATCCTACTAAATGAAAATCAATTCCTTTTGTTTTGTATAGTGTTAATCCCTCTTTAGCAGTAATTTCTTTTTCAGATAGTGCATTGTTTAAAATTTCAGATACTTCTGGATCTGCATTTCTAAACAGTGAATCTATGTTAATTGTCATCTCCAATATCCTTCCTTTACGTACCCTTCTTCATTTTCAATAACTGCTATTTTATCTCTTAACTTTTTATTAATAAAAGAAAAGAATTCTGGGTATATAGGGAACCTACATTTTAAACTAAATCCTGCTTTTTTTGAATTATTTTCTACTTGGTTGATATCTGGCCATGAAAATTCTGGATTGACAAAATCTGGTGTCAATGGTGAGATTCCTCCCCAATCATTTATTCCTACTTGTAGGAAACTTTGATATGATTTTGGAGATAAATTTGGTGGAATTTGTATATTCATTTGTGGCATTATGATCCTTGACAATGCTACAATTTTTTTAAAATATTCTTCATTTGCAGAAGGATGATTTTTCATCATTGTATCTGATTTTGGTTGAAAATTTTGTAAAATTATCTCTTGAATATTTCCATATTTTTCATGTATCTTTTTAATTGCCAATATTGAATCTATGATTTCTTCTATTGTTTCACCAATCCCTACAAGAATTCCTGTGGTCATTGGAATTCCTAATTTGCCTGAATTCTCTAAAATTTTTAATCGTGTTTGTGGTTTTTTACTTGCAGCTAAATAATGTGGCATTCCTTTTTTTGTTAATCTTTCACTAATGTTTTCAAGCATAATTCCCATTGACACATTTGTTTTTTTGAGTTCTTTCATTTCATCAAAATTTAAGTTTCCTGCATTTGTATGTGGAAATAATCCTAATTCTAATGCCAATTCTGATGAATGTATCAAATATTCTACTGTTGATTTGAATCCATTTTCTTTAAGCCAATTACGTGCTTCTGGATATTTTTTTTCTGGTTGTTCTCCTGTTACAAAAAGTGCTTCAACACATTTGTATTTTTTTGCTAATTGTAATACTTCTTTAGTTTGTTGTTTTGACATTAAAGAAATTTTTTCTTCTCCCGGTTCTGCCTTGTATGTGCAGTACGAGCAAGTATCTTTACATAAATTGATAATATTCAAAAATGCTTTTTTTGAAAATGTAACTGAATTATTTTTATTTTCTGTCCTTAATTTTTGTGCAGTTGAAAATAGTTCTTCTGAATTTTTTATTGAGTTCTGATAGATATCTATGATCTCTTCACGGTTAATTGATTTATTTTCTAATACGTTGTTAAGGATCTCTGATTTTAAAATCAAACTGGTCATTAAAAGAATTTTTTAGTAGATGTATTTATGCTTGTATCTATTATTTTTCAATTTGGTCTTTCTTGAAGTATAATTGTAACATTTGTAGTTCTATCATCTCTTAAAATTTCTAAGTCCATTTCATCTCCTACTGTTTTCACTCTTTGTAGATGTATCAAAATATCATCTATTTTTCTTACATCTATTCCATCTACTGCAGTAATCACATCCCCTCCGATTGAATATTCCCTACCTTCTACTTCTATTGTCTTATCCGAACCAATTAGTCCTGCATCCCATGCGGGACTATCTTCTACTACCGTGATGACTAGGAATCCTAATGCATCTTTTAATCCTAATACGTTTGCCGTATCTGGATCGATATCTCTGCCTGAAATTCCAATCCATGGATGTTTGTATTCTCCATCTTTGATTAAAGTTGGAACAATTTTTGCAACTGTTTGTGATGGTATTGCAAATCCTACTCCTGTAAATTCTCCTGTTGTTGATTGTATTGCTGTATTAATTCCTACAATATCTCCTCTCATATTCAATAATGGTCCTCCTGAATTTCCTGGATTGATAGCTGCATCTGTTTGAATTACATCTGGTATGGAATACCCTGAACCTGATGGAAGCAATCGTCCCATTTGACTAATAATTCCTGATGTCATAGAACCTGATAATCCAAATGGATTGCCTATTGCAGTTATTGGTTCTCCTACTTGTAGATTGGATGAATCTCCAAGTGATAATGGTTGTAATAATTTTAAATCTGCATTGACTTTGATTACTCCGATGTCTGTATATTCATCAATTCCGATAATTTTTGCATTATATGATCTACCATCTAAAAACGTGACAACTGTTTTTGTTGAATCTTCTATGACATGTGCATTTGTAATGATGTGTCCTTTTTTGTCAAATACAAAACCTGATCCAACTCCTCCTGTTTCATCCGATGTTTGATTTCTTTGTGTATTAACTCTGACAACACCTGGTTCTGCTTTTTCAAAAATTTCAATTAATGATAATGTTTTAGATTTTGAGTTTGTTAGAATTAAATCATTAATTTCATCTATCTGATTTTGCATTTGAATTGTGGTTTCATCCGATTCTGTTGGTATGATGAATAGTGCTGAAAATATGATAAATACGCTAATACTGCCTACTGTTGCCCCTACAAATATGCCTGACTTGTCCATAAAATTATTATTTTCTTATTTGTATGTAAAGTATTACTTTTCTTCTATATGCTAAGTGAACTTTGAGTATGATCTTTCATTGAATAACTTCTTCCTCTCCATGAAACAGATGATGACCCTTTAGCTTGAATTAATCCTGTGAAGAATCCTAAAGTTACTATTAGTCCTCCTAATGGTGCAAATAATGCGTGAATTAGTTTTAATTTTAATCCCATTTTTACTTCAATAACTGATCCAGTGTAAATTAATGCTGATGCAATTGCTGCTGACACATATAGCATTTTTGTAGACATTGATTCTATTGGAATAAAATTTGTGATTAGAAATATTGGGAATGGAATGAACAATAAAAATAGTACTGCAAGAAAACTTCCAATTGCAATTTTTTCACTTTGCAAGTATAATGGAATCATTAATCTTTTTAATGCATGCCACAATGTACTTGCATCTCTGGCCCAAACTGCGTCTATAAGATCATCTCCTCGAACAATTCTCATTTTATATCCTGCTTCTTTCACTTTTTTACCTAATGCCCCATCTTCAATTATTTCATGTTTGACTCCTTCGTGCATTCCTACTTGTTCGTATGTTTTTTTTGTAATTATGAAAAAACTTCCAAAAAAGTATGCAGCTTTTTTCTTTGGATTGTTTACGTTAATTGCTGAAAATCTTGTGTGCAAAAATGTTGATATCATTGGTAATGACACTTTGGTTAAAAAATCAAATGTAAGTAGCCTTGGAATTGCTGATAATGCATCTAATTGTAAACTAAGTAGATGTGATACTGAGAGTGAGATTACTTGTTTTGAATGCTTTGTGTCTGCATCTGTAAATAGCAGCAATTCCCCTGTTGCTTGCCTGTGTCCTTCCATACATGCCCAATTTTTACCCATCCATCCTTCGGGTTTTGGATTTGCAGTAACATGTATTACTTTGGAATTATTTTTTGCATAATCAGCAATTATTTTTCCTGTTGAGTCTTCTGATGAGTCATCAATTACTATGATCTCATAATTTTGATAATCCTGATCAATTAATGATTCTAAACAGTTTGCTAGATATTTTTCCTCATTTCTTGCAGGAAGGATAATTGAAACTTTAGGAGTTGTATTGTTTGTATTTTCAAATTTATCTAGATATGGTGTTAATGTAAATGTCTCAATCATTGATTTAATTAGATATATCCATGCCCCACAAATTCCAACTAAAATTGCTACCATCATGTAAATTATTATCTCAATTATTATTTCCATAATTTATTTCTCAATTTCTTTTTTGATACTTTTCATTGCTTGTTCTGTGCCACTTTTTATGTGATTTTTTATCATACTTGTAAACATATTCATCATTCCCGACAATTTAATTTCCCATGATGTCTCCATAATGACTTTGTCGTTTTTTGGTGTTAATGTTATAATTTTAGTTCCTTCTAGTATTCCTTTTGTAAACTTAGCTTTAATTTCTTTTTTAGGTTTTAATTGAATTTCTTGTAAACATTTTTGGTCTCTAAATGCTATGGTAATTTCTCTTTTGATTATATCTCCTTCAACTGATAATGTTTTTACTTTTTTTGTTCCCTTCCAAAATTCTGGTTCATTGTCTATGTCTGAAATAACTTCCCATACCTTCTCTATTGTGGCCTTAATTTCTGTTTGAACCACAATTGTTGCCATCTTTAATTCCATTCATTTTGCATCAAATATATTAGATTCCACTTCTTACTGATACAGACTGTGATGGGCCAACGCCTAAAATCCAGAACATTAACTCCGGTTCTAATGGCCTTGACCATTCTTCCGTCACAGTCCCTTAAAATTTAAAAGAACATCAAATTTACTTGTCTTATGCCCAAAATTGAAACTTTTGATGCTGGAACTTTTTGGAAAAATGCTTATGCGCATCAACGTGGTAAATTATTGCAAAAGGTTGACGTTCCTGATGATCAAATTATTGAATTAGTTAACAAAAAATACATGGAATTACCAGCTGCTTTAAAATATGAAATTGAAACTAGTGGAATTACCAAAAAAGAATTACAATAATGCAAATTCATTTTAAACCGATTAATTTAGATAAATTATGACTACTGTTTCATACGATGATTTTGCAAAACTAGATCTTAGAGTTGCTAAAATTATTGCAACTGAATCTATTGAAGGTAAATCTCGAATAATTAAAGGTAGAATTGATTTAGGTGGGGATGATCAAAGAGATGTTATCATTGGAGGCGCACAATATTTTCAACCTGATGATATTGTTGGAAAAACAGTAATTGTTCTTGCAAATTTGGAACCAAAAACTATGGCTGGAGTTGAATCAAATGCAATGTTACTAGCTGCAGATGTTGATGATAAGCCATATTGGTTAACTGTAACTGAAGACGTTGCCTTGGGAAGTCCTATCAAATAAATTACTTTTTTAAAATAATTATTTTAAAACTAATCGTATACCATCAAGTCTTTTTCTTCTAACAACGAATGAACGTTATTTACAGATCGATAGACTTCAGTTTCTAATTTAGCTCCGACACAAACTAGTTTTCCTGATGCAAAAATCAAGATGACTGTTTTTGGGTCAAGCATTCTGTGAATCAAACCTGGGAATTGTTCTGGTTCGTACATGCTTCTTGGTAATGTTCTTGCTGCTTGTTCCAAGTTGACTTTACCTCCAAGGTTAATTGAGGATACGATATTTTGAATTGAAACTACAGCGTCTTTTTTGATTTTGATTTTACCTTTTCTTAATATTTTTACAACATTTGATACTGCTGTCTCAGCAAGTTCTTGAGATTTTGCACCTGTACAGACCATTTTTCCTGAACTAAATAACAGAGTAGCTGTCTTTGGGTTTTTTAATCTAAATACTGCTCCTGGGAATTGTTCTGGGTGATATTCTACATCTGGAAATTTCTTTGTAATGTCTACTAAGTCTAATTTTTGATCAATTGTTGCAGAAGCTACTACGTTTACAATTGCAATGACTGGTTTTGTTTGTGGCATATCTTATTTCATTCTACCTTTCTATACTCTGATCTAATCTCAGTCCTTTGTATCTATTTCTTATTGTTACTTCAGTTACATTTGCAGCTTCAGCAATGTCTCTTTGAGTTCTATCTTCTCCATTTTTAACACAGGATAAGTATAATGCAGCTGCTGCAAGTCCCATTGGGTCTTTTCCTGCAGACTCTTCATGTTCTTGGGCTTCTCTTAATACTTTAATTCCATAACGTTTTGTTTTTTCAGAAATTTGTAATTTACTTGCAATTTTTGCCACACATTGTGTTGGATCAACTACTGGCATTTTTAATTCTAATTCTCTATGTAATAGTCTGTAACATCTTGCAATATCTTTTTTCTTGATATTTCCTGCATCTGCAACATCTTTTAGTGTTCTTGGTGTTTCAGTATCTCTACATGCTGCATATAGCGCTGATGCAATTAATGCTGAAATTGAACGGCCTTTAACTAATCCTTTTTCTAATGCTTTTCTGTAAATGTAAGCTGCTTTTTCAATAACTGAATCTGATAGTGATAATTTGTCTTTCAGTGTTGCTAGTTCACTTAATGCTTGTCTCAAATTTTTATCTGATGATGCATTCACTTTACTTCTACTGTCCCATGTTCTGAGACGTTCGATAGTACTTTTCATAGAAGTTGATAATGGTTTTCCAGATGCATCTTTGTTTAATGGATTGATAATAGTTGCAAGTCCTCTATCGTGCATTGTTAATGATGTTGGAGCACCAGTTCTTGTTGGATCTGCTCCACCTTCTTTTGAGAATGATCTCCATTCTGGACCTGCATCTTGTAAAGTTTCTGAAATTACAAAACCACATTTACCACAGAATCTTTCTCCTGTAACATTATCTGTAAGCATTCCGTTTTTACCACAACGACCACATAGTGTATCCATATTCGTAATTTCTTGAACCAAAATAATACAGTATTTCACAACGCTGTTAGTATATAAGCTATTTCAAATTTATTTAAAAAAATCTCTTTTTTGAGTGAAATTAACTCAATTTCATGATATTTTCTTTCTTTTTTGTATCCATTGCTGGTTTTAAACCCTATTCGAACTCTTATTAAAAAAGTAATTTTACCAATTTTTATGGCTAATGAATTATCTGAAATTGGTCCTTCTGAATGGTTATCTTTGAATCAATTTGTGCAAGAATTAAAAGAAATTAATTCTCAATGCATCTCAGTTTACTATCCATATGGCAAGGGGAAAGACACTATTCAATTATTACAAGAAACAACCCGTTCAGAATCATTAAAGAAAATTGAAAAGAAAATTGAAAAGAAAATTTTAGAACTTAAAAAGAATCCTGTATCTGTTGGAAAATTTACTAAAACATTATGTGTATTTGGTTGGTTCAAAAATGAAAAAATTCACATTAAAGTAATTGGAACCTCAAAAAAATTACCCTATGTCTACATGGTAAATAAAAAACCTTATGTGAAACCTTTCTCTGATATTTTAAAAATAAATTATGATGTTTTGTTGGTAACTGTTGATCAAAAAACTGCACGAATACAAAAGTTTCATGGTGATCAAATTACTCAAGAATCTAAATTAAGAATTGATTTACAAGGAAGACATAAGAAAGGAGGACAAAGTCAGGGAAGATTTTTACGTGCAAGGCAGACAAAAATTCATGTATTTTTCAAAAAGGTTGCAAACAAAGTTAGATTGATGGATGTTGATAGTGAGTTGATACTTTTAGGTGGAAACGGTCCTGGAAAAACAGAATTTTATGATGAATTAAATTCTGATTTATCTTTTAAATGTAGATTTGTTGAAGGTCTATCTTTTAGTACTGCAAAAAATGATATTCATAAAATATTGATTCATCATTTGTATGAGTATAGAAAAAAACACATGAAAGAATTAATTCAAAAATATGAAACATTAGTAAAAGATGGATTAACTGCAAAAAGAAATAATGTTATTTATCGTGCTTTAGAAAGAGGTAGTGTCGAAACATTAATTGTTTCTGCAAACTATCATACTAATTCTCAATTTAAAAATATCTTGAAAATGTTGGAAATTGCCAAAAAGACATCATGTAAAATTGAATTTGCTACATCGCCACAAATAATTAAAAAACTTGAATTAGATGATTCTGTTTTGGCTATTTTGAGATATAGAATAAAATAATCTTTTTTTGATTTTATTGATTGAAAATTCTTTCTCTTATTTCTGGTATGTGTTTGTATATGATGTCTCTAACTCTGATTTGATCTTCATTTGTTGGTGGTTTTTCTTGTGCACTAAGTATGGCTCCACTCATTCCTAATGCCATTCCCATTACTATTCCATATACAAATTCTTGAGCATTTTCAACTTTGAGGGTCTCTTTATTTTCTTTAATCTCCTCAAGGTATCCTGGAATTGTAGCTATTGCGCCATTGATTGTCTGTACAATTATTGCTTCTAATGGATCTTCACTCATATTGTTTATTGAAAATCAATTCTTAATAAATTTGCAGCTAAGATTTTTAATTAAGGCTTTTAGAAAATACACATGTTTTCCTTTTTTACTGCAAAACAAGCAAATGAAGCATTGCCTGATGTAATTAAAAAATTTGAATATGCATTAGCTAAAAAAAACGATATTACAAAAATAGAAAAAGAATTACAAATGACTATTTCTACTACTAATTCTTTTGAAAAGTACATGATATTGAAACAACAATTGAATTCTGCTATAACTAAATTTTATCAATCAGTTGAAATTTTAGAAAGTACTGGTGTCATGATTAAAAGTATTGAACAAGGATTGCTTGATTTTCCTTCTAAACGTTTTGATGAAGAGGTTTGTCTTTGTTGGAAACATGGTGAAACTGAAATCAAATTTTGGCATGATAAAGATTCTGGCTTCATGGGAAGGAAACCTATTGAAGTTAGTGATGAAAGTTTAATTTAATTCATTTTTATTCTGTGATCTTTTTTTGTCTCTACAAATTCCACACAGATACGTTTTTTGAAATTCCTCTATCTCTTTATTGAATTCTTTAGTTTTGAAATATTTTATTGCAGATTTCATTCCTCCTGGAACCTTTTTCTTACAATTGGAACATTTTAAATTCAAATCAAATTTCACTGTTTTTTCGTTTTCCTCTATTTTTCCGAATCTCATGACTGGGGTTCTTCATATTTTCATATAAAATTTAGTAAAAATCAAAACTAACGAATTTTATAGTAAAAATCAGTATTATCACTAATGATCTCTGTTTGGTTACGTGTTATTCGAGTTCGTTTTTTGTTAGCATCTGTAATTGCCGTACTTGTAGGCTTGGCATTAAACTGGTCACAGAATGGAACAATTGCATATTTTGATGCAATTTTGACTTTTGCTGGAGTTCTGGCACTTCATGCAAGTGTTGATCTACTAAATGATTATTGGGATTTCAAACGTGGCATTGATACTAAAACTACTAGGACAAAAATGAGTGGTGGTACTGGTGTATTGCCTGAAGGACTACTCAAACCTTCTACTGTTTATCGTGCCGGTGTTTTGTTTTTAGTTCTTGGTTCTTTGATTGGAAGTTATTTTGTGATTACATATGGCATTTTAATTGCAATAATTTTGGGTTTTGCTATTTTATCAATTTATTTTTATTCTACAAAAATTGTTGATTCTGGTTTAGGCGAATTTTTTGTTGGTGTAAAAGGTTCAATGATTGTTATCGGAGCATTTTACATTCAATCTGGTGAAGTAAATATTGAATCTATTTTAGCAGGTATGATTGTTGGTACTTTATCTTCATTAGTTTTGTTTATAGCTTCATTTCCTGATCATGATGCTGATAAATCAAAAGGCAGAAAAACTCTGGTTATTGTAGTTGGAAAAGAAAAGGCAACAAAACTGTTTTGGATTTTCCCCTTGTTTGCATATTCTATTATTTTAATTGGAATTTCACTTAATCTGTTTCCACTTTTATCCTTGATTTGTTTTTTGAGTTTACCCTTAATGATTAAATCTGGATTAGGTTTACAAAAAAATTATAATTCTGTAAGTGATTTAGTTCCATTCATGTCTTCAAGTTTGAAATCTAGTCGCATAACTGGAATTTTGTTTGTTTTAAGTTTCCTAATTCCTATCTAAACAGACATAAATTTAGTGAAAATAGAGTTCTCTTATGATTTCAGGATTTGCGACAACTGAAGGAACTTCCAAATTTAAACAAAATTCAAGCGTAAATTCTCTTAATTTTAACATGTTTGAAAACCTTCATCTTTCAAATGTTGGAATTGGAACTTATCTTGGAAATCCCGATAAACAAACTGATGAATTAGTAAAAAATGCAGTAAAACAATCTGTATTATCTGGTGTGAATGTAATTGATACTGCAATAAATTATCGTGCTCAAAAGGCTGAACGTTCTGTTGGTAGAGCTATTTCTGAATTAATTAATGAAGAAAAAGTTTCTCGTGATCAAATCTTTGTAAGCAGTAAAAATGGTTATGTTACAAATGATGCTGATATCCCAGAGGATTTTATGGAATATGTGATGCGTGAATTTGGAAAACCTGGAATTGTAAAAGAAGGTGATATTACATCTGGATATCATTGTATGACTGTTCCTTATCTTTCTGATCAATTAGACAGAAGTTTAAAAAATTTGGATTTAGATTGTATTGACTTGATGTATCTTCATAATGGTATTGAAGGACAAATTAAAGATATTTCTAAAGAACAATTCTTAGAAAAACTATCTTCTGTTTTTGAATTATATGAGAAAAAACGTGATGAAGGAAAAATTAAATTTTATGGTATGGCCACTTGGGAGTGTTTTAGAGTTATGAAAGATAACCCTCACTATCTTTCACTAGAGGATGTTGTTAATATGGCAAAAAATATTGGCGGTGATGATCATGGATTCAAATTTATCCAATTACCCTATAACATGAATTATGATCAAGCATTACTTGGAAAAAATCAATTAATTCAAAATAAACCTGTTTCAATTTTAGAATCTTCAGTCCGTTTAGGAATTGGTGTATTTACTAGTGTTCCATTTATGCAAGGGAGATTGTTGTCTCCTGGCGTTATGCCTGATTTTGGTGAATTAAAACCATCATTACGTGCTTTACAGTTTATTCGCTCATCTCCTGGCGTTCTTGCCCCTCTTGTTGGTCAAAAATCCTCGGAACATGTTTCTGAAAATTTGGATATTATGAATATTCCACCAATTAATGATGATGATTTTTTGGCATTAGTTAAAAAACTCACATCATAATTGTTTCATTATATTTTATACAAAGATAATAACTAGAAGTTTTTTTATTACTTTGATATATTGTCTTCAAAAATTTATGATTACGTATCAATATGCAATTCTATTTTATCTCTTGATCCAAAAATTAGATTTGCTGGCATTATCAATGAACATGGAAGATTAGTTGCTGGTGGAATGAAAGAAAATGTTGAACCATTAGAAACTGAAAAAGATGATGAGCTGATTTTCATGGAGCTTGCATTGAGAGTCAAAATGAGGAAAGAATTTGATAAACAACTCGGATTAGTTAATTTTGCCATGGCTTCCCGTAAACGTGCGCTTGCAATTAGTGTGATAATTAATGATGATATTTTATATGTCGTATCTGAACCTGATACTGACTATTGTTCATTACCTAAACAAATTCTGGATATAATTAATTCCTAAATTTTGATGTATGCATATTACTGAATCTATAAATAGAAATTAAAAATAAAATAGCTTATGCCCGTTGATCCTGTTTGTGGAATTGAACTTGATGAAGACATTGCATTAATTCATGATCATAATGGAAAAAATTTCTATTTTTGTTGTAACGGATGTAGAAAAATTTTCATTAAAAAACCTAGAAAATACAAAAATAATGTTTAGATGGGAAATGCTCCACACATTCTACAAAATTTAGAATTATTTACTTCGTGCTGACAATATGGACATTTGGATTTTGCATCCTTTTCTACAGGTGAACCATATAATTTTTTAAAAATTTCATAATAATACATTGATTCTCTAGTTCTAATTACCACTTTATCCTCCTTCTCTACCGTTAGTTTTCTCTCAACAAAACTCTCTTCATTAATTATGGATTCAAACAAATTTGTTAATCCTACTGTTCCTGCGCCCTCTTGCATGGGTGATTTTTTCCTCCATGCAATTTGTGATGGGATGTGTTTTTCAAATGTTTTTCGTAATATCCATTTTCCGTATCTTTTACCCTTTTCTTCTTTTACTTTTAGATTTGATGGAATTATGTCTGAAATTTTTCTAACTTCTTGATTTAGAAATGGTGATTCTATTTTAACCCCTAATGCTTTTCCAATTTCCTGTGTGGGAAAATGCATGATAGAACACACTCTTTTAATTTCTGCATCTAATTCTTCTTTGGGTTTATTCACTAGAAAATTATAACCTGCAAATAATTCGTCAGCTCCATCTCCTGTAATAATTGATTTGTAATCGTTGTCTTTTGCCCATTTAATTACTAAATACATTACAACATTATTTCTAATTTCAATATCGTTAAAATTTTTTAATATTTTGATAGTATTTTCAATGGCTTCAAGTATTGCTGATGTTGATACATTGTATATTGATAATGGGATGTTTGTTTCCTTTGATATTGTCTGACAATATGTTAAATCTGTTGAAACAAAATCTTCAGAAATAATTGCTACACTACTTGGATTTCTTTTTTTAAATAAATGTGCTAAAATTGAACTATCTAGCCCTCCTGATAATGCAATTAACTTTGAATCACATAATTTACAAGATTCATCTAGAATCTGATATAATTTATTAGAAATATCTTCCAATAATTTTACTTGGGTTTGAAATTAAAATAGGTATGCCTAATCTTAAATTTTATTTTTCATAATGTTATTGCAAACTTTAAATTCGTATCGTTATCATTGTGAAATAATGTTACTTCCTGCTGAAATTGAATCTAAAACATTAATTCCTGCGTTAAGGGCTATTTTAGCAAAAAAATTGGCTGAAGAACATGATATTAGAGAGGATGAAATATCTAAAATGCTTGGAGTTACTCAAGCTGCAATTAGTAATTACATTAGAGGAACACGTGGTGACCCATCTTTAATTGCAAAATTACTTGCAGAAAATCAAGTTGCACAATTGATTGATGAATTATGTGAACATCTTTCTTCTGATTTAGCTTATACTCCTTCAAGTCTTTCAAAATTTATTGGATTATGTAATTATATCAAATCTAGTTTATTGATTTGTGAAATACATCATAATTTAGAATCTAATATTGATGAAAAAATTTGTAAAGAATGTGAAAATATGCTTCTAAAAGGTCCTGGAAGCGTTTACTAATTTTTTGTAATAATTATTTCAACAGTTGATGTCATATCTCCTATTCCAGCTTTTGCTACTGTATCTAGATTGATTTTTTCAACTTGTGTGCTTCCCTTTAACATTTTTTCTGTAATTATGTTTGCTACTGCAACTGCACTTGGAATTGAATTTCCAATTGCTTTAAGAATAATTCTATCTTGATTGATGAGCTTTGATACAACATCAACTGCAGTGAGCATTACTGGTTCGTTTCCAATGTTTATTATGGTCTGCTCTTGACCTTTCGGTTCATTTACTTCTTCCATGAGCATTATACAACATTCAGAAATTTTTTGTTCTTTTAAGTTTTATCGACGATTGGTTCTTTATAGAAAATAATCAATTGGAATGTTTTGGAAGTCTCCGTTTGGTAACACTCTTCTGATCGTAATTGGAATCACTTTTTTCTCTAATTCTTCCATGGATATGTCTAATGATATTCTTGCATCTTTTGGAATTTCAATGAATGGTGGTGCTCCTAATGATAATTGTAATGCTCTTGCACCCATTATTCGTGCTTTTTCAAATCTTGTTAGTGTCGGAGGACCTATAGTGACTTTACCTTTTTCACATGGAATTTCTACTGGTTCGTGTTCTTCAATTTTTTCTACAACTTCTCTTTCTTCAATTTCTTTAATTCTATTCTCAAGATTTGCTTGTTCTTTATCTGTTAATGGCTCTGTTGGATTGGTTACATTTTTTTCAATTAATTTTCGATAAGTATCTAATGCTTTGTTTAATCCTAAGTTTGTATCTGATTCTTCTTGTACAATTTCTGGTTCAGGTGTAGCTGCTTGTGGTTCTTCAGGTGTAGCTAATTGTGGATCTTCAGATTTGGACAAGTACAAAAATTTTCTTAAAACGTTATATAATCTAATCAGTTTTAAATTAAAATTGAGTACATCTTCAGTCTCGCGAAAACAGTTGATTTTAGAAATTAGTGGAAAAGTAAAGTTATCTTGTAATCTAAAACGTCATTTGTCTCCTAGAACTGTTGGTACTATTATGAGATCATTGCCCTTAGAAGGTAATTCTCATTTATTGGGTCGGAGTATTGTTTATTTTGAAACTAACGTTGATTCTGGAATTGAAAGAGCAAGATCTGAATTTAAGAAAGGCGATGTTGCATTTTTACCCTCTACTGGTAGTTTTTGTTTTTTTGTTGGTAATGTCGAATCTGCTAAAACGATGACTCCAATTGGAACGTTTGTAGATCTTACTGATGAATTGAAGAATGTTAAACCTGGTGATGTTTTACGTCTCTATGAAGAGACTACTTGATACAAATGGTGTCCTGAATATCCGCCAACTTTTTTTACAGTTCCTTTTATTGCAGATTCTTTTAAGAATGCATTTGCTGCAGAAATTTTAACTCCTGTTTGTCTTGCAAGATCTTGTACTGTGATAACTTTGGAATTTTGGATAATTTTCATTGCTTGTTGTTCATTTACTATGACTGTGATTTCTGCTTTTTTTGGACCGCCTTCTCCTTTGTCTTTTTTACTTTTCTTTGAATCTTTTGAACCACTTGGTTTGTTTGTTCCAGCCATAAATTTAGAAAAAAATATTCCTATTATAAACGATTAACAAATTTTTGAATAATTTTTATTAAAAATTTCAAAATACTTGAATTTCTCTCAAGTATAAATAACATCTTGATTATCGTGTATTATGGGTATTGTTTCAAAAGGTGCACCATGTAATGTTGATGGATGTGACCAAGACGGTGCACGTTCACTAAATACTACTAAAGTGGAAAATGCAGGTTTAAGAGTAAATTCAAAGGGCAAAAAAACAATCCTTTGCAAAGATCATTATAAAGAATGGAAAAAAGAATCTAAAGATGATCGAGATCTAGAGCGTGCCCGATTTAACAAATTTTAATTTTTATCAGGATTTTTAAAATAATCTTCACTTAATTTATTGTACAGTTCACCTATTTTTTTATAGAGTCTTTTTGGTTCTCGAGATTTTTGATTACTTAGTACGTAAAGTGCTAGAATTGGAAATGCTATTGTTGCATCCGCATAAACTGTAATTATGCCGTTATGAGAATCTTGAATTTTGCCCCAACTTTTCCCTTCTTGTAATGTTGCACCCGATAACCCTCCTGTGTCTGGTCGTGCATCTGTTATTTGTATGATATATTCTTGACCTCCGTCATTTCTTTTCAAAATCTGATCTAATAGTGGACCTGTTTGTTGTGCTGTATTTTTTGGTACTCCTCCACCTAATTCTAGAATTGCTGATTTTTTTGAACCATATACAATTGCAGCCTGTTCAATTATCTCTCTTACAAAATCTAAATCAAATTTTTTATTCTCTAATCTGTGCACTGCTAAATTTAGTGCTAATGATGAATCCTTCATTGTGGAAATGTATACTGGAACATCATAGTCATATGCTGTTGTAATGAAACTTTTTTCTGGATGTTTTGCAACTGTTTTACTTCTTTTACCTAATAGATTGCAGAACTCTGCAGTTGTAAAAGATTTATCTTGAAAATCATTTTCAAACATTTTTTGAATTGTTTGATCCTCTGCTTCTAATGTTTCTTCAAACTTAATGTAGACATCTCTAATTCTCACAATTTCATTTTCATATAATTTCATATCGTCAACATCAAAACTACCTTGTTTTACTGGTAATCCTAATGCAAAGTGATCTTCATGATACACATTTGCACCTGTGGTGACAATCCAATCTACAAACCCTCTTTCAATCAATGTTTTGATAATTCCGCCAAAACCCACTGGAGTCATTGCACCTGATACTGTAAGACAAATGGTTGCATCCTCTTCAATCATTTTTGCATACAGTTTTGCTGCTTCACCTAATTGTCTACCATTAAATCCTGAATTGGCAAATACTTCCACTAGATCTTCGATAGTCATTTTCGGATCTAATTTTATGTGTGGAATATCTTTTCCATGAAATTGATGTGGATCCATTTTTACTAAGTTTTATTGACTGTAAATAATACTTGTGGCAGAAAAGTATTGTAATTTTTACTTTATTCTAAATGAAATATTACTTATCTAGGAATAATTATTTGAATAATGATATGGAT
>Ga0209041_1001006_pt1 | contig 18091 bp, 20 predicted proteins | sample SaaInlV_100m_DNA_4_FD_184647 | JGI IMG/M metagenome (GOLD analysis project Ga0209041, IMG submission 184647) | Marine microbial communities from expanding oxygen minimum zones in the Saanich Inlet - SI037_S2LV_100m_DNA (SPAdes) (version 2) | ecosystem: Environmental > Aquatic > Marine >... | reverse complement strand
TTGTCGCTGCAAATTCGAAATTTCCGACTTTGGGGTGCCCTCCTTTTTCCGACAAAGCAGATATGTTGGTGAATATTCATTCCACTTTACAAATGCCAAGTAATACACCAGTCTTGACGGTTTTAGATCCGGGAAATTGTGCTTTGGCAGTAAAACGAATTCTCGGGGTTTAGCTCAAAAATCAAAGAAGGGATCTTAAATAATAAAGGAAAACAATGGACACAAATCATGAAATCCCAGACCTAACAAATATCAATGTTCAAATAGCAAATACTTATTCACATGTTGTGCGAGCCGGAAACACATTATATATCTCTGGTCAAGCTGGTGTTGATTATAATTCGGGGGAACTTGTTGGAGACGACTTTGAATCGCAAGCTCGACAAGCGTTCAAAAATATTTCAACATTGCTTGAGCATTGCGATAGCAATATGAGTAACGTTGTTAAAACGACAATTTGGCTTTGTGATGCAAATAATTTCGCAAAACTAAATGATCTTTTTGTTGAGTTTTTTCCAAAAAACCCGCCAGCAAGATCAACGCCTATTGTAGGCATGCCAATTAAAGGGATACACATTTCCATAGAATGTATAGCATTGGTTTAAAATCATTAAAATGAGCATAGTTTTCAATAATTAAATATAGAGAATAATATGAAACCAATAATAAATGTTGAAGATATCACTGAATTCAAAGGCCATGAACATGGTGGATTTAAAGCTCAATACGCTGATGTAGGAGGTAAAATAGGTGCAAATCAATTAGGTTACAATATTACTATTATTCCACCTGGTAAAAAATCTTGGCCATTCCATAATCATCATGTAAGTGAAGAAATGTTCCTTATTTTAGATGGAGAGGGTATTTTAAGGTATGGGGAAAAAAAATATCCATTAAAAAAGAATGATATTATTGCTTGCCCTACTGGCGACAGATCAGCGGCTCATCAAATTATAAATGATAGTGATACTGATTTAAAATATTTAGCCTTGGGTACAAAAGATACATTTGATATTTGTGAATATCCAGATTCAGATAAAATTTTAACTCGAGGAACTTCTGAAAATAATTCGGAATTATGGAATATATCAAAAGGTAAAGAATCATACGATTATTTTGAAGGAGAGGAGTAATACTCACGGAATGGAAATGTTTCAGGAAAAAGACAAAAAGAAGAAAATTTGATGCTATTGCAAAATAATTTCCACAGAGCACACAGAGTTTCTTGGAAGTTTAATAAGGGTTTTTCTCTGTGATTTCTGTGGCTAATTCATTAAACGCATTGTCTCCACTAGATGGTCGCTATGCAAATAGCACGAAAGACTTGTCCACCTATTTTTCTGAATCGGCGCTTATGCAGTATCGTCTGAAAGTGGAGATCGAATATATCATCGCACTGGGAAACGAAAAGTCTATCAAAGAATTACCGCCTTTTTCCAAGAACGACCAAACGCGGCTACGAAAAATCTATCACAATTTTAATACAGCCTGTGCGGAAAAGATCAAAGAGATCGAATCAACCACCAATCATGATGTGAAAGCCATTGAGTATTATATTCAAGGCAAAACAAAAAAGGCACTTCATCCATGGATTCATTTTGCCTTAACATCGGAAGATGTGAATAATTTGTCATATTCACTCATGTGGAAAGATGGCTTGAATCAGACTTATCTGCCAACACTTCAGTCCATAAATAAAGAATTAAAAAAACTCGCACGAAAATATAAGAATGCTTCCATGCTGGCCCTGACCCACGGTCAACCTGCTACCCCAACCACATTCGGAAAAGAATTAGCTGTTTTTTGCGCTCGCCTAGATCGACAAATCTCTCAAATTAAAACCCATAAACTGTTGGGGAAATTTAGTGGTGCCACGGGCACATGGTCCGCCCACATGACGGCATATCCAAAAACAAACTGGACAGGATTCGCATCCAAATTCATTAATTCTCTTGGGCTTGAACCTAATTTAGTCACCACACAGATTGAACCTCATGATTCGCTGGCAGAAAGTTATCGACAAGTCGTTCTCGTGAATTCTATATTGACTGATTTATGTAGAGATATGTGGTCTTATATCAGTCGCGGAATTCTAGGACAAAAAAAAGTGGCTGGCGAAGTAGGCTCTTCCACTATGCCCCACAAGATCAATCCCATCCAGTTTGAAAATGCCGAAGGCAATATGGGCATTGCTAATGCGCTTTTAAATCATCTCGCATTGAAATTACCTATATCTCGAATGCAGCGGGATCTCACTGATTCAACAACTTTACGAAACCATGGTGTGGCTTTAGGATATTCCTATTTAGCCCTGCAAAATATTTTAAAAGGATTAAATCGGATTACTATTAACAAAGCCCAAATGGCAAAAGAGCTGGAGAATCATTGGGAAGTGCTGGCTGAAGCGATCCAGACAATCCTGCGAAAAAGTGGGAAGCCGGACGCATACGAAAAGTTAAAAAATTTGACTCAGGGACAATCCATTAATGCGGAATCCATGGCAGAATTTGTATCGGAATTGAAAGTTTCTGATGAAGATAAACAAACGTTGATAAACCTGACGCCAGCAGAATACATCGGCCTTGCACCCAAATTGGTAGACCTTATCTAATGTGCGGTATAGCCGGTATTTATTCACATAAGTCTGTTGCGGCAGAGCTCTATGATAGTATTATCCACTTACAACACCGAGGACAGGATGCCGCCGGTATCATGACCTATGACGACCGCATGCACAAAGAAAAAGGCATGGGTCTAGCAAAAGAAGTTTTCAATGAAACAAACATGGAATTGCTTACCGGAAACATCGGGATTTCTCATAATCGTTATCCCACCCACGGTGGATTTAGTCATGGCGAAGTTCAGCCATTCTGGACATCGGTCCCTTATGGGATTGCCTTGGCCCACAACGGAAACCTTACCAATTATCAGGACCTTGCAGAAGAAATTACCCATAAGGACAGTCGTTATTTAAACACCAATTCTGATTCAGAAGTGTTGCTTCATTATTTTGCAGATTTACTTCACACAAACAATCCTCCAGAAGATAGTGAAGAATTTTTTTATCTCTTATGCAATGCAGTTACCAAAATTTTTAAACATGTAAATGGGGCCTATTCTGTAGTAAGTATTGTCATTGGGAAGGGGCTTGTGGTGTTCCGAGACCCTCAAGGAATTCGCCCGCTGGTAAAAGGCGAAAGATCTAATGGTAATGGTGGTAAGGATTACATTTTTGCTTCCGAAAACACCATGTTTTATGCATTGGGATTTGAGCCAAAAGGAACAGTGCTTCCAGGTGAACTCATCTATGTAGATGAAGCCGGGAATGTATTCAACAAGCGTTTGGTTAAAAAATCATTTAATCCATGCATTTTTGAATATGTGTATTTCGCTCGGCCCGATGCGACCCTGAATGATGTTAGTGTGTACCGATCGCGCCTGCGAATGGGACAAAACCTGGCTGAAGCCTGGAAGAAAAAACATCCCGAAAAAACACCGGATATTGTTATCCCAGCACCCAGCACAGCAAATACAGCTGCTCTTTCGTTTGCTCATGAATTGGGAGTCAGATATTCCGAGGGATTATATAAAAACACGTTTATAGGTAGAACGTTTATTATGCCGGGACAGGCGGAAAGAAAAAAATCTGTAAAATATAAATTGGTGCCTCAAGAATTAGAAATCCGGGACAAAAAGGTGATGATTATGGATGATAGCATTGTCCGTGGAAATACGAGTAGAGAAATTGTACGCATGCTCAAAGATTTTGGCGCCAAAGAAGTTTATTTTTCGGTGGCGTGTCCCCCTGTCAAATCGCCTTGTTTTTATGGTGTGGATATGCCAACAAAAAGTGAACTTATCGCCGGAAATATGAATGAAGTAGAAATTGAAAATTATCTAGAAGTGGATGTGCTTCTTTATCAGAAAATTAACGATCTTGTAGAAGCAGTTACGCGGAAAGGGGATCACCATATTGATACGCCGTGTATGGCCTGTTTGGATGGAAATTATGTTGCCAATGATATTGATGAAGCTAAAATTTCCGAAATGGAAACCATGCGCGTTCACGATCGGAACGGTGGTTAGTCACGGGGCACACAGAAAATAAATGAATAAAGAGAGAAATAAATCAATCGGTCTCGGGTTGGCCCTTGGTGCTTCTTTTGGTGTGACCATCGGTGCGGTTGTGGGCGCCGTAACAGGCAATGTCTCTTTTTGGGTCGCCATTGGTGTGGCAATTGGGCCTGGCGTTGGAATGACAATTGCTATAGCGTTTAATCATGACAATAAAGATCAATAACAATGACTGATAAAATTGGTATCATATTAATTCTGGTTTTAGTGTTGGGTGTTTTTGCTTTTATCCAAATGCGTAAACAAACAAAAATTCAAAAAAATCTCACCGGACATCCAAAAGGATATTGGCTGGAACAAGGTATTGGAATTGGGGTCGCAATCGGTGTTGCGATTGGCTCTGGAAATAAAAAAACATAAAGATGAAATTCGTCCTTTAATTGATGAAGAAAAAAAGCTGAAAAAACAGTCTTTTGTGTTTATTGGTGACACATTTTTGATCGGAATAATCATCTTTTTAATTAGTTTTTATTTTTAAATCTCTGTGAACTCTGTGACCCTAAAATAAATAAAAAATAAACTATTCTCATTGTTGGTAATACCGGTATTACCTTATATTACAAATAGAAAATAAAGGTTAAATCATGTTAAAAACAGTCAGCTTTAAGATTGAAGAAGGTTTTCTGGACGAAGTGGAGACATTATCCCGGGATCTTCACAAAACAAAAAGTGCTTTGATTAAACAGTCTTTAGAATTCTATTTAGATAATTACGATGGAATTATTGCAAAAACGCGGAACGAAGACCCAAACAAAGAACTCGTTGACCACGAAGACGTGCTAAGGGAATATGGTCTCTTATAAAATAAAGTGGGATTCAAGGGCGCTAAAAGACCTGAGAAAAATAAACCAAAAAAAAGTGAAATCTATTCTAAAAAAAGTTGGAGAATTAGCAGAAAATCCTTTAGTGGGAAAACCACTCAAAGGTGAATTTCAAGATTACCGGCGATTAAGAGTCGGACAATACAGAGTTATATATTCGGTAATAAAAAAAATCATTACAATTCAAATTCTTCGTGTTGGACCTCGTGGGTCTATTTACAAAAATAAATGAAAAATAAAATTTTAGTTATCGGTTCTGGCGCACGAGAACACGCTATTGTCAGAGCATTAGATCGTTCTCCATACGAAAAAGAAATTTACTGTCTCGCTTCTAATATGAATCCCGGCATTGCTGAACTTTGTGATGAAATCCTAATTGGCAATTTCAATGATCATGATTTTGTGGTGAATTATTCCAAAGAAACGGGTGCAACACTTGCCATCATTGGCCCCGAAAACCCCTTGGAAAATGGTGTGGCGGATGCGCTTTGGGGTGTTAATGTAAAGGTTGTGGGACCCAAAAAGGATTTAGCCAAATTAGAAACATCCAAAGCATTCACCCGTGATTTGTTAAGAGAGTATAACATACCCGGCGGGCCTCAATACCAAACGTTTAATTCCTTGGCTGGTGTTACAGAGTTTTTAAATGTACTTGGCAAAAACTATGTGGTGAAATACGATGGTCTCGCTGGCGGTAAAGGCGTAAAAGTATCCGGGGAACATTTACATTCCCATGATGAAGCGCTGGCCTACTGCCAGGAATTGACGGATAAAGGCAGTGAATTCGTCATTGAAGAAAAATTTATCGGTGAAGAATTTTCGCTCATGAGTTTTTGCGATGGGAACACTTTAAAACATATGCCTGCCGTTCAAGATCATAAGCGGGCTTACGAAGGTGATACAGGCCCTAATACCGGTGGGATGGGCACCTATTCTGACGCCAATCATTCGCTGCCCTTTTTAACTGAAAATGATATTGTCGAAGCTCATCAAATCAATACTCAAACCGCCAAGGCGGTAAAAGACAAATTTGGCGAAGGATACCAGGGCATTCTTTATGGCGGATTCATGGCCACAGCAAGTGGCGTGAAATTGATTGAATACAACGCCCGGTTTGGCGATCCAGAAGCTATGAATGTTTTGTCCCTTTTAGATTCGGACTTTATTGAAATTTGCAATGGCATTACAGATGGCACATTAGACAATCTGGATGTAAGATTTCAAAATAAAGCAACCGTCTGTAAATATGCTGTGCCGGAAGGCTATCCAAATAGCCCCGTGAAAAATGAACAAATTAATGTTTCAAAAATCGAAAATCCCGACGGATTATTTTACGCATCGGTGGATATTCAAAATGGAAAATTAGTTGAAGCAGGTAGCCGAACTGTTGCGGTTGTGGGTGTGGCCGACTCCATTTCAAACGCAGAAAATATTGCAGAAAAAGAAGTGTCAGCTATTGATGGGCCACTGTTTCATCGTTCCGATATCGGAACAGATATGGTAATCCAAAAACGTATTAATCATATGAAATCAATCCGATGATAAAGCTGGGTGTTTTAGGTTCCACAAACGGAACTGATCTTCAAGCTATTTTAGATTCCGTCGCTTCCGGTGAATTGAATGGGGAGGTATCGGTGGTTCTCTCCAACCAGAAGAATGCCTACATATTAGAGCGTGCAAAAAATCATAATGTGCCGACCGTCTTCCTTTCTCATAAAGAAAAATCGCGGAAAGAATTCGATGATGAAATGACAGCCATTTTAAAAGAGCATGCCGTAGACCTGGTTCTTCTTATTGGTTTTATGCGTATTCTATCTGCAAAATTTTGTCAGGAATGGCAGGATAGACTATTGAATGTGCATCCGTCACTGTTGCCAAAATATGCCGGCGGGATGGATACAAATGTACATGAGGGCGTTTTAAAAAACGGTGATTCAGAAACCGGCTGTACTATTCATTTTGTCACTGACGAAGTAGATGCTGGACCAATTTTAATTCAGAAGAAATGTAATGTAGAACCAGATGAAACCGTAAATACATTAAAAACAAAAGTCCAAAAATTAGAAGGCGTGGCATTTATTGAGGCTATACAATTAATTCAAAATAATTCATATGTTAGATAATCCTTCATTAAATCAATCGCCCATTCAAGTAAAGCGGGCGCTCATATCTGTATTCGACAAAACCAATGTGGTGGAACTGGCACAAGTATTGCACAGCCTCGGCATTGAAATACTATCCACGGGTGGTACAGCCAAGGCATTGAGAGCTGCTAGTGTGCCGGTTACAGATGTAAGCGACTATACCCATTTCCCTGAGATCATGGATGGCCGCGTAAAGACCATTAATCCCTTAATAGAAGGTGGCATTCTTGGGCTTCGGGATCAACACAGCGAAGATGCGGAAGCTAATCAAATTCAATGGATTGACCTTGTGGTTTGCAATCTTTACCCTTTTTCAGAAACGATTTCCCGGGAAGATTGCGATCTGGCAATGGCTTTAGAAAACGTTGATATAGGCGGCCCCACTATGATCCGGTCAGCAGCAAAGAATATGGGTTGGGTTTGCCCGGTTGTGGATCCTACTGATTATTCCATCATTTCCAATGAATTGCAATCTGGTGAAATTTTATTTGAAACGCGAAAAAAACTTTCGGCAAAAGCATTCGGTCACACAGCGCAGTATGATACCATTATTCATAATTATTTAAAAGATGAAAAGTTGTCGGATAATCTTTCGCTCACATTTGAAAAACATTCTGAAATGCGCTACGGAGAAAACCCACATCAATCTGCCGCTTCCTATAAAATTCCCGGAAACACTGAACCCAACATATTGAATGCTACAATCCACCAGGGAAAACAACTTTCCTATAATAATATTATGGATGCAGATGGCGCCCTGGCTTGTGTGAGAGAGTTTGATGGTCCCGCCTGCGTTGTGGTGAAGCACGCCAACCCTTGCGGCGTTGCCGTTGGGGATAACTTATTAGACGTGTACACCCGTGCTTTTAATGCGGATTCCCTTTCTGCTTTTGGTGGTATAATTGCATTCAATCGTACATGTACAAAGGAAGTTGCGAAAGCCATCAGTAAAGTTTTTGTTGAAATTGTGCTGGCCCCGAATTTCGAGCCGGAAGCATTGGACATATTCAAAAAGAAAAAGAATTTACGTGTTTTGGGCATTGGTGAATTCGAAAAACGTGCAGCCAAACTTGAGGTGCGAAATGTAGATGGTGGACTACTTGTTCAGGACACAGACACAAAAACTCTATCCAAAGATGATCTAACCGTCGTCACTAATAAACAGCCATCTGAACAAGAGATTGAAACAATTTTATTCACGTGGAGAGTGCTGCGCCACGCCAAATCCAACGGAATCTTGATCGCCAAGGATAATACCACGGTAGGACTCGGTGCCGGACAGGTGAGCCGCGTAGATGCGGTCCACATGGCTTTACGCAAAGGAGGAAAAAATGTAAAAGGTGGTATTTTGACATCTGATGCGTTCTTCCCCTTTCGGGATAGTATTGACGCTATTAAGAATTCGGGAATAAAAGTTGTGGTGCAGCCCGGTGGGTCTATCCGAGACCAGGAAGTAATTGAAGCCTGCAATGAATATGGTATCGCTATGATGTTCACTGGTACCCGCTGTTTTAAACATTAAGTTCTAAAAAATAGTCTTAATTTTCTAATCTATATTTGGAGACATGAACAGGAATTTGACTAATCCCCGTTAAACAAATAATGAAAAAAGACACACTATTTATTCTGCTTAAAACAGCAGGTGTTCTTGGGGCCCTTTATATGTTCCTCGTTGGAATTAAGGGAATGTCGTCAGCCATCAAGCACATGGGGGCTGATGTAGCAGAAAACATTTTTACCGCAACCAGCGATCCTTTCGTTGCTCTTTTTATTGGTGTTTTTGCCACCGTTCTTTTTCAAAGCTCTTCCACCACCACTTCCCTCATTGTGGGAATGGTGAGTTCCGGGTCTCTTGGGATATCCGGAGCCATTCCTATGGTCATGGGAGCCAATATCGGCACCACTGTCACTAACACAATTGTATCCATTGGTCATATAAATCGCGGGAATGAATTCAAGCGTGCTTTTGCTGCTTCTACGGTTCATGATTTTTTCAACATTCTTGCGGTACTAATCCTGTTCCCGTTAGAAATGATGTTCCACTGGATACAAAAAAGCGCTGAATGGATTGCCAGTCTTATTTTTGGAAAGATTCATAATGTTGACGTTCTCCAGGCTAAAAGCCCCATTAAAGCGGCTGTGAAATCCGGATCCAAATTCATTGAGCAATTCACCTTTGAAAACGATATTATTTACCTGGTATTAAGTGTATTAATCACATTTATTATGCTTTATGCTCTTGTTAAACTGTTGCGAAGTCTTGTCCTTGAAAAAGTCGAAGTGTTTTTTGACCAATATATTTTCAAAACTGTTATAAGGGCAATTGGGTTCGGCATCATTCTGACCATAATGGTTCAAAGTTCATCTATTACCACGTCTTTAGTCGTACCATTGGCCGGTGCAGGTGTTCTATCTCTGCGACAAATATTTCCTTTTACATTAGGGGCAAATATTGGCACAACAGTTACAGCTTTATTAGCAGCCCTTACTGGAACGGTTTCCGCACTCATCGCAGCTATTAGTCATTTACTCTTTAATATATTTGGAATCCTAATCATTTATGGAATACCGCCCTTAAGAGCCATACCTTTGAAATTAGCAGAAATGATAGCTGAATATTCTTTGAAGAACAAACTTGTCCCCATCGGGTATTTATTGATTGTTTTTGTTGTTATTCCATTAACCATAATTTTATTGGGCAGATAAGCCGCCCACAAATCAAAAGAGGTGTCAACCATGTCAGTCTTTAAAGATATTGTTAAACTTTGGAACGCGGATAACCTTCTGGCCCAAGCTTGGAGTGAGTCATATAAAATGATGATGTTATCGAACGAAATTTTTACTCAAGCGATTAAATATTTACGGGAGGGTGAAAATCAGGATATAATAAAGGCTCTCAAAAAACGTGACGTTGAAATCAATATTTTCCAGAGAGATGTGCGGAGAAAAGTGGTGACTCACTATGCAATAAGTCAGGATATTGATGATCTACCAAATGGCCTAGTTCTTCTTAATATGGTTGTTGATGTGGAGCGGGTAGGCGATTATACAAAAAATATTCTCGACCTTGCATTAAATCATCCTAACATAATTAAGTCCGAGGAGTTCTCTGAAGATCTCTATCATGTAGAACAGGAAGTTATTTCCCGGTTTAGTAAAACGATCGAAGCCATTCATACACAAGATGCGGATGTGGCACGGTCCATGATGGTTTCCTATAAAGAAACCCTTACGAGTATATCAGATGATATAGTCAATGGATGTATTTCAGGAGAAATCACCCTGGGCGATGAATCAAAAACAGTATCTTTGGCGCTTTATGCTCGTTATTTAAAACGAATTGGGGCTCATTTAAAAAATATCACTACTGTTCTCGTTAACCCCTTTGATGCGGTTGGTTATAAGCAATAATAAAAAAATAATTTGCTTAACTTAATATATGAATAAAATAATTTAATGGAGGTTATATAAAATATGGCAAAATACCCTGGTATTAAATCTACAGCAGATGGTGCAGCCATCGTGGTCTGGGTGGAAACCCACATCACTCAAGGAGCCTGTGCATATCCAATTACATCATCAACAACCATGGGTTCTGGTTATCAGTCTGTACTTGCAAATGGAGGCACAAATATTTGGGGTGAAAAAATGGCTTTTATTGAGTCAGAGTCCGAACATAGCTCCGCTTCCGCCTGCGAAGGCTATGCGCTTTCTGGAGGGCGAGTAACAAACTTTACTTCTGGGCAGGGGCTTGTCCTTATGAAAGAAGTTTTATATACTATTTCAGGAAAAAGATTGCCTGTTGTTTTTCATATAGGGGCAAGAGCTCTTACGTCTCATTCGCTAAATGTTCATGCAGGACATGACGATGTAATGGCTGTGTCTGATGTTGGCTGGGGTATGTTGTTTGCTAAAAACGCACAAGAAACGGGCGACCTTGCTCTGATTTCTCGTCGTGTAGCAGAAGCCACAAGCACTCCTTTCTTCAATATTATGGATGGTTTTTTAACAACACATACAATTGAAAATGTTTTATTACATGAGCCAGAAATGATGGATGAGTTTGTGGGAAAACCTCAAGATCATTTAGTGAATATGATGGATCCATATCATCCTGTCATGTCCGGAGTTGTTCAAAATCAAGATTCATACATGAAGGGGAAAATTGCCCAACGTTTATTTACAGATAAAATTGAAGAAACACTTACCCAAGCTATGGATGAGTTCTACGAATTGACGGGTCGCAAATATGGATTAATATCTGAATATAAAATGAATGATGCGGAATACGCCATTGTTGGTTTGGGGTCCATGATTGAAACAGCAGAAACGGCAGCGGACTATCTTAGGGAAGAAAAAGGCTTAAAGGTCGGTGTGGTTCACATAACATCCTACAGACCATTCCCGGGAAAACGGATTGTTGAAGCATTGAAGAAAGTAAAAGCATTTTCAGTATTAGAAAGAATGGATAATCCGCTTGCGGAAAGCAATCCATTGACGCTTGAAATAAAAGCTGCTTTTACAGATAACCTAGAACCTGACGGAAATGGAAATATTAAAATTCCAAAAATCTATTCAGGGTCTGCGGGCTTAGGCTCAAGGGATGTTCGTCCAGACGATGTAATGGCTGTAGTCGAAAACATGTTAAAAGATGATAAAAAATATTTTGCCATAGGAATTGATCATGAATTAGCACTTGAAACAGGTGGCTCTACAGATATTAGATGTGAAGGTACTTTTTCTATGCGTGGTCACTCGGTGGGAGGATACGGCTCTGTAACAACAAATAAAATTATTGCTACAATTGTAGCGGATCTTTTCGATATGTATGTTCAGGCTTATCCAAAATACGGTTCTGAAAAGAAAGGATTACCCACAACTTATTATTTAACCGTAAGCCCTGGGCGCGTTAAAACCCACAACGAACTGGAGTTTGTTGAATTTGTACCATTAAATGATATAAATGCTTTCAATCTCGCGAATCCGCTAAAAGGATTACAGTCCGGAGGCATGTTATTTGTTCAGAGCGTAAAAACAGATTCAAATGAAATTTGGAATGATTTTCCAAAATGGGCACAACATACAATTCAAAAAGAAAATATTACCGTGCTAGCACTTGATACCGTAAAAATCGCCAAAGAAGTTTCGTCTCGACCGGATTTAATTCAAAGAATGCAGGGAATTGTTCTTTTAGGGATATTCTTAAAAGCTACGCCATTCTTAGAAAGATCAGGAGTAAGCGAAGATGATTTAATGGTAGGTGTAGAAAAATCATTACGGAAATATTTTGGAAAACGCGGAGAGCAAGTTGTTCAAGATAACCTAGGTGCTGTAAAGCGCGGTTTCAATGAAGTATTTGAGGTCAAACAGGATAAAACAGAGGAAGTGCCAGCATGAGTATCTTAGTTTCAGAATTAAATAAAAAAACCGCCCATAACATTTTAGATATTCAAGATTTTAACGATAGAATTGTAGGCGCATATAATGATGGAACGGCGGAAGAAGGACTGCCAGCAGATATTTCAACCGCTAGAAGTCTAATTCCAGCTGGGACTGGTGTGCTCCGTGATTTTAGCTACATCGCGCCAGACATACCTGAATTTTTATCAGATAATTGTGTTGCCTGTATGGAATGTGTAACTCAGTGCCCAGATACAGCTATTCTAGGGAAAGCTATTCCAGAATCAAAACTTGAAGAAACAATTTCAAAATTAGAGTCTGGAGAATTAAAAGGATGGGTTTCACAACAGTGGGCAGACACAAACAAATTTTACAAGGTTCCAGCGAAGCAAGGTAAAGAACCTGCAAAATTTGGGATTTTTGTAGATCCAACAAAATGTAAAGGATGCGCAGAGTGCGTAGACGCATGCGGAGACCACCAAGCGCTTTCTATGATAACAAAAAAAGATGAAACAGTTCCAACCTACCAAGGAGCGTTTGACTTTTTTAATACATTAGGCGAAACGCCGTCTGATTATATTAATGAACGCGTTTTGGTTGATATGATGTTAGCAAGCGATTCCATGTTGTTTACTGGTGGCGCTGGGTCTTGTATGGGTTGCGGAGAAGGAACAGCTTTGCGAATGATGTTGGCAGCAACGGGTTTTGTTTATGGCAAAGAAAGTATTGGGCTTGTGGCAGCGACAGGGTGTAACACCGTTTATGGTTCAACGTATCCTTATAATCCTTTTATGGTGCCATGGACAAATTCATTGTTTGAGAATGTATCAGCTGACGCAATGGGAATTCGAGCTCGTTGGGATCAAATGGGATGGCAAGATAAGAAATTATGGGCAATTGGCGGTGATGGCGCTATGGTAGATATTGGCTTTCAGGCTATGTCTCGTATGTTGGCATCTGGAATGAATATTAATGTTCTTATTTTAGATACGCAGGTTTATTCTAATACGGGCGGACAAGCATCAACCGCTACATTTACAGGCCAAGATGCAAAAATGTCAATGGTTGGAAAAGAAATTGGTGGAAAAACAGAAAGAAGAAAAGAGATTGCTAATCTATGTATGATGCATCCAGATGTGTTTGTCGCACAAACGACAGCCGCACACACCAATCATTTCTACAAAGCCATTATGGCTGCAAATGAATACCAGGGACCATCTGTTATTAATGCTTATACAACTTGCCAACCAGAGCATGGCGTAGCAGATGATATGGCAATGAATCAAGCAAAACTGGCAGCAGATTCTCGCGCATTCCCAGTTTTCATTTATAACCCAAGTAAAGGCGATAGATTTTCCGAACGACTTTCACTTCAGGGGAACCCGGCTAAAAATAAAGATTGGTTTATTAATCCAAAAACTGAAGATGCGACTGACTTTATTTCATTTGCTAAAACAGAAGGTCGATTTGCAAAACATTTTGATAAAGATGGAAATCCAGACGAAATCATAATGAAAACACAAGAAGATCGCTTGAAAAACTGGCGTCTTTTACAGGAATTAGCAGGAGTTATTTAAATGATTGATAAAACCTACTCACTCAAAACCAAGAAAACGGTTACCATTCGGAATCTGAACCGCGATGATGTTTCGCTATCCCGCTCATTTTTTCAATCTATCCCGGAATCAAAAAGGAAATATTTTCGCAGTGATGTAACAAATGTTGGCCATTTGGAAGAGCGGTGCCTGGAAGCAGAAAAAGGGGAAATTGTTCGCAGGATTGCCATAATGTCCGGGACTATTGTAGCAGATGCTTCATTGGCTATAGAATCAGGCACCTGGAAAAGCGGTACGGCCTATTTACGCCTGGTGATCGATCCAGATCATATTGGAAAGGGAGCACAGTTTGCATTGGCAAAGGATATGTATGACGTTGCCTACGATAAAAATCTGGAAAAAATCGTTGCTAAATTTATGAGGCCCCAAAAAGATCTTATGGAAATCTATCAAAAACTGGGGTTTAGAATAGAGGGGGTTTTGCCCGACTATGTGCACGACCAGGAAGGAAAAGAACAGGACATGGTCATTATGATTGCATCGTTGGAAGACTTGAGGGTTGCACAGCAATTTATTGGCGATTGGTTGGATAATGGACACGGTGCCGTAGGAGCTGGGGAAATGTAATAATAGTGATGATTTATTGTAGAATCCCAACTCGTCCCGCCATTTCTAATACGTTATACTTATTGGTTTTACCATCATGGAAACCACAAAAATATTTGATGTAATATTATTTCCTATCTATCAGAACAAAAGACTATGAATCATTGAATAAAAGATGAATTTTATGAAAAAATGTATTTGGCTATATCTTTCTTCTTTCGGGATTATGTTCGCCATTCTTTCCTGGATTCAGGAGAGCGGTCTTCTCCCACAACAAATGGGGTGGAATAAGGGGCTACTAGCCTGTTTGTGTGGTGCGGCACTTTACGTAGTGTTGCCAAGGACAATAGATTCCTAAGTCCAATCCTTTTTATTTAGAAATCAAACTGAAAATTCAACACAATTGAATTTTCTGAGTCTCCTTCTTCAGGGGCCCTGACTCTAACTGTAGGAGCAATGGTTAGGCCTTTTGCAGCGCTGTAATGAACACCTGCAATAATCGCCTGAACTCCACCGCCATCACTTGATATATCAGTATCTACTTGATCTAATCTGGCCAAGATGGATAGTTTATCATTGAGTTGATACGTTCCATAGACACTGATAATATTGCTATTCTCATCAAATTCGTTTTCTTGAAAAACCCACCTATTATCAAATTCAAATCCACATCGAAAATCTTTTCCAGCATAACCGGCAAATAAACCTGTTACATTTATATTTTCTATAGAAGTAGAATCTACATCGCTAGGCTTCAGAGAATAACTTGTGCCGAAATTAAACCCATCTTTTTTATTTAATTTTGATTCACCATATACAGCATGTAGAGATATTTTTTTATGAGAATCGGATTCCACTTTTTTGTATCCACCACCGTTGGTGATAAGGGCACTTGTGGACACCGATCCGAAAGAGCGGGTGATGCCAACTCCTAAATCTGCTGAGGCTGAATATCCGTATGTGTCCATTGGCATTTTAGCTATGAAGCGGTGCCCCCATGTATTTTCCATGGTTTTGAACATATTCATACCCTGCATGCCTAAAGAGACATCTCCAAAATTTGTTTTCAATTTAACCATCGCCACTTTTAAAAATGCTGTGTATGCGCTACCGCCATCGTTGCTTCCAATATCATAGGTTACTTTGTAAGACACAGATTCACTGACATCATTAGCTAGGGTCAGATATGCACGTTTCATATTGAACGCATTAATTCCGTCTTCACTCAAATCGGTTGAGTGATTAAAAAACACTTTTCCACTTGTATTGCTTTCCGAAAATAAAACTGTGGAAAGCAGGTAAATAAAACTTAAAGACCTAATTGCTTTTTTCATTTTTCATCTCTCCAATAATTGTTTTTAGGAAGATAAGATGAGAAATTATAAATTAATATTATTTTATAACTAGTTTAATATGTTGGGACTGATGAATCAACTTCGGTAGACCAAGCATGAATGCCCCCTATAATATTTACAGAATCAAAGCCTTGTTGCTCCAGATATAAACAAGCTTGTGCAGAGCGGACACCTGAGTGACAGAACAGATAAACGGACTCATCTTTATTAAATATTTCAAGTTGGTATGGAATAGCCATCATTGGGACATGGGTAGATCCTTTAATTGAAGCCGTAACTCGCTCCCTCTTTTCCCTGACATCAATCAAAGTAATCTGTTCGTTATTATTCATAAGCCTATGTAATTCTTGAACTGTAATTGACTTCATAGTTCTATAAATCCTGTTTTATGATGGCCAAGGTTTGGGATATCAAATACTTCTCCCAAGATTGTAAAGCCCATTTTTTCGTAAAACCCGAATGCTGTTACGCGGGCATTGCACCACACAATTTCCACATCGGTTTCCTTTTTCAAATGATCCATGGCCCCGTGAAGAACCATCGCCCCAAACCCCTTTCGCTGTTTTGCGGGCTCTGTTGCCATTCCTCGAAGTCGGTAGGCATTTTTATTAGGCATACCTTCAAGTGATTCAGAATAAAGCGATGCAACACTTAATATCGTATCGTCCTTTTTTAGTGTAAAATGAATTGCATCAGGGTCGTTGTCTGATGGCAAACATGATGCTTCGAAAGGTAAGTTTGGGCGAAGAACTTTATGGCGAAGCGGGCGCACAACACCTGGGGATACTTTCTCTATTTCATACATGAATTGCTTTTGGATTATCTGAAATAATTCCTGAGATATGATTTTGTATACACCATTCTAACGCAGGTATTGTATTCACAGTCCAAAGATTTAAAGAAAGGCTATGGTTTTGACTCATCTCTAATAATTCATTATCAATTAAATCTGCACGAGGGTGTAAATAGTCTGGGTGTAACCAGTGCGTTGTCCACAACCAAGATATATTCTGCAGGATATAACCAATAGATATGTTAGGGAAGAAAAGGCGAAAATATGCAACAACAACCGGGTTGAAAGATGACACCATGAATGAATGTTGTATTCCGGATCTTTTAAAGAGCCTACCAAGTGTTTTTGAAGCAGATAAATCAAAAAGCGAATGGGTTTTAATTTCAATATTTAAAAATATATTTTTGGGGATTTCATCTAACACATCTTGAAGCCTGGCAATCGTTTGGGTGTTTTGTGGGTGTGTATAAACGCCCGTTTGAATATCTTTCAATTTGTTATAGTCGGTATGTTGAGCCCAGCCGACACCATTTGATTCTCTTTCTAAATCGAAATTATGAGAGCAAATTAATTCACCATCTTTTGTTTGTAATATGTCTAATTCAAGGGCATCAAAACCGGCGGTTATTGCCTCTTTGTATGATGAAATTGTATTTTCTGGTGAATTCGTTTTAAGGCCTCGGTGGGCCATAATGAGAGGAGAATTTTTGGGTGATATTTTTCGATGACGAGCCACCCAAAAAAACCGGTGCCTAACCAATAACAGGATAAAGGCAGAATAAAGAATTAATTCAATCATAGATTAAGGAGTTAAAACAAGATGTCGAAAATGCTTACTAGATCGAATATAATCTTCATCAAACCATGTTGTGCGATATTCACCGCTGTGGTACATCTCCGCCTGATCACGATAATGAGGGCTACTGGGAATCCCTGACTGGCCTGTTGGTAAAACGAATTGTGTTTCATTCATATTGTTGAAATCTACAATTCTTCTCATGGATGCGCCCGCACTTTGATGATAGGGTTTATTAAAAGAGTATCCACCCGCATTGGGTGTTTTGTCTGAACCACCCGATCGGAACGGGCCAACGTTTAAATCAAAGAACCAATCTAATAATTTTACTTTTGACAACATGTGCGGGTGGGTTAAGGAATGTGCGTCGCCCCATTTCCAATTGGAAATATTTATACCAAAAGATTCTTCTAATTCTATTATAGCGTCGGCAACAGACTTTGATATTATTTCATTTAATGTTTCAACATGGTTGGGTGTGGTTAT
>Ga0209041_1000998_pt1 | contig 18142 bp, 9 predicted proteins | sample SaaInlV_100m_DNA_4_FD_184647 | JGI IMG/M metagenome (GOLD analysis project Ga0209041, IMG submission 184647) | Marine microbial communities from expanding oxygen minimum zones in the Saanich Inlet - SI037_S2LV_100m_DNA (SPAdes) (version 2) | ecosystem: Environmental > Aquatic > Marine >... | reverse complement strand
GGGTGTGGCACGGCCTTTTTTCATCGCAGGAAATCGTAGGAAATCGCAGGAGATCGTAGGAATTGAGCGGTTAGAGCAATTCGAAGCCATCGCAACCACGAGAAGGGTGGTCCGAGATGACTGATGGGATGAGGGAACGCCTGCAACAAGCAGGGGCGGTCGTGTGTCTGGTCGGGGGACTGATGCTCTTGTACTGGAACGCCGATTTCAGCAACAAGGACCCGGCGCTCAGCAATGCGCTCGGTCTCTACATGGCGGGTAAGGGATTGTTCCTGCTCGGAGTCTCCGGCAGCGCCGGCGCCGCCAAGAAGGCGGCGTAGGGAACGTAGATGGGTTAGAACCTGATTGGGCATGAAGCCTGAAATGCGGCCGGGGTCGATGGAGGTTCAGGGATGTCCGATGGTGATCACGACAAGATTGTGGTGGGCGGGAAGATGTGGTGGCTGGGAAAGAGTCGGCGATCAGTCCTCTGGTGGGGTGCGAGTGCCCCGCTTCTTGCGATCTTTCTCGATCGCTCCGGTGGTTTTGCACTGCAAATGCTGGCTCTCTCTGGCTTCTTCATCTGCCTGGCCCTCTCCTGTGACAGGAAGTGATGACTCTCCTCTCTCCACTGTTTGATGCAATTGAAGCGGACGATTTCGCCAGGGTGAAGGACGCACTCGAAAAGGGCGCCGATGTCAACGCCTCGGCCACGGGCGATTACCGCTGGACCCCGCTGATGTGCGCCGCCAGTTCCTCCTCGAGCCCGGAGATCTTCAAACTACTACTGGAATCGGGTGCAGAGGTCAACGCCAGGGCCCTCTACGATGAGACCCCGCTGATGTACGCCGCGATGAACTCCTCGTCCCCGGAGATCGTCACGCTGCTGCTGGAACAGGGCGCCGAGGTCAACGCCAGGTATGCAGATGGCATGTCCCCGCTGATGTACGCCGCCGGCCACTCCTCGACCCCGGAGATCGTCACGCTGCTGCTGGAAAAGGGCGCAGAGATCGCGGTCAGGGATAAAGACGGCTGGACCCCGCTGATGGTCGCCGCCGCATTCTCCTCGACCCCGGAGATCGTCATGCTACTGCTGGCAAAGGGCGCCGATGCTCTGGCGAAGGACGAGGATGGCAAGAAGGCCATCGATCACGCCAAGAGAAACGACAAGTTGAAGGATACGAAGGCGTACTGGAAGTTGCACGACAAGTCGTTCGAGTAGGGGATGCGGTACTGCAGTGTGGGCCGGGTGCGTGTAGTCGAGTGCCGGCGTTCCCACCGGCTACTTGTCGCGGGTGGCGGTTTCGGTGGGGGGAGTGGCTTCTTCTTCGCTTTCTCCCAGCATCTCTCTTGCCATGTCGGCGATCTGTAGTGGCGATGCCATCGCTTGTAGTTTGCGCCAGTCGCCGGTGCGGGTGTTGCCGAGGATCAGCCAGCCGTTGTGGTCCTCCTTGAAGGGGGTCCAGGCGCCGATCTTGGTCAGCACTTGCTTCACATCCGCCTTCTCTCCCCCGAGCAGTAGCCAGCCATCGTCGGGTAACTCGGCGTCATCGTGGTACGCCTTCAGCCGTTCGACATTGTCGAACTCGGGATCGACCGTGATGGAGAGGATCACCACCTCGGGGCCGAGGCGATCCTCGAGGATCGCGCAGGTCTTCTTGAGGTTCTGGATGATGGGGGGGCAGACGCCGGTGCACCGGGTAAACAGCACATGCATCAGCACCAGTCGGTCGCGCAGCAGATCGTCGAAGAAGCGCACGGAGTTGCCGTCGTGATCGACCAGCACATTGTTGGGGAAGTAGTCGGCGGCCTCCTCGAGGCGGCGGAAGACCGCCGCTCGCTGCTCGATGCCGGAGGCGATCTCGGCGATGCCCTCGGCGCTGGAGAGTCCGTAGGTGCGGGCCCACTCGCCGGTCTGATCGTTGCCGATCAGCACCGTGGCGGTGTGCTGTGTGATGTCTCCGGTGGCCGCATCGAGTGCACGAAGCAGTTGATCCATCGTCGGTTTGTCACCGGTGATGAAACTCCAGCCCGGCTCGGCGCCGAACAGGGCTCCAAACTTCTTGATGCGAGCGGGCGTATCGTTGGCCGGATCGACACTGATCGAGATGATGCGGATGGCGTCGCCGTGCTGCTCCTTGGTGATCTGCTGAACCCTGCGCATGGTGGCGGTCAGCGGCGGACAGACGGTGGTGCAGGTGCTGAAGAAGACATTGATCAGCACCGTCTTGCCGGCGATCAGATCGGTGTGGAACTGAACCCGCTGGCCGTCCTGGTCGAGCACCGAGAGGTCGGGAATTTTTGGCGCCTCGATGAAGGCGGTGGCACGCGAAGCTTCCTCTTCGGTTGGCTTTTCGCAGCAACTCTCATCTTTTTTGGGCTCCTGTATCGCCTTCTGTTCGCAGCATTCCTCGTCATCTGTCTTCGGGGTCGGCTTCTTGGCTTCGTCGCAACAGGGCGGCTCCTGCGGATCCTGAGAGGTTTCTGAATTCTCCTGCGGAAGTGTTGTCGCCATCGCATCGCAGGGGAGCGTCGAGATGGCCAGTATCGATGACAGGATGCAAAGAAGGGTCACGTTTGTCAGAAGTCCTGGATGGTCGAATGAGTTCATCAGTTTCACCTGTTCGAGGGGCCGCTTATCAGAAAGAGCACCCATCATATCGCCGTCGACCTGATCCGCAGGGCGCGGATCAGGTCGACGGGCACAGTTGACACTAGGGGCAGTTGGTGGAGGAAGTGCAGTCGAGAGTGTCGGCGGTCAGGTCCGCTCCACATTCACCACTCGGGGCTGCAGGTGCCGCACCATCTGCGAACAGGTAGTTGATCAGAGAGATCGCATCGGTGATGTCGATGGCACCGTCGTCGGTGGCGTCGGCAGCGTCGAGACACAGGCTTGGCGCGCCGCCAAACACGATGTTGAGGGTGTTGATCACGTCTCCCAGGTCCAGATTACCGTTGGCATTGCTGTCCCCACGCTGGAACCTCTGCGGTGCCGTTGCTTCGCCACAGGTGGCCACGATGACGTCTCCGCAGAGGGTGATTCCACCGACACAAGCCGTGAACAAGCCAGAGTTTACAACAGGAATCGAACATTCCAGTGTGGTCGCACCGAGGACTGCAACTTCGACTCCATCGACGGTCACCTGCCACTGGTCCATCTCGGTGGTGGAATCCCAGCTGAGGGTCGCGATGTAGGTGGCTGGATCGATGCTGATCGCCACGCTGGTGGGCGAACTGGAAGCGATCCCTGCGGCGGTGATGTCGATACAGGAAGCCGGACCATTGACGCCGTTCGCGACCGGGGTCAGACAAAGCTGCTGGGTACCGAGTCCGGAGAGGGTGACGCTCATCGAGGTCGCTTCTCCGGGCAAGTTCTCCAGCACCACGCCATCGAGGGTCGCCACGATCGAGGTGGTGACACTGCTGTTGCTCCAGGAGACATTGAAGATGTGTGCACAGGGATCGACCACCACTGCAGGTGAAATCACCGGAGGGGTGGGAACCAGTACCAGAGCACACTCACCGGATGGAGCCTCGATGAGATTGACCACTCCGATGACGCTGTAGAAGTATTGACCCGGATCGACCGGATCTGTGTGAGAGGTCTGGTCTCCCGGTAGTCGCCCGACGGGCAATCCGTCACGCATCACGACCACCTCGTCGTAGAGGCCCTGGTTTTCCCAGACGAGAAGGGCGCCGATGTTTTCAGGAGTACAGGCGAATGCCCCCGGAGCCGGAGGTGTGACGGTCGCACTACAACTGGTTTCAGTCGATGGAAGGTCCTGATTGACCGCAACCACAGCGTAAGTGTAGATTCCCGGCACTGCGATCTCATCGAGGTAACTGCTGATGGATCCTGGCATCACCGAGAGCAACTGACCGTTTCGATACAGTTCGACAGTGAGGTAATCGATTCCGGCGTTGGTCCAGTTCAACTGAACTCCGGTACCGGGAAGGGCAGCGCAACTGAGAGCAGCCACCGGTTGGGCGGGAATCCTCACGTATGGATCGACCTTCAACAGTCCCCAACAGCCACCGGTGAAGGCGAAACTGTCGGTCATCCGGTACATGTATGTCCCTGCAGAGCGGGCTTCTCCGCCCGCCTTGATCAAGATGTTCTTGTGGGACTGTGCGGCAATCGGACCCGAGGCACCGATGCCCATGCTCTGAGGATTGAGACCGATCCGAGTGGAATTGTCGGCGAAAGGTTGCCGTTGCCAGGAGTGTCCAGAGATGCCGAAGGCATGACCGTTATTTTTTCCGCCCGACTGTCCGACCCGGAACATGACCATCGTTCCAGCCTCTGCATCGCAGCCAGGAGTGGCTGGGTCGAGGCAGGGAAGGTTGGCACAACCGATGAGGCCAGCGGTAGAACTGAACACATTGGTGTGATCCATCGATCCCTGCTGTACCCAGGGGGGAGAACTATTCACTCCCATGCGAAGCCAGGTGGGTTCGGTCCGGTAGTTGTATCCTGCCAGATTTTCTAACTGTTTATCATCGAGTTGCTGGTTGAGTTGTCCCTTGCGAAGCAGAGGGAATGAGTCCTGCACCTGCAAGACATACTCTCGAAACAGCAACAATCCGTCCTGGTCGAGAACGTCTGCCTCGTAGCCACTCCTGGCCTCGACATAGCCGTTTCCATCGAGGTAATCGTAGAACCACTGTGACCCCTCCGGTTCGATCACCAGCGAGCCGAACAGGCCATGTTTGTGATGGTTGAACACGTCTCCGAAGGAACGAAGATTGGTCATTCCAAACTCGATGGGATTGTATTGAATCGATCCATCGGGTTGAGCATCGATCGATCCTGCGTACCAGGCGTACTGCTTGGTTTCACCGGGACCGGCAAGGCTATCAGGATTCCAACCGACATTGGAGGACGATCCTGTTCCGACATCATGAGCGACCAGTTGAGGACTGAGGCCGACGGTGGTCTGGACCGACTCGAATCCGTTGAGTCGAGGGGTTCCGAAACCGGGTTGGATCATCGCAGGAAGCATGTTGGTGAGAGTCACCTCGATGCACTCACCGGCGTTGGCACGGATCACCAGAGGATCCACTTCTTTTTGGCCGGTCATGAATGGAATCATGTCTTCCTCGTGGATGTAGAGCATTCCATTGGGGTCAAAGACCGTGAACCTGTCGTTGTAAACCAGTCCGGCACCACCGAGAAGATCGGCGGCCCGCCAGGCCTGGATATGAACCTGTCGAATCGGCGGGGATCCTGGACCGGTCGGGCACAATCCAGACTGCAACGGGTGCTGTGGACGTGGAGTGGTCCCGGAGTTGTTGGGAAGGAAGGAGAGTCCAGATTCAGCCTCATGATAGGCTCTCATGATGCCCCAGATGCCTTCCTTGGCACCACTGTCGACTGAATCGAGATACATGTAGTCGGTGGCGCCATGGCTACCGGCTGTGTGTCTCAATCCATCGCCGAGCTTGAAGTACATCTCGAAGTGCTCCGAGATGCCATAGAACTGCATGTTGGTAAATCCTGAATTGGGGTTGGAGCCTTCCTGGAGCCAGCGGTTGCCATTCACGGTGAAGGTGTGGAACTCCTCCTGCGCACCATGTGAGATGGAGATCTTCACGTTGTCTCCCTCGTAAGCACGTGCCAGCGGGGTGAAAGGATCACCGTAGATGGAGGAATCGAAGGCGGAATTGGCGGCTGACCCCTCCTCTCCTCCGCGAGTCGGAGGATCGTTGCGATAGTTGATGGTTTGAGCCCCACCGCCCATCGAGATCGCCTCGGGGTTGTTCATGCCAGACATGTTGGGCCAGATGTTGGCACCGTCGACCTGGGTCTGATCCTGAGTTTGGGATCGAGGTGCATTGATGGGGTTATTGGCACCATCGTATACCGGCATCCACTCCCCTGTTTCGAACACGAATTCGCGCATGCTATCTGCACCCTGTACACCGGCAAGAATATTGGCAGCCCAGGAGGTGGGTCCACCGTCTGCTCTGGTTCCTAGCATCGTGTTGCCGTTGGGGTAGGTCCAGATCGAGTCGGTCGGTTCGACCACTAGCAGGGCGTAAAGACCGTGCTGCTGGTGAGAACTGGGACCGAAGTGATCATGAGTGAATACCGAGCGAATCGTCCGGTCTTCTCCCTGGTTATTGACCAGCGGGTCGGCCCACCAGCGCTGAACGGTGGTCTGAGCTCCGACCCACTCGTCGTTGGTACCGGGACCAAAGACCGGATGGGTTTCTGCACTCAGCAACTGTTGTCCGGAATTATTGGTGGTCTGCCAGACATTGTTGGCGTGGATTCTCTCCCGCACCTCCTCCGGCGAGAAGGTACCGTCCTCGTAGTTCCAACCGTTGGCACTTCCATCGGAGGATGTGACATCGAACTTCACCAGGTGAATGTGCTGACCGATGATATCGGTCGGTGTGAAGATCTGGAAATCATCGAGATTGAGGTTGCTCGGCATCAAGTTGGTCGATTCGAACACGATGCACTCGCCGGAGTTGGCCCGGAAAAAGAGCGGTTCTGGAGCCCGGGTTCCGTTGAGAGTTGGCATCACATCCTCGTTGAGGACCGCGATTCGCGCCTGGCGATCGTGCCAGCCGAGTTCGTTGATGGTCATGTCGAACTGGATGTACGCAGCTTTGTATGTGCGTGTTGCCACTGATCTGTTCAGTCCATTACCGTCGATGAATTGATCGGGGCAGGGATCTGCAAAGGGTGCTCCTGCGATGGGAGCGCGACCGTTGACGAGAAACAGTCCGGCGTTTCCAGAGCTGTCGAAGGAGGGATAGCCGCGGCCGGGCCAATTATGGCTGTCGGTCACATCGACGGCACTGTTGCCCAGAGTTCCGGAATGGAAATCCTGCGCAGCGACTTCAAGTGCGGTTCCGTTGGGCGGCAGCAATTCGATTTCTGCCGATTCCAACACCCTGCTCCAGCCGGTCTTGGCCGGGTGTGGGTCGTTGGCCTTGACTCTCTGATGGACCGGATCGATCAGGTACTTGGCGGCAATCCCGGCCTCACCATCGATCACGGTACTGGACTTGATCCGGTGACGCTGGAGACCTCCATCGTGGACCATCTCGAGCGGTGGTTGAGGAGCACGATGTCCGGCTTCTCCCGCGATGTAATGCGGGAATCCAGGGAATTCTGCGGTGGGCATCGGCGGCATCATGGTGCCCGGGAGGGGGACGATCCCCGGGACGGGTGTGCCCTGGGTAATCTCTCCATCGGGAAGGTTCCTTGAAGTGGAGCCATCCTCGAATACGTCGTGGGTTCTCCACAGGCTCCACATCCCCTCGGCGAAGTGAGGATAGAGGTGACAGTGAAAGATGCTGTCGCCTGGAGTCTTATTGCGGTTGCCACTTCCATTGTAATTGATTTCGTAGGTGTAACTGCTCCCTGGAGAGATCGACTGGGAATCGAGGTAGGTCGAGTTCGGATTCCTCGGTTCGAAGAGCCACTGATGGGCGTGGAGGTGGAACACGTGAGTTTCGGATCCCATGTGAAGGTTGCGGAATCGTACGGAGTCACCGAGATATGAATGATAGACATTCGATGGATCGTCGGGGAATGAGGCACTTTCGACGACACCACTGACAGGATTCCGGGTGACAGGCATCGCTGGATCGCCATTGGCCCACGACTCGAGGAAGAACTCCTCGAACTTGCATTCACCACAGTTCCTTGCCGGGCCTTCGCCCATGCGGTTTGCGATGACGGGGGCTCCGAGGCCACCGGTTCCGTAGTTGATGGCGAAGGCATCGCGAACACCCGCATAGAGTTTGTCCTGCTGGAGCACCGGGTAGGCCTGTGTGATGCCGATCTCATCGTGGAAGATGATCACGAATTCACGGTAGGGGTCACCGCAAGTGCTGGAGGGAGGTGCGTCGATGCAATCCTCGCCTCCTGGAACCACGATGGCGGTGAGGTCTGAATGAATCGTGTTCAGGTTGTCATCGAGAATCTTGAAGATCGGCTTTCCGCTGGCATCAGTCGCGTTGTAGTCGATCTGGGGAGTGCCGTTGGGGTTGATGCCGGTGGTGGCCAGAGCCAGGTCAGTCTCATTGACCTGAGACCTGTACCAGGTCGAACCTTGCGGCTGAACGGTCACAGCTCCAAACAATCCACGAGCGATGGCACCGTGGGCTCCTTCTCCTCCGATACTGGAGGAAGGGGAATGGAACGCGAACTGACCCTCCGTTGTGCAGTAGTAAGTAAAGGTCGATGATTGTGTCGCAGCCAGAGCGGAGGCTCCATTGACTCCCAGCGCCAGCCCCTCGCTGGCAGGGGAGGTGGGCTCCAGTCCGTTGACGTGGAAGGCCACGGTTCGGGTACCGTTATTGGTACCGCCCCCTCCAACCGGAGACGGAGAGGTACTCAACAGGTTGGTCAGGGTGATCTGGAGGCAGTCGCCAACGTTGGCCCGAAGAGCCAGTGGGCGCGGCCGCTTATTGTTGCGCAGCCGGACATTTCCGGGAGCGATGGCGGTGCCTGCGACTCTCGGGATGACATCGTGCGACAAGGCGAAGATCATCCCGTGACGATCTACCGCGCCGAAGCGGTTGTAGATGATCACCTGATCGAGAGCGACCACGTCAGCAGTGATGGTGCGGTTACAAGGAACCGCGTAATACTCTGGGTCTGGACCCTGGGCGTAGCCAAAGGTGGATCCGAACAGTACTGCCAGCAGGCTCGCTACCTGAAGCATGTTTCTTTTCAAAACTCTCCCCGTTCAAAGTGAATGCACCGGGCGTCAACCCGAGTCACACACCTCTAAGGTTGTGAGCGACCAGCCGTCTGCATCGTTGCCGTTCAAATGCTCCCCGGGGGAGGGAGGCAGAAACGACACAGTGCTAGCCGCAAATAAAAACACCCCCACAAAGTTCAACCGACTGAATCCCCGCTCGCTGAAGGCAAGGGGGAAGGGGATCCCAGACCGATTTCTCTGATCGTCAATACTCGATCCTATACAGGGGAGGTGTCTAGAGCAAGAAGGTAAACACGCATTGAAGATTACTTCATATGTACTAATGGATGTTCACGATAGTCAGGATAGGCAGCCAATGGTCAAGAGCAGATGCCCTTAAATCGGAAATATAAGCAATAATCACCATTTGCCGAGGAGGTCGTTCCGGACTGGGCAAGTCAACATGACTCGCCTCCCTCTTTTGACATATGTTTGAATGTCTCCACATCCAGGGGTCTCTGCACTTGTTTGTTGTCTTCAGGGCGGCTAGGATCTTTAGTTACGAGGCCAGTTAGTCTGTTTGTTTATGAACAGGCGCTGGTCTATGCGACCCCCCAGGCGGAGGTGTCTGAGGACGATTATTAAAAGTAGAACCGGCGGATCCGCCGCGGTTCCAACGGAGGTGTGACGCTCGGTGGCTCTACCGGGCCCAGAGAAAGTTGAAATGGTAATGCGAATCATGACGAATCAACGATTTCGTCATCAGGAGACTGATGACTGTATTGAAGGGAGTTTCCGGGCAATGACTACTCATGGAATCAAATACATCGCCCTGCTGGTAGCTCTGGTGTTGGGGTTATCGAGTTTTGGAACTGCACAAGTTACTCCGCCTGATCTGATCAGTGTCGGGGGAGCGAGTGAAGGAATCACAGGAGCTGGAGTCCAGGGTGAGATCGAGTTCTTCTCGATCGATAACCCGAATGATCCCTTCTCCTCGGGCACTCTGGTAGTGGCCGGCCAAATGTGGATCATTCCCGCCAACCTGGTGGCAGACCTTCCTGCGAATCGTCTGACAATGTGGCAAATGATCCAGCAAGCTCCGCCTGAGGCGCTCGCCCTCGGTGAGACCGGACTGGTCAAGGGTGACAGCACCCTTCGTGGTCGTGGTGGAGCCATCGCCAGCCTTCTCGGCAATCAGATGCCGGATGGAAGAAATATCGCCGGTGACTTCTTCCTTCAGAAGGGTGCGGACTTCCTCACAGGAGAAGTCACCTACATCAGTTACGACCAGGGTTATCTGTGTATCAATGGCGTTTCGGGCCAGGACGGCACCGGAACCATGGTCCGAATGAATGACCCTGATGGAATCCACTCGATTCAGAGTGGTGCTGGATGTAAGCCGGGACAGCCCAACTGCACCCCGGATATCCGCTTCGGAAACGATCCGGAAAACTACACCATGGTCTTCTCCAATGGGTATCCGATGTGCATTCCCAGCACGGTCACCGGAGGTGCACGCACCACTGGTTCCGATGCTGACGGAAATGGCGATGAGTTCTGCCCCAACTTCAACCGTGAAGGACCGGTTCGGGGCAACGGAACAGAAGCCACCGATTCTCGCTTCCAGGCGCCAATTCAACTCGGCGACACCGTGAGTGCCGAGGGTAATGTCGAAAACATCGACGGGGTCAGCTTCTTCTCCTGTCATACTATGGTGAATGGACCCGCCATCACCTCTCGAGATGCCCCCGATCAACCCTCCTACATCATTGCGGATGAAGTGGAGTGGGATGCTCCTGGCTACGCCAACGAGCGAGTCAAGGTGTTGCTGATCGGTTTCTCGACGCTGGATAGTTCGCAGGTCGATATTTTCGCCCTCGACCTTGACCCCGCGAACAATGAGAGCCATGAGCGGTTGATGGGTAGTACCAGAAGTAACCCACTGACTGTTAACCACGGAATCGGCCAGGGTCGTGCCGGCATCTTCAAGATTGTCTACGATGTGGACTTCCTCAAGGGAGCTCCCGTTACGATTCGTCGATCACCCTGTGTGAACCTGACCAACGCTGGATTTGATGTCTGCCCCCAGGGGGGAACCATCACCGAAGAGTTCGCACTACTGGCACCCCTCACAAGAGATGTCCAGTTCCGCGCGATTCACGGCGACACCCTCAATGAGGGAGTCGAAGCCTACAACATGCAGGGAGATGCCTGGACTCATGACCAGTACCTCACTCCAGCGGGAATCGGCCATCCGGAATGGGATGAGATCGATCTCAATCGCATGTGGATGCCGCTGATCTTCGCCGGTGAAAACTGGAATCTCGATCGACGTCTTGGCCCTGGTGGTTGTCTCGATATGGACGGCGATGAGGTCGTCGATTGCGAAGACACCACAACTACGCCAGTCGGAGACCTGCACCTCGATCCGTACCCCTACGGCGGTCTCAATCCGCTGACTGGAATCATCGGTGGAAGTAATCTGCCGGTTGGAGACGGCGGAGCTGAGGTCGATACGGTCCTGGGAGAGATCTGCGATAACGGTGTCGATGACGATGGCGACCTTGCCATCGATTGCGAAGACATTGAATGTGATCTCTTTGCCGATTGTGTTCTTCTCGACCAAGCTGGCGGAGAGATCGGCGAGCTCGGTTTGTGTGGAGACGCCATCGACAACGACGGCGACGGTCTGATCGACTGCTTTGATCCTGAGTGTGCTGGTTCTGCCGACTGCGTCGGAGTCGGAGCCGTACTCGGGTTCACCTTCGTGCCAACTAACCTGGAACGTATCTTTGGCTACTGGCCAATGGCCTACGAGGATCTGGATGGCGATCCGCTCAACGGTGCGGAGACCCTGGTCGACATGATCCCCTTCACAACGCCTGAAGGTGTGGTCACCTCCTACGCAACCGATTTGAAGCCGGCGCCCGGTATTGCAGCAGAACTTCCGGCTCTCGTCGGACCCTGTGAGGGCTTCAATGCTGATCCAGCCGCCGCACTTCCGGGGGCCAATGGTATCGCCGTGGTGGCGGACACTGCCCTGATCATTGCGGAATCCGACATCGCCACCGACTCCGATGGAGATCAACTCACGATCACCTTCGGTGCTGGAAGCGGCGGCGGAACGCTGCTGCTGGTTGGCGGAGATTATGTATATACCCCGGCGACAGGATTCGTCGGAAATGAAACATTCACCTTCACTGCGACTGATGCCCATGGTGGTGCTACCACCGGAAGCCTCAGTTTCCAGGTGGCGCTGTAGAACGCGATAATATTGGCAATGTGGAATAACAGGAGAGTGGACAACATGTTCAACGAAAAGAATAGAAAGAAGGGTAGGATGACATCTCTCACGAGATCCTTTGCCCTGCTGTGCTCGATTGCGATGATTTTCGCAGCGGGAGCAGCACAAGGCCAGGTCAGCGAAAGCCCGCCACCGACTGCTCAGGGAGTCGTGGTGTTGGGTGAAATCGAGCACATCTTTGTCGACGATATGCAAGATATGTACTCAGCAGGATGGATCATCGCAGACGGTACTGCGGTCAGGGTTCCTGCAAACCTACTCATCGACACTCCAGCCAACCGGATGACCCTTCGGGATCTGATGGATATGGCTCCGGCAGATTGTCGTGCCAACGGTGAATCCGGGCTTGCCAACACCGATGATTGCATCCGAAGCAAGGGCCTCCAGGGAGGTGGCTTGCAGGCGATCTGTAACCGTCAACCCGATGGGTTCACCATCGCCGGTGATGTGTTCATCAACAAATCGCTGGTCGGAAACGTCGAAGGTGGGATTCTGCCAACGACTCTCGGCGGCTACGTTTCTTATGTCGATTACGACCAGGGCTACATGGTCATCAATGGCACGATGAATGAGAGACCATCCGCCGATGGCGGTACCGACAAGAGAGGTGTCATCTGTCGGATCAACGACCCCGAAAGCCGTCAGACGGTTCAGTCTGGACTCGGCTGTGATCCGGCAAACGCTGGTAACTGCAGCCCGGACGAGCGCTTCTGCGTCGATCCGGACAATTATTCGATGACTTTTGCGACCGGTTATCCGGTTTGCATTCCCAGCAGCGATGTTTCTGCACCCGAGCGTACTAGCGGTGCCGACTCCATCACGGGAGAGGGCGACGAGTTCTGCCCGATGTGGAATCGCCAATGGGTAGGGCCGCGGGAGAGAACCGTTCCCGACTCTAGATTCTTCGTTCCGATAGTTGCCGGAGATCCGATCGGTGTTGAAGGTAACTTCGAAGTGGTCAACGGTGTGCGCTTCTTCTCGACCTACGGTGGAACGGTCCAGTATGGTCTCAAGACCAAGGATCAACCGGATCAGCCGGATCACATGATCTGGGCTGAAGTGGAGCAGGACACTCCTCCCTTCGATAACGCCAGGATCAAGTCGATCTGCATCGCATTCACGACTCTCGATACTTCCTGGGTGGACTTTTACAAGATCCACAAGGATCCAGTTTCTGGCGAAGATATCGAGTACCCATGGGGTTCATCGGTCGGAAACATCGGTACCAGGTTCCATGGAATGCCGCCCAATGCTGGTGGCATCATGAAGGTCATCTACGATGTCGATTTCCTGCTGGGAGCTCCTGTCAGAACCGGATACAGCCCCTGCCAGAACCTGCAAAACGCCGGCTTCGTTGTCTGCCCCAATGGTGGAACTTTTGCTGAAGAAGTCGAAGTCTCGATGCCGATTCACAGGGAGATGACGGGTTACTCTCGCCACCGTTCGGAACTGCTACCTGGCATCTTCCCGGTCGACATGCTTGGCCGAGAGGCTCAGCACGGTATGTACCTGACCCCCTCGGGAGTCGGGCACCCGGAATTTGTCGAGATCAACCTCAACAAGTCTTCTTTCCCCTTCGTATTCGACGGGATTCCGTGGAATATCGATCGACGCCTTGGTGTCGGTGGTTGCCCGGAAGTTGGCGGAGAGTTGGTCTGTGAAGATCCTGCCTCGGTTCCCATCGGTTCCCTCGGCCTGGATCCGTTCCCGGCCTCGGGAGATCCCGATTGGGTCCAGCACACGATCAATAACGGAGCCCCGGTATTCGCAACGGAACGATTCAGCGCTTACCATCCGTTTGGTCCCGACGATATTGCACCGCAATACGGAGCCGATGCTCCTGCGCGTCAATTCCCTCCTGTTCTCGATGGATTGCAGGGAATCGCTTGTGACGTGACCAACGCAGGACCTCTCGCCGCCAGCGACGCTCTTTTGGCGACCGAGGATACTGCGATTGCGATGGCAACGGCTGATCTTCTCAGCAATGACACCGATCCCGACAATGACAGACTCGAGGTCTTCATGGTCGAGGAAACCAGTCTCAATGGTGGATCTGTCAGTTCCGACGGTACCCAGGTGACCTTCCAGTCCGCCCAGGATTACCACGGGCCGGATGAGTTCTACTACAGTGTGACCGACGGTCACGGTGGAATTTCAAGAGGTACGGTTTCCGTGACGATTTCTCCGGTCAACGACGATCCAGTCGCTCAGATCGATGAGATCACCATGTCTTCGGCAGCTGCCTACGACTTCACCGATGCCGATCTGCTCGCCAATGATCACGATGTGGATGGGGATCCGATGACGATCACCTCCATCTCCGAAATCGCTCCAGGTGCTTCTCCGGGAACGGTCACTTCGACCGGTCCGGGTCAGTGGAGTTTCGTCGCGACCGGTGCCGGGCTCAGTGCTTGGTCCTACACCGTGGAGGACGGCGTCGGAGGATCGGCCGTCAATGTGGTGCGTTTCTGGGTCGACAATGCGACTCCTGTCGCTACCGACGATCTTGCAACCCTCGACGAGGATACTCCTGCGACCATCAACGCACTGTTGAATGACAGCGATGCCGACCTGGATACACTGTCGATCAGTTCTGTTTCTGCTGCAATGCAGGGAACAGTGGAGATCGTTTTTGGTAGCAGTCTTCTCTACACCCCCGATCTCGACTCCAACGGTACCGATTCCTTCTCCTACACCATCACCGATGGAAAAGGGACAGAAGCGACCGCAACCGTTACTTTGACGATCAATCCGATCAATGATGCTCCTCGATTGTTCAATGACGCGGTCACGACGCTGGAAGATACCTCTGTGGATATCCATGTGCTGGCCAACGACTATGATCCCGAGGGTGACAACATGACGGTGTCGATCCCGACCACTGCAGCATTCGACGGAACCGTCACACTGCTGCCAGGTGGGGTGCTTCGGTTCACACCGTTGCCTAACTCTGCTATCGGGCTTCCGGCGAACTTCATCTACATCGTTACCGATTCACAGGGAGCCTTCAGTACCGCACTGGTAGATGTTCTGGTGATTCCGGTGAACGATCAGCCCGTGACAGGGATTGATACTGTCCTGTTGCTGGAAGACGTTGGGACCACTATTAACGTACTGCTCAATGATGTCGATGTGGACGGAGATCAACTCCGGATCGGTTCAGTCACACCTCCTGCCAACTTCCCCGGTACTGTCACCTGGAATATCAACGGCAATGTGACCATCACTCCAGATCCAGATGCTTCTTCGCTCACTCCGATGCTGATCAGCTATGTGGCTACAGATGGAGCACTGGAAGACATCGGAACGATCAGCGTGGTGATCCTGCCGGTCAACGACGCTCCGGTGGCTAGCGACGATCTGGGTAACACCACGTTGGAGGACAACTCCATCGACATCGATGTATTGGCGAACGATACCGATGTGGACACGGGAGACACCCTTCAGGTGGCTTCGGTGACTCAGGGAACCAGAGGCGTTTCGAGCCTGCTCGCTAATGGATCGGTTCGTTACACTCCCAACCCGAACGAGCACGGGCAGGACCTGTTCACATACACCATGCATGATGGCGCTGGTGGACAGTCGACTGCAACGGTTGCCGTGACCATCGAGGCCGTCAATGACGTGCCCGTGGCTGGCACACTTTCGGTACTCCCGATGGCCGAGGATGGAGTTCGTATTGTCACTGCAGCGCTGCTTCTGTCAGTCGCAAGTGACGCAGATGGGGACCCACTACGGATCACAAATGTGGGACAACCGGTCAATGGCCTGGTCACGATCGATACCGATGCGAACAACAACATCACGGCATTGATCTACCACCCGAACGCCAACTACCACGGATCGGATACATTCAGTTACGATGTGACCGATGATGTGATCGAAGGCGGAGTTCTCAGCAGTAGTTCCAGTTCAGTGACGCTCAACATCCTGCCGGTGAACGATGCTCCGGTTGCGATCAATGATGCGAATCTGTCTGTTACTGGCGGAGAACTCCTCGCCATTGCGCCTCTGGCTAACGATTCAGACCCCGACGGTGATCCGCTCACACTGGCAAGTTTGGCCAGCGGACCGTTCCACGGTTTGGCTGTGATCAATCCGGATGGCACTCTCGATTACACTGCAGACGACAACTTCGATGGCAGCGATACGATTCTGTACGTGGTCAGCGACGGTCACGGAGGAACCTCGACAGCGAGTATCGTGATCAGTGTCACTGCACCGCCATCCACCGCACTGGCGGTGATCCGTGGCGACGCGAACATCGACGGCCATCTGGACGTCTCCGACCCGGTCGAAACGGTTCTATACCTGTTTGATGCGGATCCGGTGGCTTGCTTGTTGGCTCTCGATTCCAACGACGATGAACTGGTTGATCTGGGAGATATCATCTACTCCCTCAACAACCTCTTCAGCACTGGTGCCGATCCGGCTGCGCCGTTCCCCTTCTGTGGTCTTGATCCGACCACTGGAAGCCTGCCATGTGTAGGATTCGGCCTCTGCGACTGATTTTCAGTCAGCGTAGACCATCGGTTCAGGGCTCGCGGGAGACTCCCGCGAGCCCTGATTTTTTGTTCCGAATTATCTGTGGATTCCGAAGATGGGGGAAGGGGGGGTACATCGACGGTGAAGGACGGTTGTCGGGCTCTGACGAGGACGACAAGTGCGCCCGGATCGGCAGATCCGGTGGCTGACACGGCTGAATTTCCGGATTTGCAGGGGGCGTGTTATACTTCCCCATGCTCCTGCGGTCGTGCTGTAGTATCGCTGGGAGTGCCGTTGGACTGTGGATGGTGTAGATCCGCATGGTGTAGATCCGCATGGTGTAGATAAGCATGGTGTAGATAAGCAACGAAGAATGAACGGCTAATAATTCTGGCCAAGACGAAGAGGCGAGTGAAGCGATGAAAAGAAGTGCGATGATGACAGGCCTGCTGATCCTGCTGGGGGCAGGAGCGCTCCTGCAAGGAAGCGCCAGTTCTGGTGGTTGGGTGGCGGGCGCCACTTATCCGGCGGGGCCACAGATCGTCTGTGACGCGCCGTTAGCGGAGTGGGGCGAACTGATCAAGGGATCGCCATTCCAACATGTCTTCGAGATCAAGAATCCTGGGGATCAAGTGCTGATCATCCAGAAGGTCAACGGCACCTGAGGATGCCTGGTCGCCGATCATGACGACCAGATCCCCCCCGGTGGGGTGGGAACCGTGACCGTGACACTCGACGCAAAGAAAGCTCGTGGAAAGAACATCACCAAGACCGTGACCGTTTTCTCGAATGATCCAGAAAATCCCGAGTACAAGCTCAGTATCAAGGGAACCATCCTGGAGATTCTCGAGACCCGGCCGCTGGCATTGAAACTGCAAGGTCTGGCCGGGGGTGACCTGTCCAGTTCCTTCACCTTCACTGCAGGTTCTCCTCTCGATGTCGAGATCGTCGAGATCAAGTCGCGCGGATCGTTACTGGAGATCGGCGAACTGGAAGAGGTGAAGGTGGGTCGGGAATGGAACCTGTCCCTCACCGCCAAGGCCAATGCCCGTCCGGCGCTGATCAAGGAAAAGCTCGTGATGGAGGTCCTGACCAGTGACGGCGAGGAACGAACCCTTGATTTCCTGGTCCAGGTGGATCACCGCCCACGGATCGTGCTCCAACCGAAACAAAATTTGAAGTTTCTCAACCGAGAGACGAGCAAGTTACTCGGCGGAGGCGAGCCGTTGGAGAAGAGCATCCTGGTGACAGGGGGAGACAAGACCATCGAGTTTGAAGTGACCGGAGTTCAACTCGATCCAAAGATTGCCGATGCGTTCCAGACCAGGATCGAGGTTGTCTCTCCAAAGAAGAGCTATCGGGTCTGGGTCACCTTGTCGGAGTATCAGAGCAAACCCACGGTGCTGGGAAAACTGAAGATTCAGACCAATGACGAGGTTCGCAGCGAGATCTCGGTCTGGGTGATGGGGCAATTCCGCCAGGCGGGCAAGAAAACGAGCCGGTGAATCCTCAGCGAAGTTGGGGATGACAAGAACGCCGGGGAACCTGATCAGGTTCCCCGGCGTTCTCTTTGTAGAGGAGTGTCGTTGCGGCCCACACGGCCATAGGTCGATGGGGGAACTCGAGTCGATGGGGGAACTCGAGTCGATGGGGGAACTCGAGTCGATGGGGGAACTCGAGTCGATGGGGGAACTCGAGTCGATGGGGG
>Ga0209041_1000995_pt1 | contig 18173 bp, 20 predicted proteins | sample SaaInlV_100m_DNA_4_FD_184647 | JGI IMG/M metagenome (GOLD analysis project Ga0209041, IMG submission 184647) | Marine microbial communities from expanding oxygen minimum zones in the Saanich Inlet - SI037_S2LV_100m_DNA (SPAdes) (version 2) | ecosystem: Environmental > Aquatic > Marine >... | reverse complement strand
ACCATGACTTTGGATACTAGCCCTTTACTTCTTAGTTTTTCACAGGTGCTTTCAACATGTTCTTTTGAATAATTCGGCCCATCTTTTCCACCTCTTAAGATAATATGAGCCGTATCATTACCAAGTGATGTAAAGTGGCTAATACCGCCATCTTTGTTGACTGATAAAAGGTGGTGAGGACTGTTAGCCGATTGAATGGCATCAATTGCGATATTAAGAGAACCTCCAGTACCATTTTTAAAGCCTACGGGACAAGATAATGCTGAAGCAAGCTCTCTATGGGACTGACTTTCAGTCGTTCTAGCGCCAATAGCACCCCAAGAGATTAAGTCTGATAAGTACTGAGGGGTTAGTACATCCAAGTATTCAACACCAACTGGCACATTAATTTCACCCAAATCAACTAGCAGCTTTCTTGCAGTCTCAAGACCTTTATCAATGTCAAAACTTTCATCAAGATAAGGGTCATTAATCAAACCCTTCCAGCCAACTGTAGTTCTTGGTTTTTCAAAATAAACACGCATCACAATAAACAAGTCTTCAGATAACTCTTCTTTAAGCTTTAATAGGTCTTGTGCATATTCCATTGCAGCTTTAGTATCATGAATTGAGCACGGTCCGACAAGAACCATAAGGCGATTGTCGTTTCCATAAAGTATATTTTTAATGGTGTTTCTTGAGCTTACAACACCAGATGCTGCCTTCTCAGACAATGGAAGTTTCTCAATAAGAGTATTAGGAGACACCATAGGAGCGCTTGAAATAATTCTTACATTATCTGTATTATGTTGCATCGCTTATTTTTGGTTTGTTATGAGTGCATACGCTGAATGATTATGAATTGATTCAAAATTTTCAGACTCGAGACAATAATAGTTAACTTTCTTATCAGAATTTAAGTCTACAGCAATATCTCTGACTATATCCTCTACAAATGCTGGATTTTCGTATGCTCTTTCAGTAACAACTTTTTCATCATCACGCTTTAAAATAGCATAGAGCTCACTTGAGGCTTTCTGCTCAGCTAGATCTATTAGATCTTCCAAATATATAGTTGAACCCTTTGTAGCTTTAGCTTCAATCGTAATATGAGACCTTTGGTTATGTGCCCCATATTTGGAAATACTCTTAGAGCAAGGACATAAGCTAGTCACTGGAACAACAACTTTAAGTGTTAGCTCCGACTTACCATCAACAACGCTTCCAGTCAAAGTTGCCTGATAATCGAGCAAGCTTTGAACGCCAGAAGATGGTGCTTTTTTGTTACGAAAAAAGGGAAATTCTACAATGACAAGCGCATCAGTAGATTCGAGTTTATCAGCCACCGTTTGAACAAGATCCATAAAACTCTCAACACCAAAATTGCACTCACCATCATTAAGTATTTCAATAAACCGTGACATATGAGTGCCCTTCACATTTGCAGGAAGCTCAACAGTCATAGTAAAGTTTGCAACTGAAGGATGGGATTCATTGTCTCGATTAACAAAATTGATTGGATGCAAAATATCCTTAATTCCAACTTGATTGATAACGATATTACGCATATCTTTTGTATTTTGAGTATCAGGCAGTAGTTTATTTTTCATAATTTATTTTTCCGAGTAAGTAACAGCTGACCTAGGTGTTTCCCAAATCATTACCTCTTTAACTTTAACACTCTCATTATTAATCAAAAGTCCGACTTCATCAAAAAAATACTTTGCAATATTTTCTGCAGTTGGATTGAGAACATCAAATGGCTCTATTTCATTCAAATATTGATGATCTAACCTTTTAATCACAAATTTCGTTTGCTTTTTTATTTCACGAAAATCAATTGCGATACCATTATCATCTATGACTTTTGAGCACACGGACACTTCAACTTGCCAATTATGGCCATGGAGCCTGGAACAATCACCGGGATAATTTCTCAGTGAATGGGCAGATGCAAAGTCAGTAACAATTTTTAGTACGAACATATTCGGAAAAATTGATAAAAAATCGGCATTATACCTGCTTAAATCTTACTATACCACCTACAATAATTGTGAGAATTGACAAAATAAAAGAAGAAAATGAAGATGTATTTGATTTGGTTTAGTCTATTACGTCAACACCAAGTGCCTTTCCATGAACCCCAGGAATCGTCAAGCCTTTCCTTGCACGATGACTCGTAAAATTAACTAAATCCTCAAAAGAGTAATGTTTGTGTTTTTTTCCATTCCCATACTCTACTCTTAGTTTTTGATTATCTTTAATTGTACAGATACCGATTAGAAACTCTTCTCGCGCAATAAAGTCATCTGTTTTAATCTGGATAAGCTTATTACCCTTTCCTTTTGAGAGCTGTGGAAGTTCGGAAACTGGAAAAATTAGTAATCTTGCTCTGTTGGTAATCACTGCGACAAAATCAGACTCAAAATTTTGGACTTTTGTAATCCTCATCGTTTTAGCCTGTTTAGAGAGGGTTATTGCATGCTTTCCAGATTTGGTCTTAGATTGTAAATTGCCAAGAGTCGATATGAACCCATATCCCGCATCCGATGAGAGAATGACTAACTGCTCATCATCTCCCATTACAACGTCAATAAATTCAGCTCCGATTGGCGGTGTCAATCTTCCTGTTAACGGCTCCCCCTGACCCCTAGCACTTGGAAGAGAGTTTGCTAGCAATGTGTACGACCTACCTGAAGAGTCCATAAAGAAGGCCATTTTATTACTTCTGCCTTTTGCATCTTTTAAGAATGCGTCACCAGACTTATAGTTTAATGCCGAAGAATCAATTTCATGGCCCTTAGCAGCCTTTACCCAGCCTTTCTCGCTAAGAACAACTGTAACATTCTCTGCTGGAATCATATCTTGATCATTAAATGCCTGTGCAGATACTACATCTGAAACAATTTGACATCGCCTCTTATCACCAAATTCTTCAAGAATGACGCGTAACTCTTTTTTGATATATGTTTTTAATCTTGTTTCACTTGAAAGTAGAAGTTCAATCGATTTGCGCTCCTTTTCAAGTTCTTCTGCCTCACTTTTTATTTTTACCTCTTCAAGTTTAGCTAAATGACGTAACTTTAATTCTAAGATTGCCTCAGCCTGAATTTCACTAATTTTAAATTTTTTAATTAAAACAGGCTTTGGTTTTTCTTCGCTTCTAATAATCGAAATTACCTCATCAATATTTAGATAGGCAACTAACAATCCTTCTAAGATGTGAAGTCGATCTAAAATTTTATTAAGTCTAGAATTAAGCCTATTAACTACAACCTGCATCCTGAATTGAAGCCATTCCTTAAGTAGGGGGATCAGGGGTTTAACTTGTGGTTTTCCATCTAGACCTATGACGTTCATGTTGACTCGGTAATTTTTCTCTAGATCTGTGGTGGCAAACAAATGAAGCATTAATTGGTCACAATCAACTCTATTCGACCTTGGAACAATAACTATGCGTGTTGGATTTTCATGGTCTGATTCATCTCTAAGATCGTCCACCAGAGGAAGTTTTTTATTCCTCATCTGAGTAGCTATTTGAGTAATCACTTTTGCACCTGAGGTTTGATATGGCAAAGCTTCAATTACGATCTCGCCATCCTCTTTGATGTAACTTGCCCTCATTTTGACCGAACCGTTACCCGTCTCATACATTTGATAGAGTTCATCTTTCGGGCTTACTATAAAAGCATTTGTTGGATAGTCCGGTGCAGGGAGAATTTTTAATAAGGCTTCTAAGTCAGTTGAAGGCTTTTCAAGAAGCTGAATGCAAGCACTTATTACCTCTATTAAGTTGTGTGGAGGCATATCAGTAGCCATACCAACAGCAATTCCTGAAGTACCATTGAGTAATAAATTTGGAACTTGGGCTGGTAATTGAAGTGGCTCTTTGATTGTTCCATCAAAATTATCTGTCCAACTAACGGTACCTTGATTTATTTCACTAAGGAGTAAATCTGCATAGGGTGATAGTTTTGATTCAGTGTATCGCATCGCTGCAAAAGATTTAGGATCATCTGGAGCCCCCCAGTTACCTTGACCATCAATGAATGGATAGCGGTAAGAGAATGGTTGCGCCATCAGAACCATTGCCTCGTAACAAGCACTATCGCCATGAGGATGAAACTTTCCTAAGACATCTCCAACCGTTCTAGCAGATTTTTTGAATTTTGCAGTTGATTTAAGACCAAGCTCACTCATCGCATAGATGATTCTTCTCTGGACTGGTTTGAGGCCATCTCCAACAAAGGGAAGGGCACGGTCAAGAATGACATACATTGAGTAATCAAGGTAAGCGCGCTCACTAAATTCTCCAACGCTTTGCTGCTCAATGCCGTTTTGGCTCATTCTTTTCCTAAATAAAAATTAATACTGAATTCAAAATATTTTTGAATGGATTATATTTTAATTGAACTCCTCATCCAGTAATCATTAATTCATTACTTCTATGAAGAAATTAGCCAGGTGGCCAAGTTAATTGGCGGCCTCCTAAACAATGCAAATGTATATGAGAGACAGTCTGGCCGCCATCGCTATTACAATTCATAACTAATCTGTAGCCATTTTCGGAGAATTTATACTCTTTAGCAATATTTGAAGCAGTGATACTTAGTCTTCCCATTAATGCTTCATCAGTCGCATCATTAGCCGTAGAAATATGCTCTTTTGGTATCACTAGAAAGTGCTCAGGTGCCTGAGCATTGACATCTTTAAAGGCCAATACTCTGTCATCTGAATAGAGAATTTCAGCAGGTATGTCGCCCTTAATTATCGAACAAAAAATACAATTTTCCATAATTCAATTTTATATCTTTCAAAAACTAATATAAACAAATTCTAGCAGAACTTATAATTATGTTTAATTACTTTATAAGGAAAACTATGCTTTCTAATAAGAATCTCGATACCCTTTTTACTAAAGCACGAAGTCACAAAGCCTGGCTCAATAAAGATATTACAAATCATCAAATAGATCAAATTTATAATTTATTAAAATTTGCTCCAACCTCAGGTAACTGCTGTCCAGCAAGATTTACATTTATAAAAACTAATGATTCAAAAAATCGATTGAAACCCGCTTTACATAAAGGAAATATTGGCCAGACTATGGACGCACCTTGCATAGTAATTATTAGCTATGACACTGAATTTTATGAGTCTTTGTCAATTCTCTCTCCACATAGTGATGCTAAAGCGAACTTCGTAGGAAAAGAAAACAAAGTAAAAAATACTGCTGAGTTTAATTCAACTCTTCAGGGCGCCTACTTTATTATGGCATCTCGATCAGTTGGGTTAGATTGTTGTCCAATGCTTGGATTCAACAAAGAAATGCTCAACAAAGAATTCTTTCCTGACGGTAAATATAAATCATTGTTTATCTGTGGGATTGGTTATGGTGACAGCTCAAAGCTTTATGAAAGAGCTCCGAGGCTAGACTTTATAGAAGCCTGCTGCATAGTTTAAAAGGCTACCAATATTTAGGGTAACTGCGTTCATTTGATAAATTATTATAAAACAAAGCTACGATCACTATTAGTAATGATCCAATGAGTGTTGGCATCCATAAATAATCCCATTGCGCACCGAGTAAAAAAACAATAAATGGATTAGACCCTGCTGGAGGATGAGGTATTCTCAAGTACTGCATGACAGCAATAGCAAAAGCTAATGCTAAGGCCATACTCCACCAGTCTGAACTGACTAAATGATAGAAAATAAGTCCAATAAGAGTTGTCACAAAGTGACCTAAGATAACATTTCTGGGCTGTGCAAAGGGAGACGCAGGGAGTACAAATAAAACAAAAATTGATGCTCCAAACGAACCCATAATGATTGGCTGATTAGTGACATATGCCAAATAACCAATGACGCACGCAGCAAAAAAAGCACCTAAAGATATAAACCCTAATTCTTTAAGTGGAGGTCTTGGAGGGATTGGTGCAGGCGAACCTTTGAGTTTGGTTAGGTAAGACATGATTAATCCAGAGCTAAAAAAGGTATAAATTATATACTAGATTATTGTTTTGACCTGAGCTTCAAGAGTGCTCCATCACTTTATTTGTAAAGTATTTCTGCAATATCAGTCCAGCACAAATAAGAATCAGACCAAAGAAAGTAGATGCTAATATTTTCTCACCAAGAGCTATGTAAAGAACGACAAGAGACATGAATGGAGTAATAAAGACTAGACTAGCAACTCTAGAAACAGTCGTCGAAATTTTTAAAGCTGACTGCCATAAGACAACACTAATGCCCATTTCAAAGCAACCTATATATATCGACCCTATGAGCCCCTCAATTGACGGAGTGGCAAAAGAATTTGTAAAATATACAACCAGCAAAATCAACGGCGAGCTAAATAAAAATATTAGAAAAATACTTACTAAAGGATCATTCTTATTTTTAGTATTAAAAAGCCAAAATAGTGACCATATCACAGTGCTTAATAGCATATAGAAAACTCCTTCGGGGCTATTAAAACTGAGTGAAAAAAACGCCCCACCGGTTGCAATAGTAATGACACCAATATAACAAAGTATGATTGATAAAAAAGATTTAATATCGATAGTCTGCTTGAGTATAGGTATTGAAAGAATAACCATCATGACTGGCCAGCTAAAATTAATTACCATGGCCTCCTGCGCGGGTAAGGCATCATACCCCTTAAATAAAATGATGTAATAGAGGCAAGGATTCAAAAATCCAAGAAGAACGCATTTGATTAAATCACTTCGTGAAAAACTTCCGATTAAATTAAGTTTGCCCTGGTAAAGAACAATAATAAATAATACACATATTGAGAATAATGTTGAATATAAGACTAATTGAATAGGCTCTAAGTGCTCTAAAGAAAGCTTAAATGCGCTGGCAACTGTTGACCAGAAAAAAATTGCAATTCCTGCAAAAAGGTATGCTTTATTTTGATTATCGAAATTTGAAAACATTCTTATTAATTAAATCACTTGATAGAGGCAGAGTTGACATGTTATACCTTCTTTGACATTATATTCTGAAGTCTCATGAACGACTTGATGCCACAAGTTAGAATTTTCAAGTTTATCAATTATTTCTTTATAAGGCGACGCTTCCCATTCTTGTTTTCTAACTGTAAAACATATGTAACCAGCCTTTTTAGTTACTCTTAACATCTCTTTAAGTGCTTCTGGACCGACATGACCACAGGTAAAGGTTCCAGCACAAACTATAGCATCAAAAGAATTATCCTCATAATCTAGTTTTTTTGTTAAGTCTACTAATCTTAATGATTGGTATATATTTTTTTGGTTGGCAACACTTAACATTTCCTCAGAAAAATCAACCCCTTCTACATTTTTATAGTTGTTCTCAAATAATATTTCTCCAACAAGACCTGTACCGCAGCCAGCATCAAGAATCTTCGCTTTTTTATTTTTGATTTTTGAGAGTAAAAGACTAGACGTAATTAAATGACCAACATAACCTGCCAACTCAACAACATCATGGTCGTAATCTGACGCCCATTTTTTATAAATACCTTCTAACTCCTGCAAATCAGCAGCATGCAATGTTTGATAAATTGTTGAGATCATGCCCTTTGTATTTTTCATTACTCATTAAAATGATTAATAATGGATCATTTATTCTTAACTAAGGCATAACTATATATTATAAGTCCTGCCCAAACTCCAACAAAACCTATTAACTGGTTTGTATTGACAGGCTCGTTTTGTAAATAATAGCCTATAAGAAATTGAATTGTTGGTGTTATCAAAAACAAAATCCCTACCGTCGTCAAAGGTAATAACTTTGTTCCCGCAGTAAATAAAGCCAGTGGAACAACTGTTACAGCGCCTGCTAAAAATAAAAGAATATCTGTAGAAATATCTATATTAAAAAAAGCAATATCGTAATTTGTATAAAACCACAATGAGAATATTAATAGAAATGGCAGAAGTATCAATGTTTCAATATAAAGCCCGGGCACTGCTGATGAAGACATCGCTTTTCTTGCAATACCATAAGCTGAAAAGGTAAATCCCACTACGAAACCAAGCCATGGAAATGAGTCTCCACTTAATACATAATATAAAGCGCCAATTGTTGCAAAGAAAACAGCCAATTGTTTTAATCTTGAAATCCTTTCATGGAAGAAAATATAGCCGCCTATCATATTGAAGACGGGTGATAGAAAATAACCCATAGAAGCCTCTACCACTCGACCTAAGTTAACTGCAAAAATATAGCCACCCCAGTTTATAGTGATAAGGATCGCAGTTATGAGCAAAAAAACTAATTCTTTTTTAGAGGATAAAGACTCCTTAAAATTGCATTTCCAAGTGGATTTAGAGTACACCAGAAAAAATAAAACTGGAACCGCCCATAACATTCTATGAAGAAGAACTTCAGATGGGTTGACGTGATTGAGTAATGCCCAATAAAGGGGAAAGAAACCCCACATTAGGTAGCCTGAAAGGACAAGCAGAATACCTTTATTCATGGCGCTTAAGCAAAAGAAAAAAGGCTTATTGTAGACTAAATAGTCTTTATGTGTTTTTAATGTTTATAGTAGTCTTTTTCAAAACTTGTGTGACCTAAGGTATCGCTCTCACTCGTTTTATCGTTTATTTCATTCAAATTTTCATTAATACGAAAAAGAATAACAACCATTTCACAAGCCACTCTTGATGCTAACGAGCCACCAATAACCCAAACTAAACCTCTCCAAAAATCACCCTCTAGAAAAATGTCCCCTAGGCCTTTGGTAATGAAAGCAAATAAAAGTATCCAATAGAATAGTGTAATAAGCTTAGGAGTAACCATTTCATCCAGATAGAACATGTAATGGTTATCGAGCTTTTCAGTAGTTAGCTTGAAAGCTTTTTTTATACTTTCCAAGATTTCATTTTTATTCATTTTGCTCACCTTTATTTTCTTGTAACTAACTTTATTATAATGTCAATGAATTAAAAAGTCCTATATTCCTGAATTTGATAACTTAGGATATCAATTTGGGTAAAAAAAAGCCCATCTAAACGATGGGCTTTTTGTAGATATTTGGATCTTATTATTTATGGATTTTTACGCTAGTAAATGCTCCACCAATAACTTCACTCTCTGAGTATGAGCCATTAGCTGTACCACCTGCATCTAACTCAACACCAGTAGCACCAACATAGTCAACAGGAAGACCGCCTGAGATCCACTTTAAGCACTCAGCTAGTTTGCCAGCTTGACACTCATTTCCAGGAGCATTAGCAACATTCAAAACTTCTGCCTGAATAGCAGCTCTATCAGTAGAGCCTGCAGCCTGTGAAGCTAGAATAATCAAAGCCATCGCATCGTAAGATTCAGCTGAAAAGACTCCGGTTCCATCAACACCGCCAGCTTCAGCAACAGCAACCCAGTTTGCACCGAGCGTAGCATCTGGAGAAGGTAAAGTACCCCACGAACCATCTGCAACTGCACCTGAAGTTACTGAACTAATCATACCATCACCAAAGATGTAGTCACTAAACGCACCTGTATCTTCTGATGCAGCAATAATTCCTCTACCACCAGTATCTGCATAACCTAATACAGCTAAAGTAGCTGAGCCACCTGCTGATAATGCAGCAACATCAGCTGAATAGTCAGCCTTATCGTCATCATGTCCTGCCATAACAGTTACTGTTCCGCCCATAGCTTCATAAGCAGTTACGAATGCATCAGCTAAGCCCTTACCATAGTCACTATTTGAGTGAGTTACTGCCATATCAGTTTGACCTCTAGCAATTGCAATGCTTGCAATTACTGGACCTTGCCTCGCATCTGAAGGCGCAGTTCTAAAGAACCAACCACCATCTTCTAAAGTAGTTAGAGCTGGTGATGTGGCTGATGGTGAAATTGAAACGATACCGTTAGGAACTAGTACATTAGTAATAACCGCACCAGTGTTACCTGAACAGTTAGGACCCATAATAGCCATAACGTTATCATCATTGACCATTTTTTCAGCCTGTGCAATTGCAACCGCTGGATCGATACATACTGAGTCACCTTGAACTACATTAATCGTCCCTTGAAGGTAAGCACCAGATGCGTTTGCTTCAGTTACAGCAAGATTTGCACCACCTGACATCGGACCAATCATTGATTCAAGAGGTCCAGTAAATCCTTGAAGCTCTCCAACGTTGACAGTAGCTCCATAAGAAGCTGTTGCCATAGTTGCTGACAATATTACGCCAGCTGTTGTCTTTAAATAACTTTTCATTTTATCTCCTAATTTTAAAAAAAGATTCCCTACGCTTAATAAACCAATAAGTCGTATTTCCAAAGGGATTCAAGGGTAATGATAAACAGTTTCCTGTGCTTTGTGTTAATAATATTAGAAAAAAAATCCACTAAACCTTACTGTAATAGTTCATTCTAGATATTATTAAAGCTCTTTATTTTTTTCAGGAAGAAGGCCGCCAGGCGAAAATCTCATAATAAGAAGCAATATAGCCCCCATAAAGACAAGTCGAAGGTAGTGGACTCGATCTTCGATAAATTCTAATGATGTACTCCCTTCTTGCATGTTATTGCTAAGTATATCAACAAACCAAAGCCCCATTGGTCCAGATTGAATCCATATAAACCAAATGATAAATGCTCCCAAAACAGATCCCATATTATTACCCGAACCTCCAAGAATAACCATCACCCAGATTAAGAAAGTAAATCTTAGGGGTTGGTATGCTGTAGGAATAAATATTCCATCATAGGTAACCAATAAAGCACCGGCTACTCCAACGATTGCAGAACCTAGCACAAAAATTTGAAGATGTTGGCGCTTGATATCTTTTCCCATTGCAGATGCAGCTACTTCATTATCTCTAATCGCCCTAACTTTTCTTCCCCATGGAGAATTTAACGCAAGATTTGAAAGAACAATAAAAGCCACCAAAATTGAAATAAATAATCCTGAGTAACAAAGTTTTACAAAAACAACAGCTGACTCCCTTACGTAATCACCTAATCTTACAATTTGTTCTGATTGAGAAAGCAATTGAAGCTCTGATTTGTGAATCCAGGCAACAATATTTTGCAGCCATTCAGATTTTTGCATATCAACTTCGTAAGGAACAGGCCTGGGAAGTCCATATACATTTTTTAGACCTCGAACAAACCAGTCTTCATTCTTGATGACATACAAAATAATTTCAGAAATACCCAAAGTGGCAATTGCAAGATAATCCGTTCTTAAGCCTAAAGTTATCTTTCCAATCAACCATGCTGCTATTGCGGCAGCAAATCCACCTACAACCCATGAGAAAGCCACAGGTAGTCCAAAACCACCTAAATAACCTGTAATTGCAGGATCAACCTTTTCAATTAAATCTGAAGCTTCAGAGAAGTAATGTCTGGTTATTAAATAGCCAATAACAACTATAAGCGTAGTTAACCATTGATTAACCCCTCTCCTATTGAGTAATATTCCTGCTGCAATAGTGACTGCACCAAATATTAGTGCAATAAGCATCTTCATGCCGCCCACATCTATCGCTTCAGTCACAGGCTGCTGAGCTATGAGAACTACACTGACACCACCCAGAGCTGCAAAACCCATAATTCCAACATTAAATAATCCTGCATAGCCCCATTGAATATTAACACCTAGGGCCATAATAGCTGAAATTAAAGACATATTGATAATTCCAAGTGCTAGCGCCCAAGACTGGTTAAGCCCTACAAATAAAAGTATAAATGCCATTATTGCAAAGTAGGCAATGGCTTTATTAGCCTGCAAAATTGTATTTAAATTATTCATCAAACAATCTCCTTACCCTTAAACAATCCTGTCGGCTTTATTAGGAGAACAATAACCAAAATGACAAAGGATATTGCGTATTTATACTCTGTACCAATAAGCTGCACTAAAGAGCTAGGATGCATAGAAAGTGGAAGCAAATATATTAAAAATTTCTTGTATGCATAAGTAAGAAGTATCTCAGAAAATGCAACCAAAAAGGCACCCGCAATTGCGCCTATAGGGGAACCAATACCACCAACAATGACCGAGGCAAAAATTGGCAGAAGTAATAAGTGGTACTGCTGAGGCGCAAAACCTTTATCTAAACCGTAAAGCGTTCCAGCAATGGTTGTAAATAGCGCTACAAGTAACCAAGTTATTTGAACTACTTTATCAGGGTCAATTCCTGATAGAAGAGCCAACTCTTTGTTATCTGAATAAGCACGCATGGCTTTTCCAGTTTTCGTTTTTTGTAAAAAATAAAATAGAAAAGCTACTAGTAATATAGCAATAGTTACGGTTAAAAATTGAGATGTTTTGAGCGCAATACCTTGCTCTAGTCCAGTAAAAGCCTTAAATTCTCTAACAGAAAAAATGAATCTCTCACCATCTCCAAACCTTTGGGCAGAAGCCCCTAATATAAACCGAACAATACCTCCAGTAACAAACATAACACCTATCGAAGCAGTAATACCAACAATATTCTGCTTAGCGTTTATTCTACGATAATGCTTATAGATTAATCTGTCAATTAACAGTAAATAAATTGCCATACCTATTAAAGCCATTGGAATTGCTAATAGAGCAGTTGGGACTCCACTAATTGTCCAACCTTTACTAATCATGAAGCCACTAATTAATATAACAAGCATCGTTCCAAAAGCCATACTGTCGCCCTGGGCAAAATTGGAAAACCTTAAAATTGAGTAAACTAGAGTGACCGCCAATGCACCTAAAGCCAATTGAGAGCCATAAGATAACGCAGGCAGGATTACAAAGTTAGTAAGTAAAGCAAAGGCGTTAATTATATCGATTGAGTCTGACATCTAACCTCCTAGAAACTTCTTACGAACTTCAGGATCATTTATGAGTTCTTTTCCTGTTCCTGTATGCTCATTGCGTCCAGAAACTAAAACAAAACCCTTATCCGCAATATTCAAAGCCTGCTGAGCATTTTGCTCAACCATAAGAACTGCCATTCCAGCATTTCTTACATCTAGTATATTAGAAAAAATCTCATCCATTACAATCGGCGATACTCCTGCTGTAGGCTCATCTAAAAGCATTACTGAAGGCTTTGTCATCATAGCTCTACCGAAAGCAACCTGCTGCCTTTGACCCCCTGATAATTGCTCAGCAAGTTGTTTACGTTTCTCATAAAGAATAGGGAATAACTCATAAACCTCTTCAATGGTTGAACTGATATCGTCTTTTCTGATAAATCCGCCCATTTGAAGATTCTCTTCAACTGTCATTGATGGAAAAACATTTTTTGTTTGAGGTACAAATGCCAATCCTTGACTTATCCTATCCTGAGTTGAAAGCATTGAAATATCTTTTCCATCTAATGTGACTGAACCAGCAGTTGCTTCTAGCATCCCTAAAAGGACCCTCATTACCGTCGATTTTCCAGCGCCATTTGGGCCAACAATAACTGCCAATTCACCCTTTTCAACAGCAACTGAACACTCATGAAGAATTGGAACAACGCCGTAAGAAGCCACTAAATTTTTTCCTTCAAGATATGCCATTAATTAGTTGCCTCAGTTTTAATTCCTTTTCCCAGATAGGCCTCAATCACAGCGTCACTACTTTTAATTTCATCAGGGGTACCACTTTTCAAAATTTGACCTTCTGCAAGAACAACGACTGGATTACAGAGTCTTGAAATAAAGTCCATATCATGCTCGATCATGCAGAACGTATAGCCTCTTTCCTCATTAAGCTTGAGTATTGCATCTCCAATCTGCTTCAGAAGAGTTCGATTTACACCTGCTCCAACTTCATCTAGAAGAACCACTTTGGCATCAACCATCATCGTTCGAGCTAATTCTAATAACTTTTTCTGACCACCAGATAGATTTCCAGCTTGTTCATTTTTGAGGTGGCTAATACTTAGAAAATCAATGACTTCTTCTGCTTTGGTTTGAAGCGTTTTTTCTTCCTCTTGTATTTGCTTTCGCTTTAACCATGTATTCATAAGATCTTCTCCCAGCTGATTGGCTGGGACCATCATCAAGTTCTCAAGAACACTCAGCGTTGGGAACTCATGAGCAATCTGAAATGTTCTAAGTAGTCCTTTATGAAAAAGCTGGTGAGATGTAAGGTCTGTGATATCTTCACCGTCAAGAATAATTTCACCTTCGGTTGGCTGATAGAGACCAGCTATTAAGTTAAACATTGTAGTTTTACCAGCACCGTTTGGGCCAACCAATCCTGTGATTGAGCCTCTGTCAATATGCAGGTTGACTCCATCAACAGCCTTGATTCCACCAAAATGTTTCGATAAGTTTTTAACTGTAATCATTATTAGCTAGGCATTTATCGCCCATTGACTCCCTGTGGCCTTAATGAATTCTAAAAAGTGCCAAATTATCCTTGAAATTCACAGAAATTGTGGCCCTTTAAGGCAAAACCTTAATAAAAGGCTTAACCACAACACTTGAGTAAACTCCTGCTGATACATAAGGGTCAGAATCTGCCCATTCTCGCGCCTGTTGAAGATCATCAAAGTCAGCAACAATTAAAGATCCAGAAAAACCAGCTTCGCCTGGTTCTGAAACATCAATTGCTGGATGAGGGCCCGCCAAAATGAGTCGACCTTCATCTTTTAATTGATTAAGTCTTGCGACATGGTCAGGTCTTGCACCCATTCGCTTATTTAAACTATTCTCGACATCTTGAGAAATAATGGCATACAACATAGATTACTCCTAGAGATCTAAAACATCTTGCATTGAATAAAGACCTCTCGGTTTATCATTAAGCCAAATAGCGGCTCTAACAGCGCCATTTGCATAAATCATTCTAGAAGAGGCTTTGTGGGTTATTTCAACTCTTTCACCATCCATAAAAAATGCAACAGTATGCTCACCGACTACATCACCACCCCTAATAGAAGAAAAGCCAATCGTATTTAAATCTCTAGGCTCTTCAATACCCTCCCGACCATAGATTGCGCAGTCTGATAAATTTCTACCTAGTGCATTTGCGACCACCTCACCCATCTTAATTGCTGTCCCTGAGGGAGAGTCAACCTTGAATCGATGGTGAGCTTCAATAATCTCTATACTCGAGTCAGGCCCAATAACTTTTGCAGATGTTTCAAGTATTTTTAGTGTTAAGTTAACTCCAACACTCATGTTAGGCGCAAAAACAATTGGTATTTCTTTGGACGCTTGATGAATTAGCTCTAGCTCATTATCACTGAAGCCAGTTGTTCCGATAACCATTGCCTTACCTGAGCTTTTACAAGTAGAAATAGCATTTAAAGATGCCTCTGGCCTTGAAAAATCAATCAGAACATCGAAATCATCTAATGCATCATCCAAACTATCTCCTTTATCAAGGCCAGCTCCAAACTCTGTTTTTGAGTTTAAATTAACTGCTTCAATAAGGGTTTGACCCATTTTTCCTTTTGATCCGTTTATGGCAATTCTAGTCATTGATAGAATCCTCTAGTAAGTTATTTTTTTTGGTCACTGAATCTATCTCCTTAAGCGTTTCAAGAAGCGTAAACATTAAGTTCATTGGCATGGAATTTTGACCATCGCTCAAAGCTGAGTCTGGATTTGGATGTGTCTCCATAAATATTCCGGAAATTCCTACAGCCACAGCAGCCCTTGCCAAAACTGGAACCATTTCTCTTTGGCCGCCGGAAGACTTACCCTGTCCTCCTGGCTGCTGGACTGAGTGGGTTGCATCAAACACGATCGGACAATCAGTCGATCGCATACTAGAAAGACCTCTCATATCTGAGACTAAAGTATTGTAGCCAAAAGAGGTGCCACGATCACAGACCATTATTTGTTGGTTTCCGGTGGCTTTAGCTTTATCCACAACATTACTCATATCCCAGGGCGCTTGAAATTGTCCTTTTTTAATGTTTACTGGTAACCCTTGATTACAGACATTTTGAATAAAATTTGTTTGCCTAACCAGAAAGGCTGGCGTCTGAAGTACATCGACTACAGCACTCACTTCGTCCAAAGGAGAGTCTTCATGGACATCAGTCAAAACTGGAACGCCTACCTCTGATTTAACCTTTTCAAGTATCCTAAGTCCTTCTTCAACCCCTAAACCTCGAAAACTATCGGCACTAGTGCGATTAGCTTTATCAAAGGAAGATTTGTATATAAAGTTAATGTTGAGCTCGCTACACACCTTTTTAAGATAGCTCGCAGTCTCAATTGCAAGTACCTCTGACTCGATAACGCAAGGTCCAGCAATCAAAAAAAACGGATGTTCAATTCCAGCATGAAAATCTAGTAAATTCATGTACTTCACTCATTACTTAAATATATACGTAAATTATATTCGTTTAAAATAAGCATAGTTATAAATTCCTTTCAGCCATGGCACAAAAAACACCAGACATCTTAAAAAAAATAGTTTCTCGAAAGCATGAAGAAATAACAGAAGCTGTTAACCGAGTCCCTTTAGAGAGAATGATTGAGTTAGCCAATAATGCTGACGAAACCCGTGGTTTTTATAACGCACTAAATAACAAAGTCACCCAAAGACAAAGTGGAATTATTGCTGAAATCAAAAAAGCTTCTCCAAGCAAAGGCGTCTTAAGAGAAGATTTTGAGCCCATTGAAATTGCCAAAAGTTATGAGTCAGGGGGTGCGAGCTGCCTTTCAATATTAACAGACCGTGATTTTTTTCAAGGAGACCCCTTGTACTTGATAAGAGCTCGTGCTGCAGTTTCAATACCCGTCATTCGAAAGGATTTTATTATTGACCCGTATCAGGTATATGAATCAAGAGCCATCGGAGCGGACTGTGTTTTATTAATAGCGTCTTGCCTCGAAGATAGTGCATTAATAAACCTAAGTGAGTTGGCTTCATCTCTCGGAATGGACACTTTAGTTGAAGTTCATGACATAGATGAACTTCATCGGGCATTAAAACTAGATCTACCAATGCTTGGAATTAATAATAGAAATCTTCGTAATTTTGAAGTAAACCTGCAAACTACTATTGACTTACTATCTGAAATTGGCGATGATAAATTAGTGATTACCGAATCAGGAATCACAACAAAAAAGGATGTAGAATTAATGCATCAGCATAATGTATTTGGTTTTTTGATTGGTGAGGCTTTTATGAGAGAATCTAATCCTGGCCAAAAACTTAAGGAGCTTTTTGAATGAATATTTCTGTGAATTGGGTTGAAGGAATTCTCATGGTTGGCAAATCAGACAGTGGTCATACTATAACTATGGACGGACCGCCAGAAGCTGGCGGTGAGAATCTGGGCGTAAGACCAATGGAAATGCTATTATTAGGAGTCGCTGGCTGTACTATGATTGATGTCATAACTACTCTCAAAAAAATGCGCCAAGACCTTTCTCACTGTGAAACCAAAATTAATGCAGATAGAGCAATTGACCATCCAAAAGTGTTTACTGACATTCATATTCAATTCATTGTTAAAGGTAAAGATTTAGATGCAAAGAAAGTTGATAAAGCGATTACATTGTCAGCAGAGAAATACTGCTCAGCATCCATTATGCTTGGAGAAACAGCTACAATTACACATGACTTTGAGGTCATAGATTAAAATTTTATTAAACGACTATTTCTAAAATACTCATTTAAAATAATTCCAGTATAATATGCGTTCTCCGGAGAGATGGCCGAGTGGCTGAAGGCGCTCCCCTGCTAAGGGAGTAAAGGCTTTAACTCCTTTCGAGGGTTCGAATCCCTCTCTCTCCGCCATTTTAATTGACACATCCTTTGTTACTAATACATTTTAAAGGAAAAGTCAAAGCCATGGGTACAAACTGGGGTACAAGTAGTAATTTATAAGACTAATTATTAACTTTAATAGGCAATTCACCCCTCCCTTCAATTAAATCTTCAATAATCTACTCTTTTCCTTGCGCTTTTCGACAGTAATTATCGCAACTACGGCTATGCTGTTCGTTGCATTAAGGATTAGTAAGCTAAAGAACTGGTAACTTAACCACTCTCCCTCACACATCAAACGAAGTTTGGACTTTGGTTCAAGTTGAAGCGTAATCAATATGTTTAGATGTTGATGGTGCGTTACCGGCAGGTAGTACAGAGTAGAAAAATGTTACTCGCTCTTGTGCTATATAAACAATATCTGTATTACGTGGCACCCATAGTACGTCTCCAGGACCAGCTTCGTATATTTTGTCACCGACTTGTAACTTGAACTGTCCCTCGAGTATGTTAATGACCTCATCATAAGTTA
>Ga0209041_1000993_pt1 | contig 18192 bp, 26 predicted proteins | sample SaaInlV_100m_DNA_4_FD_184647 | JGI IMG/M metagenome (GOLD analysis project Ga0209041, IMG submission 184647) | Marine microbial communities from expanding oxygen minimum zones in the Saanich Inlet - SI037_S2LV_100m_DNA (SPAdes) (version 2) | ecosystem: Environmental > Aquatic > Marine >... | reverse complement strand
ACATGATCAATACAATGGATGAACCATTTGATATACATAAGCGAAGACCACCTTGGGATGATGCTATGAAAACAATAAAACTAACCACATTTAATGACATGGGCGATTGCGATAGACAAGATGTTAATGACTTGATTTCGGCACTCGTAAGAATAGGCTATGAAGTATGGATGACAGACACTTTCGTTTGTTTTAATTTGGGGAATGATGATGAAACAGATGACGCAACAATACAGAAGGAAAAGTAAAGTGAGAAAAGAACAAAATACTAACCTACTATCTCTCATGAAAAGCCTAAAGGAGTTCTCAGAAGAAAGGAGCGAGATAATTAACGAGATGATGTCAATAACTAAGGGTGTAATTACAAGGCTGTCTGCTTTAGAAATAACTATTCAGCATATTGAGAAGAAGATGGTTACAGATACTGAGAGAAAATCTTTCCTAAAGCTAATTGATAACCTTCAAAAACAAGTTGATGTCTTAGCAAAAGACACATACGAAACGGAGAAATAGAATGACAACAGAGTTTTATCAGCACCAAGATATTATCACAGGCGGTTTATATGTTAGTTCCTGACTTTATTAAATGGGCAGAGTCAATGCAGGTCGAAGAGAATAGAATCATGCTACTCAAGGGCGAAGAATATACCGTGAGTGATGAAGACAAGTTCAAAAACTTCAAGAGTATTGGGGAAAGAACTAATGTTTCTGCCCTAAAGGTTGCTATGATATATTTCTTGAAGCACGTTGATTCTATACGTAATTATGAGCAACACGGCACAGAAGCATCCGATGAAGAGATTGAAGGTCGAATCATGGACGCAAGGAATTATCTATTGTTAATGGGTGGAATTATACATGAAGAAAAAATGGAAAAGAAAAAGCGTCTAATGGGGGATTTTGATAAAGTAGTAGAAACCTTTGATGGAGAGATTCTCCGATGAACAGGGATAAGATATTAGAGCGTTTAAGAGAGCAATACAATGATGGTGAAGAGATACATCCACACTTAGAAGCATTTCTTATGGATAACCCACCAAAGCGTAAGTATGAGTCAATCCAATGGGTTCTTGATGCTTTAGGGAATAGTGTTATCCGTGGCATCTAAAAGAAAGCACGGTTCAATCCAATGGGTGATTGACACATTGGGTGGTAATGTAATCAAGAGTAGGATCTACGAGAATTACAAGACGGATAGCGTTAGGGCGGATGCAGCCTTGTCGTGGTGTCCTAAATGCCGTCGTAAATGGAATCTCTATGAAGGTGTGTTATGGGCTTCAAGGGATATGAAACTATGGAAGGAAAAGGTATGTCCAGAGTGTTAAGATTCCCATGTACTATTATAAATGGGCAGATGACTTTAACAGATAGGGAAGGTTTTGATGCTAATATAAAAGGGTTAGATGGGTCTTACTATCTTGAACTAAAGGAAACTACGGTTCGTTCACCTATCCAAAATAACTACTACTGGACTATCATTGAGATAATAAGGAATGATTTAGGTTATACTAAACAAGAGATGCACGAAGCCATAAAAGAACACTTTGAAATTGAATCGACTAAGTATCTCACTCAATCAGAGTTTGCCATATTAATAGATGACATTATTATATGGGCAGGGTCAGAGATGGGGATTACTATCCCGTCTTAAAACTCTTCTTCTATTTTCATGGAAGTATTGAATACGTCTGGGGCTACTTGAGTCATATCAAGATTGTTTTGGGCAAACCTTGCAAACAGATAATCAGATTCTTCCGTAGAACTCCCATCAGTAGTAAATATAAAAGGCAATAAGTTGCCACTGGTTCTATTCCACACATCGGCTACTACAGTATCACTCCCTGAGACTTCTGATTTATAATCACTTGGCATTAAAACATCAGACCCCAAATAAGAAAAACTCATATCGTAAGACATACGACCACCATAAACATAATAACCTTGGCTTGCCTGTACAAATGGTGTCTGATTACCCTGACCTACATATCTACGACCCCTATGTGTTGCATTACCATATCTTTGTCCACCTATTGACTCTTGTACGCTAACACCATCATACATGATAGACCGCTTTACACTTAGGTCTGGGGCATGGGGCATATCATAAAATTCACCGAAGATTATGCAACCAATCTTTAAATCTACACCGTTGAATAGTTTTGTACCAGCATCGTTAGCCAATGCACTCGACCCTTCGAATTGAATACCCCAATATCTATCACTACTGGAATCAAAGGTTATAATTGTAGAACCATCCGCTGTTGGAGTAACAACATTGCCAGTAATACCTCCACCATTCACAACATCCACTACGCTTGCTATATCTGTACCGCCCATATCGGCAGATTGAATAGTGGCTTCAGCACCATTACCAGCATGGTCTACTTTAAACTTGGCATCAGCGGAGTGCATATTATGATTTAAGATGGCAACAAAATCCACATTGAATCCACCACCAGTGTCCATATTGGCTAAAACGTGTCCATCTGTATCTGCGGATGTAGCCCAGCTACATTGATTCATGGGTCGAAGGTCGAATAACTCTGGCTCTGAACCCTGTGTAAAAGTGCTGATTAAGTTTGCTCCACTCATTAAATCAAAGTTCCCGTTCTGTGCTGAACCAGTTGCCATCCTATGGTTAGCCAGACATGGATAAAATCTTGGTGTTCTTATGTTTAAATTAGCCATCAGCCAACCTCTCTTGCTGTTATGCTCACTTTACCTGGAGAGCGATTTAAATTAGTAATCATATAATAATCAGCCCAATTATCACCAAATGGATCAACGGGCATATCTCCAGCTGTATTTGAGAATTGCACAATGTCTCCAGTCTCAAGATTATAACCTTTAGCCGAATTAACTATATCGCAATTAATAATCTTTTTAATATCACCAAATATATTATCATAATATGAATAAAAGTCCGCATTACCGTCAGTTTGACCGCTTGCGTTTGGTGTTCCCACGTTCATATCAAGATTGACTTCTTTTATATTCTCTTTTGCTTGGATGTTCCAATCCGTTCTTGCTGTAGAATTTGATGATGTTACACTTGAAAGATACCGATTCTCGGCTGGATGTTTTTCATAATTTATCTCCATCTTTGTTAATAAATCGCTAAATGATGAATTATTTATCTTTAAGTTGGCAATATCTTCTTTCTTAAATGTTTGAACTGCTGATAATTCGCTTGTCTGTAAAATATGGACATAGGATCCAGTTCCATCTGCTCGAAATTTGAAGATAAATCCAAATTCATACTGTAACTGCTCAAGAACTTTCTTTAATTCTACAGGATCTAACTCCCACCACCTTATCTTCCAAGTGGGAATAGCTCTATCGTTATTTAACGCAGTCCAGTTCTCAGGTGCTGTTGTTGTATAACCAGCAAATCTAATCAGCAAATCACGATGAGCATCATGTCCATGTAATATAGCACCTGAATCCCATGATGCGGTGAGTCCATCTGAACCCGAGTATAGTGTTTCTATTTTTGCAATAGACTCTGATGCTGAATTATGTTTGGCTACATCCGTATCACGAATTGGTATTTTTAATTGTGGTTGGATGAAAGTATCATACATTTTAAAATCAATATCAATTGCTGTGAATTGCCTTCCTGTCGTACCTTGATTCCCAGTAAAGGCAAAAGCCCAACTAACTTGATAACTAATGGTGTCTGTAGATAATCCTTTTATATTAGACTTGAAATCATTGCTCAAATTAGTTGCTTTTGCTACTGAAATAAGAGCGTTTGACGATGTTTGGTCACCACTAACGGCTATTGAAGTAGAAGTCAAATCGTGTTGCCCAGTTGCCAGAAAAGTGCCTGTATAGTTATATGATTTCACAGCAACATAACTGCCCGTTGTTTTATCATTAATAGCAAATTGAATACTGAATGTATCCCCAACCACCCCTATTGCTTCAATATCAAGAGTAAATTCAAAAGTGAATCCTGTTTTATATTCTTGAATTTCATGCACTACTTGTGGGATATTAGCATTTACCTGAGTTACTTTACTCCATATCCTATTGACACTACTTAATGTGCCATCACCTATAGCAAAATCCAAAAGCGAGAAGGAAGTATCATCAGTATCAATAGTCTCTGTACCGTTATCATCATAATCATCATAATCATCACTTGCGATTATTGCAGTTGGTCTTAATTGGTATTTCCTGTCTAAGTCTATGTCCGTTTTATTTACATAGCCATCCCCCAGAGCAACACTTGAACTATTTACATCATCTAAGGGTAGAAAGCGGTCTGCGGATTTATTATAGAAATGCAATTTTCCACTACTCGAATTTAAAGGTTGTAAAGCAATAAAATCATCATTTTCTACTTGTTCTATTGGTGTTGGATAAAGTTCTTTAGATTCACAAAAATCTGGAGATGCTATGGTTGATGTATTGACTGTAAAATCACCATATACTATTGGGAAATAATTCCCTTTTGGGGATTTGACATTTGGAATACTAATAAAATCCCATGGTCGTTGTTCTGTTAATTGCAGCGAAACAGATGAATCATCATGTGAAATATCAATCAACCTTCCTTGATAAATCTGCAAGCAATTAGCCAATGTAGTTTCACCATTAAGCTGTGAATAGATTTTAACATTTCTATTAATGTATTTTCTTGTTCCAAGGAATAATTCAGCAGAGAAGTCATCGCCTTTGTATTGAAAGTTTGCTATGGATAGAGATATGTTGCCTGTTTTTGCCGTTGAATTGGCTAAGTCAATGGATGATCGGATAGATGGTTTATTTGTAATCGCTCCATGATAAAAAACATCATCAATAGTTGTATCTGCTAATGATATTGATGTAAAGTTATTCCAGTAAATAGCAGTATTATTAGTGTGAGTTGCCGCAGTTGTACTCATAACACCACGATCAACAGTTAGCGTATTAGTTGAGATACTTTTCACCTTCATGATCTCGCTTTCAACTTTGATATAATCGCCCACTTGAAACACCGTGCCATCATCCACATCAACAGGAGTTTCAGAATCATCCAATGCTTCGTTTAATAAATTAGCAGTACCATCTGCCTGTAGCGTAGCATCCCATCCGCCATCTCCGCTTCCTTGTGCATCACCGTTAAAGAATCCTAATTGAACAATCCAATTTTCTTGGATGTTGCCTAATTTACTTGAATTAGAATAAGCTGTGGGTAAGGTTAGGCTCATGCAAGGTTCATCCTTTGTGCTTTTTGGATAGCTGGTATGATTGTATCAAGAATAGTCTCATCTATTAATGGGGCAGATATATTCAATGTAATATTGCCACCATCTTTCAATGCTCTACTTTCGGGTCTATCAATAGGGGTAATCCTAACGTGTTCTCTACCTGCTTCACCAACCATAATCATCTCAGGCTTATTAGTTACAAAATCCCCACCCTTAGCAAACGCTTGTGCATTAATAGTGGCAGCCTGAGCAACACCTTGTGCTATCATCATCCCTGCTATTGGGAATTTTAACCATGATGGCTTTATTGTTTCATCTGCAAGCACTTGGGTTACAGCTAAAGCAGTATTACTCACAGCGGATGCCATTTTCCATAATTTCATTTTTTTACTTCTTGATTGAGCCTTCATATCATATTTCTCAGATATAGCATCTAATTTATTTTTTCTCTGTTCTTCGTTTTGTATTGATGATGCTGCGGCTATTTCTTCTCTCTTTGAGCTTGCATCACGAGCTGACATTAGTCCATCAATAGAAGATACTGTACTTGCGAAGCCATTTGATAATTGCTGAAGTGATTCTATCCTTCGCTTAGTATCTCTTTCTGCTAATTCAGTCGCAATCTGGTCAGATTCTATTAATAATGTAATCCATTCTATTTGAAGTTGGGACTTGCCTTTAAATATTTCAGCTTCTTGAGTAGATGTTAGTGTGAGGGTCATCCCTAACTTTTCTCTCATCTGTTTCATTTTATCAATATTATCTAATCTCTTTATATTGAGAGCATCTTCATCACTTAATACATTTGCATACCGCTTTGTAATTAATACCAACGCTTCCAAAGAAGCAGCAGATTCGGCTGATTTTACATCCATTCCTTTTAAAGAACCTTCTAGCTCTTTTAATTCTTCAGTCAAGTCACCTGTACTACCTGCAAAGATATTAAACTTATCAATCAATGCCCCAACGGCTAACATACCAACAAATATAGCAATATTCTTTTTGGAAATCTTATTAAATAATGCAGTGGCTTTAGATGCAATTAAAGTGCCTTTAGTATATGCTATCCATGCAGCACTAACACCTATAATAGCTGTGACATAAGCCTTAATTTCTTCCGCATCAATAGAGTCGGCAAAGGCTTTTATAGCTTGTGCGGATAATGTAATAGCTGGGATAAAGAATGAACCAAATTTCTCCCCTACGTCACCTATAGAATTACCCATCTGGTCTATAGAGCCTAAAAATGTTAATGCACTAGCTTCTGCTTGCCCACCGTATAAAGCCGTTAAGGCAGTTGTGGCACTCTCAAGTCTACCCACTGAACCAGCAGTGCCTTCTATTGACACTCCATATCTTGATAGTGCATTAGTTGAGCTAAAGACACTTTTAGATACTAAATCGACTGCGGAGTTTAAATCCATTCCCTTAGCAACAGCTAAGTCCATTGATGCCTTAGTTAATCTGGAAATAGCCTTTTCATTGTCAGTGTAAGCACCAACAAGAGCCATAGCCGTTATAGTCTCTTCATCTCCAAATGTAGTTACTTTCTGTTGTTGTGACGCATAAGCCAATAATGCATTAGACCTTCTACCTAAAGCGGTTTCAAGTTTCTTTTCTGCTGCTTCTTGCTCTCCGTATGCTTTAGTGAGCTTACCAATCGTTCCACCAACAATGGCGGTAGCAAAACTTGCTAAGAGCATTTTGGAACGAAGGACAGCAAATGAACCCCCTAGGATGCGAGTATCATGCGTAGTGCCAAGTATCCCTGCCTTATTCTTGTCTAAATCTCTTGTATATTTCCTTGTTGCTCGGCTTAACTTCATTAAGGCAACCGTGTCGCCTCGTTGTGCCGCTGCTAATAATTTAGTATCTTTCGTAACATCTAATAAAGTCTTATCGTAGGACTTCATAGTGTTTTTTAGTCTGATATAGGCAGCTTTGCCTTTTTCTGTTGCGGTAAATCCACTCTTTTGAAAGTCTGCCATACTCGCTTGAGTATTCATCATAGACTTAGTGGCACGGTCTAAAGACTTTATGGCAGTGACTAAACCCTTGTCGCCTTTTGGCTCAAAGTGTATTACAATTTTATCAGTTAGTTCAGCCATTTGCTTTACCCTTTTGTCGTTCTACTAAGTTCTTTAATAGGAATGATTTCTCAATCCACTTACTCGGTTGTTCACCATAAGAACCTTTATAGGGTGAGATATGGAAATCCCTAGAGTAGATGAAACGTGAAATATCTTTTTGTGATGCGTTGTTTAGCATAATATTTTTACAAGCAAAGAAAGGTAATTGTGCCATTACCGATTCAGCTACGTTGAAGTTGTTGCCCTTTGTATTCTCAATTCTTGTTTCCTCAGTAATTAGGCTGATAACGTCCCAAACTTCATCGTCTGATACAAACTGACTTACTTTGTATTTGCCGTCGATTAAGACAGGGATTTGAGCCTCATAGGGGTATGTATGGAATCGACATCCCTTACACACCCCTTCTATGAGAAAGTTAGCTTCTAATTGGAGGGCTTCTTTTCCCCCAGCCGTTGATGCTCTTGTACCGCTATGGAGATGTTATTTTTATCATCTTCTGAAAGAGACTTAATGAACTCGTCATTTGCCCCTTTAACACCTTTACGTATCCATGCTGTTCTTGCTTTAGCTAAGTTTACAATAGCAACCATCTTTTCGTTCTCGTATCGCATCTGTGGAATATCATTGCAGAAATCAATATCATCTACGGACATATCTACAAATACAATATCTTTGCCTTTGATTTTCTTCATTATGCAATATCAATTGAGATTAAATCATCTGTACCATCATCTACAGCCTTGATAGAGCAGTCAAGCATCATAATATCGCCTTCTGAGAGTGCGACATTAGTGAAGACCCCATTCTTAATATCTACACCGAAAGCAGCATCATTGACAATCTTGAACATAGATGCACCATTAAAAGCCGCAGTTTGCGTATCGAAGCTATTTATGAATCCCTTAGTATTAGCGTCATACTTGACTTGAGTCTCTGCAGTAACGCTACACTCAGCACCACGACTTGCAACTTGATAACCGTTAGTGGACATTCCCGTGAAAACACCGGGGCTTTCAATAGTTGCAGTGAAACTACTCATGACCACGGGTACATCAAATACTTCATGAGCAGATGAAGACGACAATAAAGGGATAGTTGTGTTTGCATAGGCGGTTATTGCATTTGGCACTACTACTGAAGCCAAGTCAGGCTTTCTTCCAGTTTGAAAAGTAGCTGACCACTTATATTGACCGCCATCGCTATTAGCATCTGCCGTGATACTGAATGATGTTACAATACAACCTTCAAATTCCATTGCTTGTTGGTTTGTTACGCCTGATGGTTGGAAGATTACAGTCAAGGATGATGCAGAGTTTGTAGCAGTAGACCCGTATATTTGAGAGACTGGGGTAAAACCAGATGCTACCGCAATTTCATTCGTTATATCATTACATATATTCTTTACTAACAAGAGATGGGCTGCATCATTATGCAATGTTCCAGATAGTGAAAATTCAGCCACTCTCATAATATTATCCTGAAAGAAATCTTCATCTTTGAGAGTCCTTCCAGCACCACTTTTGACATCGAGTTTTTGTGTTACGTTGAGAGATGGAAACCCGATTGAATCCACATCTAGTTGAAGAAAGTCAGCGAGTGCTGTCAGAACAGATGTTCCGGCAGTTGCTTCGTTAAGAATCCCGACTTTCCAATCTTTTGGTGAAAATGCTTGTGCTGCTATAGCCATTACTTATCTCCTTCTTTTTTTGATGGAGATGTTACTATCTCGACCATGTGTTTTATTGATTCTGGGACAGATGATACATTTATCTCTTTCCCTTTATGTAGTTCTTGCCAATCTTCATAGGAAGCCTTACAACTCTTCCAACAATTAGGCAGTTTTGAGCCTTTTGCTTTTAGTTTCACTTTCATATCGTAGTCCTTTTTACTTTAAGATATGTTTCCTAAATACATGCCTCTCCATTCCCATCGGATTACGTTCAATCCATCAATCGCTTCTTCAGCATCTTCTTTTTGGTTGACTCGATTACTATCCAACCTACCGTTAAAAAAGGTATTGTTTTGATTTTGGAAAAAGAGAGCCTCTATGTGTGATACCTGTCGCAAGATATGCTCCCAAGTATCCTTCTTTACTGACTTTTCTTTAAAAGTGTATGATACGTCTAAGATGTATTCTCTTAACTCAGCCGTAGTCATTCTTTCAAGTAAATCACTTCCTACGGGGTTAAGTCTAATAGACTGACTCCCCATATCTTTAAAACTTCCCGTGTAAATAGGGATAGTGCCTGCAAACTCTGTATTCAAGAATGAACGCATAGGATCTAATATCTTTGTCTCCCATATATTCTCAAAAGTAATCATCTGCGAGTCCGTCTAAGAGATGATGGCATTGCATTATCCACTATTTCGGTTTTACTATGTACTTCAATTTCCCATGAATCATTCAAGGTGGCAGTATCTCCTGTGTCTCCAGCAAATCTTATATAAAGACCATTGCCTATTGGTTGGTAATTGCCATTGATATTGTCTGTAAGTGTAGCCGTTTCACTATTATTCATTCTCTCAGCACCTATATTATCGGAATCACCTGCCCAATAAGAATACTTGGCTGTACCCATAACCCCTCCTGTAGAAACCTTGATACCAATCTTATCGTATCTACCAGAGTATGCTCCCATCGTATCAACAATCCTAATACTACCTGATACAGACTTCTCTCGAATAATACCCATTGGGGCATCACCAGTTGTTTGCCAAGATAGTTTAGTAGCACCACTATTCAGAGATAGGATGTTCTTATCAGCTTCATCAAAGAGTGCATCAGCAATTTCGGATGCAGGGTCAGATGCTCTGATTAAGAAACTACAAGCTAATAACGCAGATGACCTAATTATAATGTAATCATAATTACCATCTTGGTCTTTAAATTGTGAACGTGGCAATTTGCCATCAAGTCTTGAATCAAGATACTTGGATGCGTTTGATATAAATCGTGTTCTTATATCTACCCAATCATCGCCTGATTCCATAAGTAAGTCATTTGGGTTAATTGCATCTGTAGCATAGTATAGTACAACATCATCATCACTATTATATAGCCATTGACCATCTTCTACCCAAGTTGCCCCTATATAAATATCAGTTGCTGTAGTATGAGTAGCAGATGTTGTCCCTAAGATTGCACGTTTAACAGTCAATTTATTAGTGGCAATGGATGTAATAAGCATTTTTTCGGTATCAATACGAATTATATCACCTAATGCGAATACGGCACTATCAGTTACATCTATTTGTGATTCAGATATTTCTACGGCTTCATCTGTATTTGCTGTGGAATCAGCGTAGCTTTCCGTAACCATGTGTGGGGATAGGTTGTGACCATTTTTATATAGAACAGTTACAAGTCCAGCATCATAAGCTTCATACAAATAATTACCACCATTACTAAATACTTGTACCCACCCATATATAGGGGTTTTAGTATCAAACTCATCTATTGATGGGAATATGTCTTTTAAATCTCTATTTGTGCAATAACTCATATTAATTCCTATGTTTGGAAGTTAACACCATAATGATTGTTATCCAAGTTTTAATTTACTACTTAATTCTTTTGCTCTATTCGGTGTCTGCTTTGCCCATCTCGAATCTAAGGCTTCATCACCTGCTAATATATAATCACCACTCTTAATGTAGGCAATCATCTTTTTAAACTTAGAAACACCCGTAATGCCTAATTGATAACACATCTCGATAATCACTTCTTGAATACCTGATGGTTGGGAACTAAGCCAGTTAAACCTATTGAAACTATCAAGGATGAGTTTTGTCATCTTACGCTCCAGGATTAAACCTGCCATATCTTCGTCTAATTCGAGGTCTTTTATTGCGAAGCCATACCCAATCGTCTCATACCCTAAAGTGTCCGTATAGACCCCTTTACGGTAGCCCTCATGGTGTTTGATGGACCTAACTAATTCGTTGTAGTTCATTTAAAGGACTTCTCTAATTGGGTTAAGAAGGCATCGTCTAATTTAGTGTCTGTACTCTTGACATACTTTTCAGCAAGATCAAAGAACAGTGCCTTTAGAAAGACTTCACTCATTAAGACTTTAACACCTTTAAATATTAAGACTCGTGTGAATGGAATCCATCCTAAGCCTACAATTGTTACTAATGTTCCACCTACCCAAGGTAGGTACTCTTTAAGCAAATCCATTATATTACCTTTAATGCTATGTTAATTAATATTGGTATAGTAAACATTGCTATACCACCCCATGTCTTAATCATTGTTAACTCTTTTTCGTGTGATGCTACCTGACCATTTAACTTCTCTAAATGAACATCTATCCGTGCAACGTGCTTAAAGATAGTAACCTGTCTCTCATTTAAGGATGTCAGAAGTCTTATGACTTCTTCTCTGTGTGCATCCACTTTACTCATCGCCTTTTACAGTGTGAAATTTATTGCCATTCTTAGGTAGAGACTTCTTGATTACCATTGTTTTTAATCTCTCATTAGGAACTATCATCTTTATGCTCCAGTCTCCAAGGGTATCTTTCATGTAGAATACCGTTTTCCGAAGACCCATTCTAACAATTCGAGCAGGACGCTCATCAACGCCAATATAAACCACATCGTCGGCATTAAAATCATTACCAATGAACACCATAAGACCTTCATACACATTGAGAATAATCCCTTTGAAGATGGAGATGGAGAGGTAGATAGCAGCAACCCACATGAATTGTCCAAAAAGACTCTCAAGTAATGTCTTAACTTCATGCTCATTCAATGGCTACACTCCACGCCTGTATAAGCGTTATCAAACTATCTATTAAGTCAGGTTCACCAAGACATAGAATGGTTAGTATCACTATCCACTTCATATCCCAGTTAATCTTCATCGTTCAGTCCATAACTGCTCATAATTTCATAAATCTCTTCTCTTACTGTACAATAGGCATCTATGTAATTCTCTAATTCTTCACCAGTCTTATCTTCAAGACCTGATTCATACTTTACCTTGTTACGTAGCCATTGTTGAATATCACGCATTGCAAGAGACCACTTATAGCCATTCATAGCCATACGCAAATCGCTTTCTTCATAAAAGAAAAGTTTGCCTACTAAGTTATCTTTCTCAGCGTCCACTACTTCTTCTCTTTAGGTTTCTTGATTAACTCAGGGTATTGCCACTCTGGATTTAGATCGTCTATTACAACTGCGTAACCAGTTTCTTCAATTAGTTTAAATACTAATGATTCTAACTCATTAACACGTTTTTCCAGCTTTGACTTTTTCTCAAACCCTAAATACTTCATACTTCCCCTAAAATCCATGATGCCTTCTTTCGTTTTCCCCATGATATTGGGATGTCGTAGGATGTTGAGACACTATCCATACTAACGGGATGGCATTTAAGGCACATTATTACAATCATAACACCATCCACCATGCACAGGCTGTAGCAATAAATATATCTAAAAATGAATCTTCAGCCCATGCTTTTAACGAACCATAAGGTTGGTAATTCTCAAGTTTCCATTCAATAGCTTCCCATAATAGAGCCATGAAGAGAACAAGCATTATAACATCCATGCCTTCAAATCCGTATAACATGAACACTTTACTTAGAAACAAACCTCCGAGTAAATGCCAAAAACTCCAGACATTTAACTTAGAGTTCACCCACGAGAAATACCGACTTATTTTCATTACTCTACTTCAGCCTCAAGTACTTTAGGTTCAAGAGATGAACTTAGCATATTAATGAATGCTTCTTTACCAACAGCTAACTGGTCAGCCATAAACTGATTCGTATTCTGTTTGTTCTGCAAATCGTTAATATGATTTACCATTGCTCGTTGCTCATCAGTCATATCATCAATGATGTACTCTTTATCATTCAAGTTCAAGACTGGCTTCTTTTCTTTTTTTGTTTTAGCCACTTTTGACTCCTTGTTTGTTAGTTCCCATAATTGGGAAGTTATTGTTTTAATTACGCTTTATACGATTTACCATCTTTAATTGCTTTCTTGGATGCAACCATACTTTCACTGCCCCAATCTTCTTTAGCAACCATTATTTCCAAATGTTCTACATTGCGATTAACACAATCTTGCTTTTCAGCAGATTCTTCACCAGCCATAGAACTTCCAGCTATAATGCCATTAATTAAAGATACGCTATCACCCATTGCCGAGTGGTCTTGTGCGATTTGTGATGCTTCTCTTGTTTCCGCCATGTCATGCTCCTTTTATTGCTGATAATTCAGCGGTTAATTTATCTACTTGTGCGGATAATTCTTGTACTGCATTTACGAGTATCGGTACAAACTTACTATACTTTAATCCGTACATCTTTTCATCATCACTTAATGAAGTAGTGAGATTAGTTTTGTCATCTGCCTTGTATCCATATTCTTCTTCAAGTTTCTCAACATCCTGTGCCAAGAAACCAATATCCAACTGTTTCTCTTTGTGTGTCCCGTCTGGTGCAACACTCTGGTCATCGGAATACTTAGACCTTTTATCCCAACGATAAGTAACAGGTTCTAATTTCTTAACAAAAGCTAAACCCATTGATAGTTCTTCTACGTCGGTTTTATCACGCTTGTCAGATGCAACAGTCCAATCAACTTGGATATGTGCATTGGCTATATTCTCATCACCAAGAACAATGGTATTATCAGCGGTAGAAATTGCACCTCCAGGGCTTCCCGTAATCCCAGCATCACGTCCTAGTAATAAATTATTATCACCAGTTGTTATTGAACTACCAGCACTATTACCAACTGCTGTATTATCATAACCTGTAGTGTTTAGCCCTAATGACCCAGACCCAACAGCCGTATTGGATGTCCCAGTAGTGCTAGCAGCTAGCGAGCCGTAACCAACAGCAGTATTATTAGATGCGGTAGTATTTGCTTCTAAAGCTCCTCTTCCTACAGCCACATTGTAATTACCTGTCGTGTTTGCAATCATAGATGCCGCCCCTACTGATGTATTACGCTCTCCTGTAGTATTCTCTCGCATTGCTTGTTGACCAATGGCTACATTATTAGCTCCAGTAGTATTCAATTTCAAAGTATGATACCCGACACCTACATTTAATGCCCCAGTAGTAGTAGTCAATAAAGAGTTATAACCTACTGCTGTATTGCTAGATGCAGTAGTAGAATTGCCTAATGCATAATATCCAAAAGCAGAATTATTCGAGCCAGTAGTATTGTCTTCTAATGCACTTCTACCCATACCAGTATTGTAGTCACCAGTAGTATTCTTGTAACAAGCTGTTGAACCATAAGCCGTATTTCGAGTGCCAGTTGTATTAAATCGTAAAGCACCTTCACCCATAGCTGTACCACCTTCACCAGTAGTATTGGTAATTAATGTATTAGCTCCCACTGCCGTACAATTAGCACCAGTAGTATTTGCATTTAAAGACAAATAACCTATAGCTGTATTATTGTTTGCTGTAGTAGTTGCAGTACCAGCTGCTTCTCCAAAAAAAGAATTTTTGCTACTACTGCTAGTTAAGGCATCGCCAGCGGTTTTACCAAATACAGTATTTGATGTACCAGCACCACCATCAGCATAGGCAGTACCTACTATAGAAAGGGTGTGGTCAGGACTCGCAGTTCCAATTCCGACATTGCCTGCACCAGTAATTCTCATTCTTTCTTCAACATACCCACCGTTACGAGTGGCAAATAATAAATCCCCGATTTTTGAACCAGTCACATCTAATGCTATTGCTACAGATCCTGCTGAATTAGTTGTTGTTAAATAGTTTGCTGTAAGTCTTAATGCGACCCCGTGCTGAACATTGTCTGCGTTATTGTTTACTAACCCCGAACCTGTCAATCCTGCCGCACCGTAGTTAGTTTGTGGTGACGTTGTTCCGTCATCGATAACAATATCAAGAGCCGTCGCTGGACTCGCAGTTCCAATTCCTACTCGTGTTGTCGAGATTGATAGTGCTGAATCTGTGCCTAATCCATCTTCTATATATTTAGCTGAAGCATCTGCACCTATGCCTTCAGATGTTACCTTTAATAATTGTTTGTATGTTGAAGCAACTGAGTTGCCTGTTAATGTTGCCATGATATGATCCTATTCATTAAAATTTTAACTGATGTTTTCCCAATTTCGGGTCTCGCTTTCCCATGCAGTTGTGATTGATTCCCATATTGATGCTAATGATACACCAGCAAACTCTGTCTTTGCGAAGGCACTTAGAGCCAATGCTATACCCAACCTAATCATGGATTAACCTATGTACGCTATAGCTGAACCGCTTGCTAAAGTAAAAGTAGTCCAATCACCGAAAATAATTAATCCTTTGGGGAATGTATTTGAAGCATCTATCGCATCACCACTACCGCCTGCTGTGCCTATAAATGCGGAACTGCGTGGGGTTAGAGTTGTGAATGTTGAATCTGCTAAAAATTGAATGGCAACGATGTTCCCTGCAACTGCTGATGTGCCGTCTTCAAAGATACATCCACCTTGACCTATACTTGCATTACTAACTTGCTTTACACTATACTTTCCTAAATCAGCCATCTTTTTTCTCCTAAGTTATGGTATCTTACCGAGCTTGACTTTTCTCATGGATACCTTGGTGTGATTGGGGGCAAAAAGCCCCCAACCATTTTTATTCTTTAATGACCTATGCTGGGTTATTAAAGTTTACGATTTGTCCAGCTGCATCAGCTGCGGCTTGTACTAAAGAAGCTCCAAACAACACATCCACAACCACGCTTGTAGCGAGGTGGTCAATGTCGTAGAAACTCTGTACACGAGGTGCAATCTGCATTGCAAAAACAACACTATCTTTAGTGAAGATAGATGCAGTTTCATCACCAGTGCCACCATCGTCATCCCAGTCAACAGAAGCAAATGCGTCCATTCCCATTATTGAACCTTGGCTACCTGTGGCGTGAGCAGATGCTCTACCAGCTTCGTTAGCGAGTGAGAACTCATCTAATGCGAATAGTGAATTGTATGCCGCAGGAGATGCGTATAGGTATGTGTCTGAAGTATAATCAACACCAGCGTTCATTAGAGCTTCAGTACCTGAACGAATCAAAGCAGAAGTGAATGTATTATCAGCCGCCAATGCTACATCGTTAGCAGTAGCCGATTGGATAATGTCCACTGCAAGATAGTTTTCAACTTTCTTAGCAAGAGCATAGCCCATAGACCGTGCATACATATTAAACAAATCAGCACTTTCCTGTACACGAACAACATCATTAATGCGTTTAGCATTATAGAAATGTTGATCTATGGATAGGTCTGTTTTGCCATCGGTTGTGTTAGAGTAAACCACTGCTGTGTCATCCGCTTTTGCGGTAGCAGATTCTTCATCTACTCGTGGAATATGGAGAGTGTCACCGCCACCAGAAAGCATAGATGATACATCAGTTACTTTATCTTTGATGGAAAATTTACGTTCTGCATAATCTAAAATTGCATCAGCCCATAACTCGGGGATGAAATTTGCAGCGGTTGTTGTTGTTACGTTACCTGTAGCCATTTAATGACTCCTATCGTTTATAAGAATCCAATATACTACCCCAGTTACTTCTTTTGTCTTTTATATCCATTTCAGATATTGCCTTTTTACTGATTTTGGGGTTTACTACTCCAACATCATTTGGCAGATTATCTTTCACGGTAAATTCATTAACAACGTTTAGCAAATCGGGTGTTTGTAGATTCTTGAATTTTTCTTGTTTAGCTTCAGAAAGTTTACCCAAGGCATCTGCTCGAATCTTTCCATCTAAGACATCAAACTTATCTTTGAATGGTTTGTAAGAATCAACTTCTTTTTGAAGTTCGGCATTTAGTTCTTGCCATTTCTCACCTTTTTCAAGTTCAGCCTTCTTAGCACCTTCTTCTCGCAATTCAAAGTTCTTTAACTGTTCACGTAATGTATTACGCTCATCAATTACTTTATTCAACCTTGAACGTGGTATATCATTTTCTTCGGGTTGTGTCCCTTCTTCCATTTTTACGTCTGGAATGACTACTTCTACTTCTTCTGACATTTTAACACCTTTTGTGGTTTGAAATTAAACATATTATCCTTGTATTAAGGATGTCGGTAATGTAAGTTAGGAATAGCTATAATGCAAGACCTAAATTACGAATTTAAAAGAAAGTGGTTTGAGTACCTTGGCTACGAGCCTCATCTGGGGCAATTAGCACTCCATTACCCTAAGAAAGCGGATGCCCGTTTTCAAGTGATGGTATGTGGGCGTAGATTTGGTAAAACATGGGCAAGTGCTATGGAAGCCACCTTCGTCGCATCACAACCCAATAAAAGAATATGGGTAGTTGGGATGTCTTACCGTAAAGCAAGACTTATCTTTAGGGAAATATGGCAAAGAATGGTTGTAGGTCATCCTGATGATATTATCCGTTCATCTGAAAAGGATATGTATATTAAGTTCAAATGGGGGACAACCGTTGAAGGTATGTCGGCTGACAATCCTGATTCCTTAGTGGGTGAAGGACTTGACCTTTTGGTTATTGATGAAGTAGCTAAGATGAATAAAAAGATTTGGGATATGTATTTATCCCCAACTGTAGCAGGTAGAAAAGGTAAGGTAATATTTATTACAACCCCCGAAGGTCGGAACTGGATATATGATTTATACAAACTTGGTGCTTCAGACACAGAATGGAATAGTTATTCATCTCCATCCTGGATGAATCAACACGAGTTCCCATTAGGTATCCATGACCCTGCACTTATTGAAAGACAACGTAATATGACTAAGGCACTATTCGGACAAGAGTTCGGTGCTGAGTTTTCAGTGTTTGAAGGCAAGGTATGGGATTTCGATAGAACAGAAGATACGGGAGACTTCCCATACGACCCGAACCTTCCTACATATTGCTCAATAGATTTTGGGTATAGGATG
>Ga0209041_1000954_pt1 | contig 18829 bp, 16 predicted proteins | sample SaaInlV_100m_DNA_4_FD_184647 | JGI IMG/M metagenome (GOLD analysis project Ga0209041, IMG submission 184647) | Marine microbial communities from expanding oxygen minimum zones in the Saanich Inlet - SI037_S2LV_100m_DNA (SPAdes) (version 2) | ecosystem: Environmental > Aquatic > Marine >... | reverse complement strand
TAAGGGTGACCTTTAAGCAGGGCATCCATGGTGTCGTTGATGCACTCAATCTGGGTCGGATCCTCACCAATCAAGCTCGGCGCGAGTTGCGAGATGCCTGCACGCACACCTTGCGCATAGGCAGGCAGGTAGGTCGGACCCAGTGGACAGCACTCACCGACACCAGTGATACCCTGATCGGTTTCGACAAGTACTACCGTAGTATCAAATGCTGCATGGGATTGTGTCGACCAACTGTAACTGCCTTCTTTCATCGGCAGGTCAGCCCTAAAAACTCGGATACAGGTGATTCTCATAGATAATCGCTGGGTTGATCTTAAATTTGGTAACGGATTAAGTGTATAAGTTTGCGGCCCAGCCTGTCAGGCCGGGCGGTATGAACGGATTGTGTGCTACATAGCCGATACCATTGTCGCGGAACCAGCCAGGAAATAGACACGGTATGTCGACTCCAAGCCAGAGTATGTCGCCCATCGTTCTGTTGGCCAGCCTGTGCATTGCACAGATACTGGCGATGGCGGGTTTTGCCAATTTTGCGGTATTGCTTAATGATTTTGGCGTTTTGTGGAATCTCAGCAGCACTCAGGCTGGTTGGATCAGTGGCATCTATTTCGCGGGCTATGTCGCCGCGGTGCCGATTCTGGTGGGACTGACGGATGCTATTGATGCACGGCGCATCTACCTCTTTGGTGTTGCGACCGGTGTCGTCAGTTCCGTGGGATTCGGATTATTTGCCGATGGTTTTGCCAGTGCGATGGGTTTTCGTTTTTTGGCTGGCATCTCTCTGGCAGGCACCTATATGCCCGGTCTGCAGATTCTGAACGACCGCCTGAGCGAGTCTCATCGGCAAAGGGCCTTGCCCTGGTATTTGAGTGTTTTCAGCCTGGGTACTGCGGCATCTTTTTATGGCACCGGTTTGTTCAGTGCACATTTTGACTGGCAGACAGTATTTCTACTGGCCGGCGGAGCGCAGGCGGCCTGCCTGTTGCTGATTATTGTCCTGATCAGCCCTAAGCAGCCAGACGGATCAGTTAAGGTAGATCGACACCCTCTGGATTTTCGGCCCGTGTTTCGCAACCGTCCGGCGCTTGCGTTTCGTAACCGTCCGGCGCTTGCCTATATCTGGGCGTATACCGGCCACACCTATGAACTTTTTGCTTACCGCGCCTGGATCGTGGCGTTTCTTCTTTTTGCCGCGAGCGCTTCGGATTTTGTGATCAGCCGGGAGAGTGTTTCGGGTTTTGCTGCGCTATTGAGCCTGCTGGGCATGCCTGCAAGTTTGATCGGCGCCCATATGGCGTTGCGCCGTGAGCGCCGACAAACGATTTCTGTGGTCATGGTTCTTTCAATACTGGCCGGCTCGTTGCTCGGCTTCACTAGTGCTTTGCCGTTCGAGTATGTGCTGGTATTGGCTGGGCTTTATTCTATTTTCATCATGAGTGATTCGGCCGCGATCACAGGTGGCGTAGTCGCCGCAGCTCGCCAGGGCGAGCGAGGTGCAACGCTGGCCATGCATTCGGTTATGGGGTTCTCCGGCGGGTTTTTAGGCCCTCTGGTTGTAGGGCTGGTGTTGGATTTGACAGCAGGGTCGGGATCGATCGTTGGATGGGGTTTTGCCTTCATGGCCATGGCCGCAGGGTCTCTAGCGGCCTTGATTGGGGTGCGTTGGTTATTAAGGTATGGAGATAACAACGATCGACTGGTCTGAGTATAGGATTGCTCCGACCAAAAAATCTTGCGGCCGCAATCTTATGTGATATCACCTGAGGCTAAGTTGGTTGCGGGTAACAGACTCACCAAGCACCTGACTTGTAAAGTGAGCTGCCAATTGCAGCTGTGCTTGGTCTACTTTGTCAATGGTATCTTCGGCAGTTAAGACGTGACGCATATTTGTTTTGGGCCTTTCAAAGCCTGCGAGTAGCCGGAATGAGGGTATCCCAGCAATAGCAAAATTGTAATGATCTGAGTTTGCGACAAGCGGACGGTGCAGCTCTAAAGGCATGTTGCAGTTAGAGGCAATTTCTTCTAGAAACTGGCCGAGTTTCGAATAGTCGCTGAAGAATGCAGCCAAACCGTTCGCTCCGGCAACAGAATCTAAATTGATGTTAAGCATGATCGACTCTATCTCTTTTGTCGTGAGGCTTGATACATAATGTTTGGAGCTGAGCAACCCCCATTCTTCTATTGAGAACAGACATAGTCGAATCCCCCGTTTAGGGGTTAATGATGAGATGGCCGATTCAGTTGCTGCGATCGCAGTAGCAACCCCGGTTGCATTGTCAATTGCGCTTTGCCCAAGACAGTGACCGTCAAGATGAGCGCTTACTACGATCCATTCTGATATCTCTCCGGGTAACTCATAAATCAGGGATTCGGTTTTGCATTGTTTTGTACTTGTCTCAACGATCAGACGAACTTTATTTTCGATACTGCTACCCAGTAAGTCGGCGGTTCCATGAGAAATTCCCATTGCGGGAATAGCTGCTGTGGCACCCCTCAGCCCAAGCCCGCCGCTAACAGGGCCTTCCAGATCGGGACCACCAGCAATGAGAAATCCACAGGCACCATGTTCAACGGCCCACTCATACTTCTGGTTGCGATGGATGTGACTGCGGCTGAACATAAACTCGTGACGAACTAGAGCTAGCTTGCCAGCAATTTCTCCCTCTTTTTTCCTAAAATCACTCTCTGCACCGCGGCCCAGATCGACAATGTGGGCCTCGATTCCGCCTGGTGCAGTAGAAGGAGAGTACAGTAATGGCTGGCCACCATATTTCTGTGAAGTCTTCTTGGAAATGATCTTGCCCTTAGTTGCGCTCCAGCCTAGGTATTCGATTGGGAGCGACGCAAATCGGCCACCATATTTAATGGCGAGTTTCTTCAGTCGGCGGGTTAAGTAGAGGCGCGCGTCAACCTCGCTGGATGTGCCGCAGAGTCGTCCACCCAGGTGACAGAGCGCCTGAAAATCCAGCCAGGGATCAATGGCGGGCGTTGATTGGCGCACTTTTGTCATTGCGGGTGGCTTGGTTGAGTTACCGGATCAATGGCGGGCGTTGATTGGCGCACTTTTGTCATTGCGGGTGGCTGGGTTGAGTTACCCTCAGACTAGGCAGTTCGGGCCCAGTCAGAATCCAGGGAATCACAAAAAAGACTGTCGGGAGGAACGGACAGACACTCTTTTTCGACAGAATCTCTTATTTTTTCAACGAACAGGTCAGTTGCCCTTGAGCGCGGTCTCATTTTTGGCTTTAGCAGCCAGATATTCATCGAAAGCAGCGGTCTGAAAGGGCGGAAAACCAGATTGGGTCCGCGGTATTCACTCGCGGTCAGGTGATCGATGATGGTCACACCAATACCTTTGTCCGCCAGTTGTATTGCAGCAGCAGGAAGAGCGCACTCCGCTCGTTCATTGGGCATGATTGCCGTTAGTGAAGACCGTCTACCTGTGGCTTTTCTGTTGGGAGTTGAAAAAAGCTGGTCCAGCGGTTCCCGCGCATGGTCAGAAACGCCCAGCGAAATATAGTCAACACCATTGAGATCAGCGGGTTCAATACTCTCCTTGTTGGCCAGAGGATGGCTGCGGGGTATCGCAGTTACCATGTCTACAGACATCAGGATATTGTGTTCGACGGTAGGATCATCAACGGTGAGCATTGCAACAGCGACATCAATTTGGCCTTCAGAGACCCACTCATCAATTTGGCCTTCAGAGACCCACTCGATCAGTTTCTGGGAACTGCGGGTATGAAATGAGGTCTTGATATTCGGGTGCTCTTTAAGAAACTGACTTAGGAAGGTCGGCAGCCAGGATCGGGATAACAGGGGCATTCCGCCAATGCTGAGTCGGGTACCCTGCATCTCGCGGACTTCTACAGCGAGCCGATCCAATTGCTGAATGCTATGCACTGTTCTTTCGATCTGGTCCAGTAGCAATCGACCCTCTTCGGTTGGGTTCAGGCGGCCATGCTCTCGGGTAAAAAGAGAAAATCCCACGCGCGTTTCCATCTTCCTGAGAATTTTGCTGGCATTGGGTTGAGACATATGTGAGCGGCCAGCGGCTTCAGAAACTGAGCCGGTGAGCAGTAGCCCATGGAGAAGTTCAAGGTCTTTGGTTTTCATGACTCTCAATGTATTCCAAAAAGGAATAGATCAATAAGAAACTGGTCCTTGCGGAATATACAGCGTTTCACTAATCTAACGCTAGGTGTTCCACCAATCGCCGAGCGTAAACTTATAAATTACCTTCAGGAGGAAAACAGATGAGCAGGAAAGTTAATTCTTCTCGCCGGAAGTTTTTACAGCAGGCTAGTGCTGCCGGTGTTGCAGCCAGCGCCTCGTCGTATGGGATGTTTGCCCGGGCGGGCGGCAATCCGGTAGAGCCAATGGCGCTCCTTACTGCCAATGCCAGTTTCGATCCGGTCAGACCCGAAATGGGCCGGCTGATTACACAGGCCTGTAAGGGAATAGGCTGGGAGGTAGAACTTGCAGCCGAGGACTACAACCTGGGAATCACCAAGGTTTTTAAGGAAAAAGACTTTGACATGTTCATCGTCCGCTGGACGGGCAGGGCGAACCGGGTAGATCCGGAAACCTTTATCTCGATGATGCATCACCGGGATGGCCCCTATAACAAATGGGGCTATGACAATGCCAAGGTTAACGAGCTCGCTGACGCCCAGCAGGTTGAGATGGATCCGGGCAAGCGCAGGACCATCGTGCACGAGGCGCAGAAGGTAATTTTTGATGACGCCGCAACCAGTCCGATTGTTTACCCGAGCATGACCAATGCGTACCGCGAGGATCGACTCGACGGCATCGTGCCACAACTCGGAGAGGGAATCGGCAGCCTGTGGACGGACCTGAACGTGAGCACCAAGAGCGGTGACGGTTACGTCCGCACCGGAATGACTGTAGCGCTGAAGAATTTAAATCCTGTCGGCGTGCATGACTCCAATGAGTTCAAAGAACTGCGAATGATTTATGACCGGCTCATCCAGGTAGGTCCAGATGGCGGTATTGTGCCGTGGGCTGCCACATCAATTAATGCGGTGGACGCGACCACTATCGATATCACTTTGCGTGAGGGCATGACGTTTCATGATGGCAAGCCGGTTACTGTGGAGGACGTCAAATTTACCTTTGATTACTGCCTCAAGTGGAAGGCGCCTTTCTTCCTCTCGTCTCTTGAAAAATTTGAATCGGTCGAGATTACCGGTGCCAACACTTTGCGAGTCAAACTGACTGCACCCCATGCACCGCTGATGATCAACTTTTTTGCCCAGATTTTCATTTTGCCTAAGCACATCTGGCAGGATATCCCGGAAAAAGTGGACGTGGATGATGTCCTGAATTTTGCCAATGAGAACCCAGTCGGCAGCGGACCTTTCCGCTTTGATTATTGGGACCGCGGTAAGGAATTGAAAGTCAGTGCAAACAAGAGTCACTTCAATGCACCTAAGTGTGCTGGCATTATTCGCGTTACCTATGGAAGCCATGATGCAATGGCTGCTGCCATCGAGGCAGGAGAATGCGATCGAACCCGCTATATCCTAAAGCCCTCTTTGACCCAGGATCTGAATAAGATCAACGGTATTGTCGGCAAAGGGTATCCAAGCCATGGTATGTACGGCTTTATGTTTAACCACCTTCGTGGTCCTTTGCAGGATCGTGCTTTCCGCGAAGCTCTGGATCTTGTCATACCGCGAGATGTCATCCGCGACATAGTGATGGCGGGCTTTGCTGAGAACGGCGGGTCGGTGATTGCTCCAGCCAATGAGTTCTGGCATAACAGTGCTGTTGTTTCCCGAAAGCATAATGTGAAACAGGCCAGGGCAATTCTTGAGCAGGCGGGCTATTCATGGGATAGCTCAGGCAAATTGCTGTATCCGGCCTGACTCCGCTGAAAGAACGGTGCGCCGGCTGGTGAGGCGGCGCACCCAGTTGGCCTCGGACACCATGATCTGTTAGGGCAGGCATCGACGGCATGCCTGCGAAGGCTGTCTATCTGAATTTCCAGCAACTGGAACATTTTCCCCATGCTTGAATACGTTCTGCGCAGATTGTTGTATATGCTGATAACAATTTTTGCAGTTGCATCAATACTGTTTGTCATTTTTCGACTTCTACCTGGCGAAGCGACATTGCAGGTGATAAGCCCGGCAATGGATGAAGCCGTTCAGGAGCGAATGAAGGCTGCCTTTGGGCTGGATAAACCTTTATTGCAGCAGTATTTCATTTACCTGAAAAACTTGGTTTCACTCGAGTGGGGACGCTCGTTCGTTTCAGCGCGGCGGGTGATAGATATTCTTGAATACCGCTTCTGGAACACGGTGCTGCTGATGGCGGCAGGAATGTGTATGACATTGATGCTGGGAGTCGGTATCGGCATGGTTATGGCATGGAAGCGCAATGGACCAATAGACATCATTGGAACCGTTACCGGTCTGATTTTCCAGGCGGCCCCTCCTTTTGTCACCGGACTTTTACTGTTGATGGTGCTGAGTTATCGACTAGGGTTGTTTCCGACCGGAGGCATGTACCCGCCTGGGCAGCGACCCGATGGCGTGCTGGAATTACTGTTTATGCCCGAATTCTGGCATCGGATCGTATTGCCTACGATTACTGTCGGCCTGTACTACATAACGACTCCAATGCTGATCATGCGGGACAGCATGCTGGAGGTGCTGGGCAGTGACTTTATTGAGCTCGCCAAAGCCAAAGGGTTAAAACCACGGGTAGTGATGATCAAGCATGCTGCCCGTAATGCCTTGCTCGCCGTTGTGACCCTGGCTTCGATCATGGTTGGCTTTGCGATCGGCGGCCAAGTCGTAGTGGAGGCTCTTTTTTCCTGGCCAGGGATGGGCCAGTTGATGGTTGAATCGGCGGCCTCCCACGATTACCCGGTAGCACAGGGCACTTTTCTGATGCTCGCTATCCTGGTTATCAGCCTGAATTTTCTAACCGATGTCTGGTACTGCTACCTTGATCCACGGATAAAGATCTCGGCATCAGGCCTGAATTAAAAAGAGTTAGCGTTTTGGCTACAACCGCACCAGAGACGATTGTGAACCTCGATGTTTATCGTGTAGCAATACCCTTAGCCGAGCCATATCATCTGTCAAAAGTGTATGGAACTCGTACACACGCAGACACGGTAATTGTTCGCATGACAACGGCAGGAGGAGCGCAGGGTTGGGGTGAGGGTGATCCGGGTGGGTTTGATTTTACCGGCGACACCGCGCGGATGCGGTAATTGTTCGCATGACAACGGCAGGAGGAGCGCAGGGTTGGGGTGAGGGTGATCCGGGTGGGTTTGATTTTACCGGCGACACCGGCGAGATGATCATGGCGTCGATCAATACAGATTTGTTAGCGGAAATTATTGGCACTCGAGTTGATGATTGGGTCGAATCCGGACAGGGACTACAGCGTTCGGGCTCCTGGGGCGCAGCGCTGGACATAGCAGCCTACGATGCCTTGGGCAAACTTCACCGGCAACCGGTCTGGGCTCTGCTTGGAGACAAGCGACGGGACGAAGTGGATTCGTTGTGGCCTACATCCAGCGGTACAGCAGACGCCGATCTGCAGGTGATTCAGGCAAAGCTTGCAGAAGGTTTTCGCACGTTCATGCTGAAAATGGGCAGTCGTAGCATTGATGAGGACGTCGAGAGACTCAGCAAAGTCGCTGCTGCCCTTTCGCCAGAGGTTGGGTTAATGGTTGACGCGAATCAGGGGTGGCAGTTGGATGAGGCACTTGAATTCGCTGATCGCATCAGGGATGTACCGCTTGTGTTGATCGAGCAGCCACTTGCGGCGGCTGACCATGGCGGCCTGGCAAAATTACACGAGGCATGCCAGTTACCCCTGTCAGTAGATGAGGGCCTACAGTCACTTGATGACGCATCCACGATTGCGGCCAAGGGGATTGCGGATATTTTCAGTATCAAGGTATCGAAAAATGGCGGCCTGCGCGCAGGCCTGGAAATCGCAAAGACGGCGAAAACTCATGGCATTTCAATACTGATGAACAGCATGCTTGAGTTGGGTATCACCCAAAGCGCCTCGTTGCACCTGGGTTGCGTCCTGGACTCTCTTGTAGATTGTGGGCACGCCTATATGTCAACGCTACGGATGTCAGATGACATCAGCAATTTTTCCGATTTTGTTTCCCGCGGCACGGCGCAACTGCCCAGCGGCATGGGTCTTGGCATAGAGGTGAGCGAAAACAAGATCAGGACCTACCTTAAGGATGAGTGTCATGCCTGAAGGATTTGAGCGAGGTTTGCTAGCCCGCATCACCCGCACTGTGGGCGAGCATTATCGAATTATCCATGCCAACCCACTGAGTCGAATCGGTTTCTGGGTGGTTAGCGTTTTTACGATTGTCGCGATTTTTGCGCCCTGGCTTGCGCCCCATGAGCCTTGGGCAATGCAGTACGACAGCGAAGGCAGCATAGCCTCTCTGAGGCCGCCTTCCCTGGAGTTCCCCGTGGGTACGACCCATCTTGGCTATGACCTTTTTTCACAGCTGATTCTGGCTACGCGAACAACGCTCATTATTGGCGCGGTGTCAGGTTTTATCTCTATCGTTATCGGCGCCAATATCGGCCTTGTTGCCGGCTACTATGGCGGCAAGATCGATGAGATTTTGATGCGGTTGACGGATGTGCTCTATGGGATGCCTTTTCTGCCTTTCATTATTATCCTCATCGCGCTCTTTGGCAGAAAACTTGAATTTGTCATCTTGGCAATTGTGTTGATTATTTGGCGAACTTCTGCCCGGGTGATTCGGGCGCAGACAATAGCGATTAAACAGAGGCAGTTTATTACTGCGGCAAAGGCGAGGGGTTGCAGCAACCTCAGGATCATTTACCGACATATCCTGCCTAATGTCCTGCCACTGTTGCTGCTTTATGCCGCCTTTAATATCGCCTGGTCGATTATTACCGAGGCCAGCGCCAGTTTCCTTGGGTTTGGCGATGGGACTACGATCAGTTGGGGCGGTATGCTTTACGAATTGTGGTTGTCAGGCAAGACCCGCGTTGCCTGGTGGTGGTTCGCTGCGCCGTCCTTGTGCATCATAACGCTGGTTACTTCTCTTGTTTTTGTCAGTCGAGCGTATGAAGAAGTCGCCAACCCGAGGCTACGTAAGAGATGACTGATACAAATTTGTTATCGGTAGCGAACTTGAGTGTTGGTTATTCGACATCCCAAGGTGTGGTTAATGCGGTCAGCGACGTTTCTTTTGATGTTCGCAGGAACGAAGTATTCGGTATCGCGGGAGAATCGGGTTGCGGTAAATCGACACTGATACGGGCGTTGCTGCGGTTGCTTTCAAACAACGGGGTTAGCACTGCCACCTCTATCACCTACGAAGGAGAGGATATCAATAGCTTCTCAGACGACAAGTTTCGGGATGCAATTTTGTGGAAGCGCATATCGCTGGTGCCGCAAAGTGCTATGAATTCGCTTAATCCGGTATACCGGGTAGGGGACCAGGTGATTGAAGCCATTCGTGCTCATCGGTCTGTGAGTCGTTCCGAAGCCCGAGAAAGGGTCGAATTTCTGTTTGACGTTGTTGGCCTTCAGCCTGAACTGATGAGAAGTTACCCGCATGAATTCTCCGGTGGAATGCGTCAACGAGCGATGATCGCAATGTCACTGGCGCTGGATCCGGGATTGATCATCATGGATGAACCGACAACAGGGCTTGATGTGCTCGTGCAGGAGCAGATTCTGCGCCGTGTTCGCGAGATTCGAGCGGAGGTTTCGAGCTCCATAATTCTGATTACCCATGATATTGCGGTAATCGCCGAAATGAGTGATCGGATTTCGATCATGTACGGTGGGAAGATTGTGGAATCCGCGACTGCAATAGATCTATTCGAGTCACCCTTTCACCCCTACACCCTGGGACTTAAGAACGCATTTCCGTCGATCAGTGTTATGGACAATGAATTGATATCGATCCCTGGAACACCACCAGCGCTGATCGGTGAGGAGTCGGGCTGTTTGTTCGAGCCCCGTTGTCCTTTCAGTGATGCCACCTGCGCACAGATTCTTCCGCAATCGCACAGCGTGGGGGAAATGCATCAGGTGAGTTGTCACCGCCATACGGACGTCACCGAGTTGCGGGAAAAAGCTAGCAAGAAATCAACATGGCACTGCTAGAACTGAACAACGTTAGTCGACACTTCGAACTGCGGCCGGGCGTGGTTGAGCGGGTTTTACGTGGAGGAAAGACCCGTGTCATTAAAGCGGTTGAGGCAATCAATCTTAGTGTCGCGAAAGACGAGATTCTGGGGATTGCCGGGGAATCAGGGTGTGGTAAATCGACAACCTGTTCTATGGTCGCTGGGCTACTTCCCCCAAGTTCCGGTGAGGTGCTGTACCGCGATCGCAACGTTGGCGAGATGACCAGCTCCGAGCTTAACGACCACCGGCGGCGGGTTCAGATGATTTTCCAGGATCCCTATGAATCGCTTAACCCCCGTTTTCGGGTGTCGGATATTGTTTCGGAAGGGCCGCGGGCTCTGCGACTTTGGGGCGAAAGAGAGATCGAAGAGCAAGTAGCCGCCATGCTCGCCGGTGTCGGGTTACCAGCGGGGAAATACTGGGATCGATACCCGCATGAACTAAGTGGAGGCGAACGACAACGTGTTGGGATCGCGAGTGCGTTGGTTATGAAGCCGGAACTGGTGGTCGCTGATGAACCTCTGTCCATGCTCGATGTGTCCATTCGTGCCGGGATTCTTGATCTTTTGAAAGAGCTTTCCCGCCAACGCAACTTTGCCTGTATCTATGTTTCCCACGACCTGTCTATTCTGGCAAACATTGCCGATCGACTGCTCATTATGTATTTGGGTCAGGCCGTAGAGGTGGGTTCAGTCCACGACGTGATCAAGAATCCTAAGCATCCCTATACGCGGGCACTGATCAGCGCAGTACCAGTGCCCGATCCTCGGGTCAAACGCTCGCCACCAAAAATTGTCGGGGAGATTTCCCGGCCTGTTGATCCACCCCCGGGTTGTCGGTTTGCTTCGCGTTGCCCTCATGCGGATCAATCGTGCTCCGAGGTCTTTATTAAACTTGATACAAACTCCCCATTAGCGCACCAGGCTGCCTGCCATCGCCTAGAGCAGATTAACAGTGAAGCCACTTGATATCGCAGTGATCGGAGGCGGACTGCTGGGTTCGGCGTTTGCTTATGGGCTGAGCAAACTCAGTGACAGTGTTGGGCTGATCGATGAGGGTGATAATGCCATCCGTACTGCGCGGGGAAACTTTGGCCTGGTGTGGGTTCAAGGGAAAGGCCAAGGTATGCCGGAATATGCACGTTGGTCGCGCAAATCTGCTGATGAGTGGCTTGCATTCAGTGACGAACTTGCTGAGACAACCGGCACCTGTGTAGATTATCACCGGCCAGGTGGCTTCTATATTGCGATAGATGAGGGAGAGTTTCGTGCAAACCTCAACGTCCTGGCGCAGTTACGCGAGGACGCAGGCGATGAGGGGTATGACTACGAGGTGGTCGAGAACCCGACACTCGCTGAGTCGCTGCCCGGAATCGGGCCCGAGGTGCCAGGCGCTACCTATTGCCCGCACGATGGTCACGTCAATCCCTTGCGGTTGTTGCGCGCGCTTCAGGAGGGTTTTGATCTTAATGGCGGAACCTATCTGCCGCGATCGCACATCGACCGTATTCGCCCACTCGACTCAGGAGGCTTCGAGCTTTTCAGTGGCGCGAGGCTTGTCGTTGGCTGCGAAAGGTTGGTGATTGCCGCGGGACATGGCTCGAGTGATCTGGGAGCGCAGCTGCGGCTCTCGGTGCCTGTACTTCCGGTACAGGGGCAGATCATCGTGACCGAAAGAAGTCCAGATATTTTGGGCTATCCAACGAACTATGTCCGTCAAACTGACGAGGGCAATTTCATGTTGGGCCCGTCAGCGCGGGATGCAGGCTTTGATTTGGATACCCAAACATCAACGCTTCAGGACATTGCCCGCCAATGCACTCGCGCGTTTCCTTACTTGCGGGATCTGCGCATCCAGCGCACTTGGGCCGCGTTACGGATCATGACGCCCGATGGCTTTCCTGTTTATACGCAGTCCTCGGAGTTTCCCGGTGCGTTTTCTTTTTCCTGTCATAGCGGCGTTACCCTGGCGGCGGTACATGCACACGAAGTCCCCCAGTGGGTGCTCGATGGCGAGATACCGGCTGCTTATCAATGCTTTGGTTTAGAGCGTTTTGATGTTTCATCGTCGCCATAACATCGCTGACCCGGTGAGCTTTTGGTTCGAGGACCGTGAGGTGCTCGCCAACCGGGGGGACAGCGTTGCCGGCGCTCTGTTGGCAGCCGGTATATCTCAACTCAGGCGCTCGCCGGTGAGCGGTTCGGCGCGAGCGCCTTTTTGCATGATCGGCAACTGTTACGAATGTCTGGTCGAGATTGAAGGGCAGGGCGCTGTACAAGCGTGCCTGATTGAAGTGGCTGAAGGGATGCAGGTACGTATGATGCCGAACACCCATGCCGAGTCCGGCTGAAGGGAGGTGAGCATGCCAGATGATATTGTGATCGGTGCGGGGGCCTACGGCATGCTGGTTGCTCTGGAACTCGCGCGCTTGGGTCGTCAGGTTCAAGTGCTGGAAGCGGGGTCCGTCGCCTGCGGTGCGTCGGGTGGGCCAGGGCGTCGCGGCGTCCGGGCCAATGGACGCGATCTTCGGGAGCTGCCTTTAATGCGGCAGGCTTACCGACGATGGCCTTTACTCGAAGAGGAGCTGGGTAGCCAGGGTTTTTATCAGCGCACTGGACATCTCCTGCTGCTAGAACGAGATGATGATCTTGCCTCTGCCGATGCGCGGGTGCAGATGCAACGCAGCCAGGGAATTGATTGTCGTCTTGTTGCGGGTGGGGAACTGGGCGAGATTCAGGCTGGGCTTTCACAAGATATAAAAGCAGGTATCTACTGTGCTAAGGATGGTGTTTGTGATCATGGCGGTTTTACCCGGGCTGTTGCCGATCGTGCAAGGAATATGGGGGTCGTTGTCCAGGAGGATACCGCGATCAGTCATTTTGAAACCCATGGCGATAGTGTGACTGCCGTGATCACCGCAAAGGGTGAATCAATTGCCTTCAGCGGTAACCTGTTTGTCCTTGCCAACAGTGGTGCTCATGAGCTGGTGAAGACGGCGTTTAATCTGCAACTTCCGGTTTGGAACGCCTGCCTGCAGGTGATGATCACGGAACCGTTCGGCCGGGTTCATGTGGACACTCTGCTGGCGCATGCGCATCGCATGGTTTCGATCAAGGCGGAGCCTGACAACCGTTTGATGATATCCGGCGGCTGGCACGGCGCATGGGATGTTACGAGTCAACGCGGCCGTGTTCTGCCGTCGGCGGTCGAAGGTAATCTTGCACAGGCTATCGCAGTTTTCCCTGAACTTCAGGGCGTCGAGGTTGCAACGACCGATGCAGGCCATCTTGAGGCGATGAGCGTTGATGATATTCCGATAATTGATCGTGTACCGGGAATTGCCAATGGCTACGTTGCGACTGGATGGTCGGGGCATGGCTGGGCAATTGCGCCAGTCGTTGCAACTTTGATCGTAAAGTGGGCTTTGAGCGGCGAGCGAAGTGAATTACTTGCACCGTTTGTCTTGAAACGGTTTGGCATCGACTGATCAAGATAGATCATTGTCAACAAATAGACATGCTACAACAGCTATGAACAGTTTTAATCACAAGTGCTGGCGTGATTCCCATCGGAGTATTGGATGAGCGATATTAGATCCACCTGTGAGGTAGCCATTGTTGGAGCCGGGCCTGCTGGCCTGGCCGCGGCCTGTGTACTTGCCGGCAAAGGCGTTGATGTGGTCGTGCTTGATGAGCAGCAGGCACCTGGTGGCCAGGTATTCCGGGGAATAGAGAAAGTCAATGCGACGCGGCCATCAGATTTGAACCCGCTGGGCGCCAGCTACGGCGCTGGAATAAAGTTGGCCAGACGTTTCAGAGAAAGTGGAGCGTATTACCGCCCTGGCACTTCGGTATGGGAGATTACCTCGGATCAGGAGCCTGAACTGGCGCTGGGTCTGGTAGAAAACGGCGCTGCGCAAATGCTTTACCCGCGTCATATTATCCTGGCAACCGGCGCGATGGAGCGCCCAACACCCTTTTTGGGCTGGACCTTGCCTGGGGTGATGACTGTGGGTGCGGCGCAGACCCTGCTCAAATCATCCGGCTTACTGCCTGAAAATGACGTGGTGCTCGCCGGCACCGGTCCACTGCTTTATCTTTATGCAAATCAGTTGATTGGTATGGGCATAACGCCCCAGGCGATTCTAGATACCCGGCCGAGTGCATCCTGGGGTACGTACTTATTCGGGTTGAACGCGCTGTTGGCTTGCCCAGGTGCTGTGATCCAGGGCAACCGCTGGATGCACGGTGTAAAAAGACAGGTCGAGGTGACCTCCCACGTGACTGACCTAAGAGCTAAAGGTGACGATAAGTTGCGATCAGTCAGCTACCAGTCAGCAGGACGTTCGTACGATATGGCAACGGCACTGCTGTTGGTTCATGATGGGGTGATTTCTAATACCTGGCTGTCGATGTCAGCAGGTATTGCGCACCATTTTGATTCTCTCCAAGGGACTTGGGTTCCGGACATCCGGGGCGTTGGTATGACTAGCCGCGAATCCATATTCATGGTGGGAGACTCTGTGGGTATTGCAGGTGCCGAGGTGGCCATGCTGCAAGGTGAGCGAGTCGCCCATGAAGTACTCGGGAAATTGAGCGGCATTGGTAGTACACAACCTTTGCCTGAACCCGCAGCGTTGAAGCGCCAGCGCCGCTTGCGACGTTTTCTGGATCGATACTTTCCGCCGACTTCGCAGTTTCAGTTGCCTCTCGATGACGATACCATCGTCTGTCGCTGCGAAGAGGTTACCGCGGGGGAGATCCGCAGCGTTGCGGCACGTGGCTGCATGGGGCCCAATCAGGCCAAGGCGTTTACCCGTTGCGGCATGGGCCCTTGCATGGGTCGCAAGTGCGCCGCTACCGTCAGCCAGTTGATGGCGCAGGTGCATGACATGTCGGTGGGCGACATCGGTCACTACCGAATCCGGCCACCCATACGGCCCATCACGGTTGGCCAACTTGCCGATATGCCAATCCGGCGCGAATCGAGCGACCCAGCAAAAGCCGGTGCAACCATTTACGATACCCTCGCACCAGGGAAAAATCCCAATCGCTGATTCTAAGGGCCGTTAGCCCGACGCCGAATAGCAAATCAACCAGTGAAGCGGGAAGCGTGCTTGTTCGGTTTAGGCTGTATTCGCAGTCGTATCGAGTGACTCAGCGATTTATATTGGTTTAGTGTCGGCGCTTGTTATCCTGATAGGGATGACCAATCAAACGATCAAATTAAAGCATTTTACAAATCATTCCACCTTGGCTGATATTGGGGTCAGCAATAAAGCGATGCGCTCCAGTTCTGCTGGAAGAACTTGTTTTTTGCGAAACCAATATTGGATTCATAAAAGGGGAGAAAATATGTATAACTTAAATAAGCCCATATTATCTATCAGTGCAGGAGCCGCCATGCTCTGCGTGGGTGCTGTGCAGCCAGCGGTTGCCGAGGTTGGCTTTGGTAAGCCGGGTGAGGCCGTCAACCTGGTAGTTGGGTATCAGCCTTATTACACCGAATCATGGTCCGGGGTTGTGATCAATGGTCAGAATTCCTGGAAGAAGTATCTGCCGGCCGGGTCCGATGTGAAATTTGAAATTGGACTGCAAGGCTCAGTCATCGTCGGCAAGATGTTGGGTGAGAAGAACCATCTTGGTTACATGGGCGATATGCCTGCGATCGTATCGACCACTAAGAAGGATAAAGTTGATATTCGTATGATCGCTGTGTTGGGAACGTCGCGTCAGCAGTGCAACGTATTCCTGGTGAAGAATGATGCACCGGAGTTCGCAAATGGCCTTGACGCGGTTAAGTGGATGGACGGTAAGTTAGTTGCTGCCCCCCATGGCGCATGTACTGACCGTTTTGCCCGTTGGGCATTCGAGCAGGCTGGCATCCAGCCCAAAAAATACCTCAACATGAACATCGAGGTTATCACCTCCAGCTTCAAGAACAACAAACTCGATGCCGCAGTTATCTGGGAGCCTACCGCTTCGAAGATTCAGTTGCAGGGTATTGCGCGGCGCGCAGCATCTGGCGAAAGCTTTGATGGCGTAGAAGGCGGTGATGCAGGCTTTTTGGCGATGCTCTACGAGATCATTCGTGACCGGCCCGATGTACAGCGTGGCTGGCTCGAAGCTGAGTTAGACGCCCAGTTGTTCTTAAAAGATTTGGGTAATGCTACAGCAGTATCACAGATGGCAGACGACCAGACCGAAGGCATGGATCGACGTGTACTCTGGGCATCACTGTATGGTAAGAACCCTCCTGCGATCGGTGGCGGAGAAGAAAAGCTGACGTTGCGATACGTGTTTGATGATACGGCCAGGCAACTGGTTTCTGCGGCAACTAGGTTCCTGAATGGCCGGAAGGTGGTACCGAATGCGATATTGCGACCAGAAGCCATCATGGATGATGTAGCAAAAGAAGTTCTGACATCACGAGGCTTGTCGGCACCCATCGGATTTGTGGGTGAACAGCCGGATTCTGCATACCAATAATTAAGATGTTAGTTTAGTAGATTGATTGAAAAGCGGGCCTCGAGAGTATCTCGGAGCCCGCTTTTGATTTCTAAGTAAAAACAAAGTTAAAGTATCACCCGCCGTAGGCGAGCCTGCCTGTAAAAAGCTCGCCCGGTGGTATGCAGAGTAGTACTTACTGTTCACCAGAGACATGGGCAAAAGGGGAAGATGTGAATGAGTAATCAAGGTGTCAGCGGGCACGCTCCAACAGGCTTTCAGTATTTTTTGTACAAGACCTGGAAATCATTGAAGACGCCCATGCCATACCTGGCGTTCGCGGGTATCGGGCTATGGCTACTGACCTATTTTCTTTTAAATGAGTATTGGAAAATTTTCCCCTTTTTTAAGATCCCGGGCCCGGTCGAGGTAATAACCGAATGGCTAAGTAGAGACCCGATCTGGGGTACCTCGCTTTTTACCGAAGACTACTATATTAATATTTGGGTCAGTTGCAGGCGAGTCATTATTGGCTTCGCTCTGGCAACAGTTCTCGGTGTGCCCCTGGGCCTCTTTATGGGCTGGTCAAAGAAGTTTAAGGATTATACTTTTCCAGTGCTGGAGACCTTACGGCCGATTCCGATTCTCGCATGGGTTCCGCTTGCAATTGTGATGTTCTCGGGGTTTGAGACGCCAATCATCTATCTGGCAACCTTAGCCTCTTTTTTTGTGACCGCTTTAAACACAATGCTCGGTGTAGAGTCCATTGATGAATCATATTTCCGCGCAGCAGGTTGCCTTGGCTCTAAGAAACGACATGTCTTCATCAACGTGGTCGTGCCCGGCTCTTTGCCATTTATATTTACCGGTTTGCAGATCAGTATCGGGGTAGCTTGGTTTTCTCTAGTGGCAGCAGAGATGATCTCTGGTGATTATGGGTTGGGTTATATGATTATGGCTTCTTATATGGTTAACAAGTACACCACCATGGTTATGGCCATGTTAACGCTGGGACTCGTTGGTTGGATAACCTCAGCAATGGTGCGCGCTGCCGGCAATCGTATGATGCGGTGGCGAGCAAAGGCGCTTGGCCAAGGAGGTGTGTAGATGACTACAGCAGCTCATCAGCAGCCGGCAACAGATAAGAACGCTTCCACTAAGGGGGCGATCAGCATACGCAATGTCACCAAGATTTATGACCCAAAGGGTGCAAATGTCCTTGCGGTGGACGATTGCTCTTTAGAAATAGCGCCGGCTGAGGTCTGTATGATTGTTGGGCCATCCGGCTGTGGCAAGACAACCTTGCTGAACGCTATTGCCGGTTTTCACTCGATCACATCAGGGCAGATAGATCTTGATGGTGAAATGCTCTGTGGACCGGACAAACCGCTGGCAGATCAGGGTGCTGATCGGGTTGTCGTATTCCAGAATGGCGCACTGTTCCCCTGGAAAACGTTGGCTGATAACGTAGCTTATGGCCCGATTGTTCAGGGATTAATGAATAAAGCCGATGCTCGCGAGAAAGCAATTTCGATGCTATCTGAGGCTGGATTATCGGGTGTCGCAGACAAGTATCCGGGCGAAGTGTCCTCGGGAATGGCGCGACGGGCAGAAATCGTTCGCGCGTTGATAAACGATCCCAAAGTATTGCTGCTGGATGAACCCTATCGTGCTATGGACGCGCTGACCAAGTCAATCATGCATGAATCTCTGCTTGAGGTATATGACCGCACTCGAGTTACCATCTTTTTCATAACGCATGATTTGGAAGAGGCAATTTTCCTCGGAGATAGGGTCATTGTTATGACGACGCGTCCTGCCAGGACAAAGAAAATAGTCGAAGTAAAAATCAATAGGCCAAGAGATTATCGGTTACTGTCTTCTGAAGAGTTTAGGATTTTAGTGCAAGAGACCAAAGAAGCGGTTCATGAAGAAGCAGTCAAAGCGTTTGAAGCGGGTGAGCGAGAGCTTGCTTAATGTTCATCGCGCGCAGTAACTGAAAGTTGAGGAAATAAGATGGGAAAGGCATCGAAGAGACAGGAAACGCTAGGCGCTAGAGCTAAAGCCCTAGTTTCAGATCTGACTTTCAGACGTGGTGTTTTATCAATACTGATATTTCTTACTCTGTGGGAGATCGGATTTCGATTCAACGAGTGGTTCGGAGTTATGGTCCCGTTTGTGGGAAAGGT
>Ga0209041_1000947_pt1 | contig 18942 bp, 20 predicted proteins | sample SaaInlV_100m_DNA_4_FD_184647 | JGI IMG/M metagenome (GOLD analysis project Ga0209041, IMG submission 184647) | Marine microbial communities from expanding oxygen minimum zones in the Saanich Inlet - SI037_S2LV_100m_DNA (SPAdes) (version 2) | ecosystem: Environmental > Aquatic > Marine >... | reverse complement strand
ATGGTGGTTTTGATTTTGGAGGCGTGTTCACAGCAACTGCTTTAGCTGCTGCATTAGCTTGTTTTATTGCAGCCTTCTATGCAAAAACATGGCCAATTGGCTTAGCACCTGGTATGGGAATAAATGCATTTATAGCCTACGGAGTTTGTTTGGGGATGGGATATACCCCTGCAGAAGCTCTTGGTGCTGTATTGGTTGCCGGTGTAGTGTTCTTAATAATTTCACTTACACCTCTTAGAGCATGGTTGATTAACTCTATTCCAAAAAGTTTAAAACTTGGAATTGGTGCTGGTATCGGATTATTTTTAGCAATAATCGGATTTCAATTAATGGGGCTTACTTCAGATGACCCTGTAGTGCTAGTAAAACTAGGTAACTTAAGTAACCCTTTAACTCTGCTTGGTGCTGCTGCTTTCATTTCAATGATTGTAATGGAAAAAATGAAAATAAAAGGTAACATAATTATTGGAATTGTTGCTTTTAGTATAATTGCATGGCTTGGTGGTTGGGCTAATTTTAATGGAGTTGTATCATCACCTCCACCAATGACTCATCTAATGACTTTTGATTTAGGTGCTGCCCTTAGTGCTTCTATGGTTACTATAATTTTTACACTTTTCTTCATAGATTTTTTTGATACAGCTGGAACACTTACGAGTGTTGCAAATGTATCTGGGAAAATTGGAAGTGATGGTAAAATTAAAGATATAGATAAAGCAATGTTATCAGACAGTGTTTCTACTGTTGCAGGAGCTGTAATGGGTACTTCAACTGTTACAACTTATGTTGAGTCTGCTGCTGGTGTAAAAGCTGGTGGAAGAACTGGTATGACTTCGTTAGTAATAGGCTTATTGTTTTTATTATGTCTATTCTTTAGTCCTTTAGCAACATCATTGCCAAAAGAAATTGATGCAGCTGCATTAATTTATATCTCAACTTTGTTTGTTCGAAATATAACAGACATAGAATGGGATGATGCCGCTGAAGCAGGACCAGCTGTACTTGCAATGATGGCGATGCCATTTACCTATTCAATTTCGAATGGTATAGCGCTTGCTTTCATTTCTTATGCTGCTATTAAAATTTTCACTGGAAAATTTGGTAGTACTAACCCTGCTATTTGGGTTATTGCAGTATTAAGTTTAATTAGCTTTTACGTAGCTTAATAAATTTAGATAATTTATCTTGGGCGGTCTTCGGATCGCCCTTTTTATTTCTGGTGTTTTTTCTTAATATCTTCAATCCTTATTTCTTCGTACACTTCAAAAGGTTGTACAATCCAAGGATTATTTTCTAATTTTACAGCACAATAATCTGGATCAAAAGTTGATTTTTTCTTTTTCCATAAAGTTGCTGTTTTAATATTGTCAATTTTACCTTTTATAGGTTCATATTTTTTCAACCAATCAACACTTTTATTTAAAGTAATCCCCGTATCCGAAAGATCATCACATAGCAAAATATTGCCTCCCATATTTTTTGCTATAGAGCTCATTTCTCTAGAAAAAACTATTTCTCCTTGTTCATCTTCGACACCTTTACCGCTATAAGATTCAACTGCTAAATAAGCACATTTCAATTTAAAAACTCTACTTAATACATCAATCATTGGGGCACCCCCTCGCATTATGCCAACTAATAGAGTTGGTTTATAACCACTATCATAAATTTGAACAGCTAACTTCTCAACAGTTTCGTTATAATCATCCCAACTAACAATTAACTTTTCACTCATAGTAACTTGATGTCCTCTTTATGGTTTAAAAACAAAAATTAAAAACGCTAGAAATATAAACGCTATAATAGAAATTATTAATATAGAATTGTTAATTATCTTTCTACCCCTTAAATTAAAGTAATGCCTAGCTGTAGCTAATATTAAGGCGATCACACATAGAATTAACCAATTATACTTATGATAAACTATAAAACTGTAATGACCAGACAGCATAATAAATAGAACTAAAAAAGTAGAGTAATTATTGTGAATTGACCTTTGTTTTGCTGCTAAAGACAAACTACTATCAATTTTCTTATTTTTTAAACTAGCTTTAATTATATTCATTTGATTTGGAATTATTACAGTAAAAACATTACCAAACATATTTGTTCCCAATATCAATCCAACACTTAGAAATGCGAACTTTGGAGTAAATATTTTTGTTAAGCCAAAAGAAGTTAGTAACAATAAAGAAAGAGCAATAATTATAAAAAGTATATTGTTCTTAATTATTGAAGACTTACATAAAAAATCATAGACAAACCAATAAAAAAATAAAGAGAAAATTGAAATTAAAACAGCATAGACAGGTGATATTTCTAAGACTTTTTTATTAACCATCAAAATCCCAGAATTATAATAATAAATGACAAATAAAAGTAAAATCCCAGTTATAAATGTTAAATAACTTTGCCATTTGAAAATTACTAGATTTTTAAGATAATTTACTGGTGGGGATTTTTTTAACCTTGTTAATTTATAAAAATAACCAGAGTGCATCAAATAACCCTCTCCATCAATAGTGCTGCTTGAAATACTTTTATTAAGTTTGTTATCTAGATAATTAAATAAAAAACTATTACCAACCCACAGTATAGCAAACAAAACATGTCCCCATCTTAGTGCAAGTTCTAACCATTTCATTACGTAAGGTAAAAAATCCATATCTAGTATTTAATCTTATCTGTTTTTTTACTCCAGAGTTCAAAAACTTTTAATGCATCCTCTCTTAACATTTGTTTTATTGGAATTTGTCTATCTTCATTTTTTTTAGAAATTTCTGAGTAGATTAAAGAATCATCAAAATCAATATTTTTTGCATCATCTCTAGTATTCGCATAAAATATATTATCTATATGTGACCAATATATTGCAGCTAAACACATAGGGCATGGCTCACAACTTGTATATAGGTCACAACCTGTAAGCTTAAATGTATTCAATTTTTTGCATGCTTCTCTAATAGCAACCACTTCAGCATGTGCCGTAGGATCATTAGACAAAGTTACTTTGTTTGAGCCTTCAGCGATGATTTCATTTTCCTTTGTAATCACACATCCAAATGGACCACCATCATTATTAGCACTATTCATTGAAAGTTCTATGGCTCTCAGCATGAAATTATTTTTTGTGTTCATCTTTATTTTCTAACTATCATATCTAATTCTACTTTTTAATTCATTTAAGCTCATAATAATTTTTTCTGGTGTTGCTGGGGCATCAAGTTTTGGTATGACTTTATATTCCCCAACTGATGCTACTGCATCTTTAATTGCATAAAATACACTCATAGCTAGCATTAAAGGAGGTTCTCCGGTTGTTTTAGATTTATTAACAACATTTTCTTTATTTTTTCCTTGTTTAAATATCTCCACATTAAATATTTTAGGAATATCGCTTGATGCAGGTATTTTATAAGTAGAAGGTGAAATAGTGGTAATTTGACCATTTGGTTTCCAATTTACCTCTTCCATAGTTAACCAACCTTGTCCTTGTACAAAGCCTCCTTCAATTTGTCCCAATTCTAATACTGGATTAATCGCTTTTCCTGCATCCTGTAAAATATCAACTCTGTCTATTATATTTTCACCGGTAAGAGTATCTATTGTAACTTCTGTAACTGAGGCGCCATAACAAAAGTATAAAAAAGGTCTTCCAGAAAACGTTTTTTTATTAAAATTAATTTTTGGTGTTGAATAAAAACCAGAAGAAGATAATGAGATTCTATTTAAATAGGCTTCTTGAATTATAGAATCAAATTTAAATAATTTATTATTGAGTTTAATTAATCCATTTTTATAAACTACATTTTTAATATTTTTGATATTATACTTTTTCTTTATAAATTTTTCTAAATTTTCTTTAATTTTTGAAACAGCGTTAAGTGCTGCTGCACCATTTAAATCTGTTGTAGACGATGCTGCACTTGCAGAAGTATTTGGAACTTTAGATGTATTTGTTGAGGAAATTTTTACTTTTTCATAAGATAAACCAAATGCATTAGACACTAATTGGGCTATTTTTGTATTAGTTCCCTGGCCCATTTCAATTCCACCATGATTTAAATAAACGCTACCATCTGTATAAATATGAACTAAGGCACCTGCTTGATTGAGATGAATTGTAGTAAATGAAATACCAAATTTAACAGGAGTAATAGCTATTCCTTTTTTTAAATATTTATTATTTAAATTAAATTTTTTAATTTTTGAATATCTTTTTTTATAATTTGATTTTTTTATTAATTTATTAAAAATTTCTTGGATTACGTTATCTTCAATTTTCATTCCATAATGTGTAATGTTTTTACTATTTTTTTTATAAAAATTATTTTTTCTAACTTCTGCAGGATCTTTTTTTAGATGTCTTGCAATATTGTCTATTATATTTTCAATAGCCATCATGCCTTGATTGCCACCAAAGCCTCTAAATGCTGTTGAAGAAACGGTATTAGTTTTACAAAGGTAGTTTTGTACTTGTACATTTGAAAGATGGTAGGCATTATCTATATGCAATAAAGCTCTTTCATTTATAGCTCCAGATAAATCTGCTGACATTCCACACCTTGATGCTAGCTTAATTTTTAAACCTTCTATGACACCAATGTCGTTAAAACCAACTTCATAGTCGGAATAAAAATCATGACGTTTTCCAGTCATTATAATATCATCATCTCTATCTAATCTAAGTTTTACTGGTTTGTTTGTTTTGCTAGCTAGTAATGCACAAATACTGGAAGTTAAAAAATTTGTTTCTTTACCTCCAAAACCTCCTCCTATTCTTCTAACTAAAACTGTTACACTATTATTTTTTTGATTAAGCATTTTAGAGATAATTTGCTGAGTTTCTGAAGGATGTTGAGTGGAGCTATACACTAATAAATCTTTATCTTCTTTTGGAATTACAAATGCAACTTGTCCTTCTAGATAAAAATGTTCCTGACTACCTGTTGTGAAATTACCTTTTAAACAATTTTTAGATTTAAGGATGGCATTCGTTGGATTGCCTCTTTGTATTTTTTTTCCTTTTAAAACAAAGTTTTTTTTTTTTAAAGCTTCCTTTATTGTGACTATCGGTTTCAAAGTTTTATAAGTAATTTTAGCTTTTAAAGTGGCTTTTCGTGCTAAATCTGTCGATGTTGCAGCAACAGCAAATAAAGGTTGTCCATAAAATTCTACTTTTTTTGATGGAAATATAGGATCACCGTTAAAAACTGGACCAACATCATTTCTTCCTGGAATATCACTAGTTGTGATCACAGTGATTACGCCTTCGCTTTTCCATACTTCACTTAAGTCAATTTTTTTAATTAAAGCATGAGCTTGTTTACTCCACCCAACTGCTCCATGTAGAGTTCCATTCGGTTCATTGATATCATCTGTATAATCTGCAAGTCCACTTACGTGTTTTCTGGCACTATCATGGGGTCTTTTTTCATTAATAAAAAAAGTTTTTTTCATTTAATAATTAAGTCTAATTAATTTATTTTTTTTAATTTCTGCAAAACACTTCGTCAGTAAATTTTTAGCTATTTCTACACGATAATCTTTACTTGCTCTCATATCGTCAATTGGTTGAAAGTCTCTTTCTAAACTTTTTTGAGCTTTTAAAATTATGTCTTCTGAAAAATCAGAATTTAAAAGCATTTTTTCACAATAAACTGCTCTTTTGGGGGTAGCAGCCATCCCTCCATAGGCAATTTTAATATCTTTAATTTTTTTATTCACGATTGCTAAATTAAATGAAGCACAAACTGATGAAATATCGTCATCTATTCTTTTTGAAATTTTATAAGCTTTAAAAATATTTTTTTTGAAAATTGGGATTTTTATTGAACTGATGAACTGTCCTTTTTTTAACTTTGTTTTTCGATAACCAATAAAAAAATCTTTTAGTGGTATTGTCATTTTTTTATTAAAGCTTTCTATGGAAATGCTTGCATCCAGTGATAATAGAAGTGGTAATGAATCTCCTATTGGTGATGCTGTTGCTATATTTCCCGCTAGTGTAGCAACATTTCTAATTTGGACAGAGCCATATCTTTTAAGTATTCTATTAAAATCTGGATAATATTTTTTTATAATAGACTCAAATTTACTTAAAGGTGTTGTCGCACCTACTTCAATATATTTATCTTTTTCTTTAATATAATTAAGTTCATCAATTGAATTCAAATAAACAATATTTTTAATATCTTTTTTTTGTTTAGTAACAATTAAAGACATGTCTGTACCACCACTTAAAAATTCAGCATTTTGATTTTTTTTAATTATTTTCTTTAACTCATTAATAGTTCTCGGTGCAAAATATTTCTTAAATTTATCATTAATAGTGATATTTTTTGCTCGTATTTTTTTTAGAAGACTTATAGTTTTTTTTTCATTTTTTTTGAATTGATCTGGCTTGTTGTTCTTTAAACTTTTGGCAGCATCAATTATTGGTCTATACCCTGTACAACGGCATAAATTTCCTGAGATTGATTCTTCTATAGTTTTTTTGTCATAAGAAGTTTTATTTTTATACATTGAAAATAAAGACATTATGAATCCAGGTGTACAAAAACCACACTGAGAACCATGAAAATTAATCATTGCACTTTGTACTGGATGCAAAGAACCATTTTTTTGGATTAAGTCTTCAACTACTAACAAATGTTTGCCCTCTAAACTTGTTGTGAATGCAATACATGAGTTAATTGCTTTATAAATTATATTATTTTTTTTTAATTCTCCTACTACAACAGTACAGGCTCCACAGCCACCTTCAGCACAACCTTCTTTGGTGCCAGTTTTCTTTAATCTCAATCGAATAAGATTTAGAATAGTCTCATTAGGGTCAGGATTTTTTATTTCTTTTATTTTGTCTTCAAAGACAAATCTTATGCTGTTAGAGATCATCTAGCTACCTCTGTAAGTAGAATAACTCCATGGTGAGACTAATAATGGAACATGGTAGTGCTCCTTAATATTGGATATTCCAAACTTTACAACAACATCATCTAAAAAAGGTATTTTTGAAATTTCTGTAATTTTTTTAAAATAATCACCGACAAAAAAAATAAGTTCATATTTACCCTCTTTAAAATTAACTCCTTCAATTAGAGCTTTGTCAGACCTTCCATCATTATTCAATACAATGGTATTAATTTTACTTTTTTGATCATCTCTTTCATAATAATAAAGATCAACTTTAATTCCTTTTCCTGGTTTTCCAGAATAAATATCTAAAACATGAGTTGTTAATTTTGTCATAAGATAATTATATTATACAATAATTAGATATTTTAATATGAAAACTATCGATTCAATTGAAAAAATAAATCTACTCTCAGAAAATGAGTTTATTGGCACTTTTGGAAATATTTTTGAAAAAACAAATTGGATAGCTAATAGAGCCTTTAATTCAAAACCCTATAGAAACTTTAATGAATTTATATCTACGATAATTAAAATTTATGAAAATAGTTCAAAAGAAGATTGTATAAAAATTTTTAATGCACACCCTGAACTAGCAGTTGAGAAAAAATTAACTGAAGACTCTCATAAAGAACAAAAGGGTGCAAATTTAAATCGTTGTAATGATGAAGAATTTAATGAATTTAAAGATTTAAATTACGAATATAAAAAAAAATTTGGCTTTCCTTTTATAATTGCTGTTAAGGGAAAAAATAAAAGTGAAATTTTAATTAACTTTAGAAATAGAATTAAAAATGAAATGGATTTAGAATTTGAAGAAGCAAAAAATCAAGTAAAAAAAATTGCTACCTTTCGTCTAAAAGAAATAATCAATTAACGCTTTGAGAAACATATTTTGCTACAGCTTTAATTTCTTCTGTAGAAAGTTCTCCTTCATAAGCTGGCATGACTCCTATTCCATTTGTTACAGCTGAAATAACTCTCATAATGTCTGGCTTAATTTCATTTAAGTTTGGACCAATATTTCCATATGAATTTGCATCTTCTAGAGTATGACAAGTGACACAATTACCATCTCCCATAAAAATTACTTTTCCTTTATTAAATAGATCGTCTGCTTTTATATTTTGAGATAAAAAAGTAGTAGTTATAAAAATATAATAAATAATTTTAATTAATTCTTTTTTTATCATCACGATGCTAATATACTATAAATCAATCATATATATATGATTGTTAATAAAAAATAATTTACTAATAGTTGGAGTACTGATGAAAGCTTATTGGATAGCACTATATAAAAGAATTGATAACCAAGAGAATATTAAAAAATATGGAGAAAAAGTTATTGAAATAATAAAAAGTTATGGAGGAAAACCACTTGTAAGAGGTGGAAAATTTGAAACTTTAGAAGGTGAGGATTATCCAAGAACTGTAATTTGGGAATTTCCAAGTCATGAACAAGCTATCAAATGTCATGACTCCAAAGAGTATCAAGATGGATGGGCGATAGCGAAAGATACTACTGATCGAAATTTACAGATTGTAGAAGGTTTTAGTACTGAATAGGTTCTGGATCTATACTTCTCCATAAATACCAAGTTGCAACTGAACAATACGGAGTAAATCTTTTATTTAATAATCTTACATAAGACTCAGGAGGTAAATATTTTTTTTTATAATTTTTTGAAATTCCCCTTAAAAGACCAATGTCTTGTATAGGCCAAATATTTGAGCGGTTATAAGTAAATAATAATATCATTTCAGCTGACCACCTTCCAATTTGTCTTAACTGAGACAGATAAATAATAGCCTCTTCATCAGACATTTTAGGAATTAATCTGGGGTTAAATGATTTGTCTAATGTTTGCTTTGCTAAACTTTTTATTCCTCTAACCTTCTGTCTACTTAGTCCACAGCTTTTAAGTTGAGTAGAAGAAAGTTTAGAAATTGTTTTTGCATTAATCTTATTTTTACATTTTTTTTTAAATTTTAAAAAAACAGAATTAGCAGCAGCAACACTAATCTGTTGACCAATGATGCTTTTACATAATGAAAAAAAAACATCTTTTCTGGAAGTAAGAATTGTTTCAGAGGGAGAGTTATATTTTTTTATTAAAGATGACATAACTTTATCTTTTTTAGATAAATTTTTTTTTGCAATATTCCAATATTTTGGTATTTTACTCATGTCTAGTATTTGATAGTATTTCTTTTTTGTGATAAATCTCTCTTCTAAGAATAATTAAAGATGAGGCAACAACTAATAATGCACCAAGTAACGTTTTTATTGTAGGGATCTCATCCCAAATTAAATATCCAAAGATTATTCCAAAAACTAATGCTAAATATTTTAATGGTGACACAAGAGAAACTTCAGATAATTTAAAAGATTGACTAAGCCATAAATTTGCAAAACCTCCTAAAAATCCAATCATACATAATAAGACTAAATCTTGAATGTTGGGCATCACCCAGCCAAATGGAATTGTAAATAAACTTGCTAAGGTAATAAGTATTGAAAAATTGAGAGCTATAAGCCAAACTGGTTCTGTCGTAGATAACTGTCTAATTGCAATAGCAACATAAGATAGACCTAAACAGAAAATAATCGGATAGATGTAGTATATGTTTAGATCACCAAAACCAGGTTCGGTTATAACAATAATTCCTATAAAACCAATCGATACAGCAAGCCATCTGTAGAATCCAACTTTCTCATTTAATAAGAGTATTGAAAAGATAGTAGTAAATATAGGTGCGGCAAAAGAAATACTAACTACTGTAGCTAGTGGCAAGTTTCTTAATGCAATAAATATTGCAATTAAAGCTATCAATCCAAATATACATCTTAAAAAATGTAAACTAGCTCTCTTTGTATAATAAAAATTTTTTATCCTATCTCTTGGCATTATAAAAAAATAAATAACTACCCCAAAAAACCCTCTAAAAAATAATACCTGTCCTAAAGGATAATCCTCAGACCATTTAACTATTAAATCCATAAAAGAAAATGCACATACAGACATAAACATGTACAAAAAGCCTAATTGATTTTTAGTAAGCATAAGAATAATTTGTAAATTAAATTAAAGGATAAGCAATGGAAATAACAATTTTAGCATTAGGATGTTTTTGGGGACCTGAAGTAAAATTTAGTAAACTTGATGGAGTTTTAAAAACTGAAGTAGGTTATTGTGGAGGTAATAGTAGCCAGACCAGCTATAAAGAAGTTTGTTCAGGCTCAACAAATCATGCTGAAGTAGTAAAATTAGAATTTGACCCTGAATTAGTTTCTTATGAAAAAATTCTTAAGTTTTTTTATGAAATACATGATCCCACAACCTTAAACTCGCAAGGCCCAGATTTTGGAACTCAATATAGAAGTGAAATATTTTACTTAAATGATCAACAAAAAAAAATAGCCGAGAAAATAACCGAAGAAGAAAATAATAAATTCTCAGGAAAAATTGTTACAAAAATTTCTTTAGTCAAAAACTATTGTACAGCTGAGGAATATCATCAAAAATATTTAGAAAAGAGATAAAATGTCTTTAGTTAATACTGATTGGTTGGAAGAAAATATTAACAAAGTCAAAATTATAGACTCTTCTTGGCATATGCCACAAACAAAAAGAAATGGTTTTGATGAATATGAGAAAGAGCATATTACGAATGCTATTTTTTTTGATTTAGATAAAAATTCTAAAATAGACACAGATTTACCACATATGCTAACTGACGTGAAATCTTGGGAAAAAATTTTAAACGGAATGGGAATAAAAAACGATGATGAGGTAGTTGTTTATGATAACTCAGATGTAATAAGTTCGTGTAGGTGTTGGTATAATTTAATTTATTTTGGTCATGATCCTAAACTAGTTCATGTTCTTGATGGAGGACTTATAAAATGGAAAAAAGAAAATAAAACTATAAACAATAAAAAAGTTACCACTGAAACTTCTGTATATTCATGTAAGGAGAATACAGAACTGGTTAAAAATAAAAAACAGATAGATGAAAATATTGATAAAAATGATTTTAATGTTGTTGATGCAAGAAGCAGAGAGAGGTTTGAAGGTAAAGTTGCTGAACCAAGAAAAGGTTTAAGAAGCGGGTCAATAAAAAATTCCTTTTGTTTACCTTTTGGAGAATTAATAAATGATGATCACACATTTGTTGGGAAAGATAAAATATCAGAAAAATTTAAGTCATTTAATTTTGACCATAGTAAAAATATAGTATTTTCGTGTGGATCGGGAGTAACTGCGAGCGTTTTGGCTCTAGCATATTCATTAATAAATGATAAATATATGCCGACTATATATGACGGCTCATGGTCTGAGTATGGAAAGAGTTAAAATATGAAAAGATCAACAAAAATTATATCAATAGTAATAATCTTCTTTTTTATCATTGCGGCAGTAATTATTGCTAGAACAATGATTGGCAATCATTTTAAAAAAAAATTTAGCAAAAGACCCCCTCCAGGAATAATTGTTCAAGTAGTTGAGCAAAAATTATTTCAAAACACTATCGAGACATTTGGTACGGCAGTTCCAGCAAAAATTAAATCCTTTAATATTGAAAAATATGAAATATTAGAACCAATTAAATTTAATACAAAAGTTAAAACAGGAGATGTAATTGCAAAATTAAAGAATAGAAACATAACCACTCCTTTTGATGGAATTATTGGTAAACGAGATTTTTCTAACGATATAGATGTATCAAAAAGTTCAATTATACTAAATTTAGAAGATACTTCAGTTCTATTTGTTGATGTGGATATACCCGAAACGTTTGCGCCGTTTGTAAAAAAAAATCAAAACGTAAATATAAAATTTTCTGGAAATGCTCTTAAAAAATACTCTGGAACTGTAGAATCTACAGCAAGCAGAATTGACACAAATAAAAGATCTCTACCAGTTAGAATTAAACTTGATAACCCTAACAATGAACTTTTATCTGGATCGCTATTAGAAATCTCTATTAATTATAATGAGAGAAACTCGTTAAGCATTCTTGATACTAGTTTGCTAATGGAGGGTAATAATGTTTATGTTTATAAAGTAGACAAAGAAAATACTGTAAAAAAAGTAGCAGTAGAAATTGGTTTAAGAAAAAAAGGTATTGTAGAAATTAAATCTGGTCTTAAAGATGGTGACACAGTAGTTGCAGAAGGTCTAAAAAAAACAAGACCTAATGGAAAGATTAAACCAATCAAATTTGGCTCAAAACAAAATTCATCAGGTTGGGGTAAAAAAGACAAATCAAAAAAAGAAAAAAAATAATAAATAATTAAATGTATATAACTGAAGTTAGTATTAGAAGGCCAGTTGTAGCTTGGGTTCTATCTTTAATACTTATTGTATTCGGTTTATTTGTTTATTCTGAGCTACCAGTCAGGGAATTGCCTGATGGTTTACAACCACCTGTAGTCCAAGTAAAAGTTAATTATAAATCTGCATCAGCTCCAATTATTGATCAAGAAATTACTCAAGTAATTGAAGATGTTGTTGGAGGAGCAGAAGGAATAAAGAATATCGACTCTAAATCTGAAAATGGAAGAAGTAGTATCAACATAGAGTTTGATACAGATATTGAACTTGATGATGCCGCAAATGATATAAGAGAAAGAGTAGCAAGAATAGTCGATAATCTTCCCTCAGAAGCAGATGCTCCACAGATATTAAAACAAGCAGCCGGTTTCACTACAACAATGTGGCTTTCAGTTTCATCTTCAACCTGGTCAGATTTAGAGCTTGGTGATTATGCAGATAGATATTTGGTTGACTCTTTTTCAAGTGTAAAAGGTGTTGGAAGAATTCTACTAGGAGGACTTAGAGAGCTTAGTGTTAGAGTTTGGATTGAACCTATTAAATTAGCTGCAAATGACATGACTATTCAAGAAGTTGAAAATGCACTAAGAAATGAAAATATAAGCTTGCCTGCAGGGACTTTAGAAGCAGATAACATAGATTTAACAATTAATTTAGATAAGTCTTACACAAATATTGATGAATTAAAATTTTTACCAATTAAAAAAACAAAAGATAAAATTGTAAGATTGTCAGATGTTGCAAATGTTGAGCTTGGTCCAGTTTCTGAAAAAACTTTATTTAAAGCACAAAGTAAAAATAATTTAAATCAAAAAACAGTTGGTATAGGAATTTACGCAAAAAGTGGTGCCTCAACAGTTGAACTATCGAATGAAATTCAAAAAAAAATTAAAGAAGTTAGAAAAACTTTACCTAAAAGTCTAAAGTTAGAAGTTTCATTTAATAGAGCCACATATGTTAAGGCAGCAATTGATGAAGTTTATAAAACTTTAGCTATTGCATTTATTTTGGTGGTAATAATAATTTATTTATTTTTGGGAAATATAAAAGCAGTAATTGTTCCGGCTGTTGCGCTGCCAGTGAGCTTAATTGCATCATTCTTAGGTATTTATCTATTTGATTTATCAATAAATATTTTTGTACTTCTTAGTTTTATACTTGCGATTGGAATTATTACTGATGACTCTGTTATTATGACTGATGCAATATATAGAAGAATAGAAAATGGAGAAAGTCCATTGATTGCTGCATATAAAGGATCCAAACAAATTACCTTTGCTATTATTGCAACAACTTTAATTTTACTTGCTGTTTTCATTCCATTGATTTTTATTAAAGGAATATCTGGAACTTTATTTAGAGAAACCGCTATAGCTTTATCTTTTTCTATAGTTGTTTCATCATTTGTTGCATTAACACTTTCACCAATGCTAGGAAGTAAGTTTTTAAATAAAAAAACAAGCTCTGGTTTTTTTGTAAGAAAATTTAATGTTTTTTTTAAAGGTTTTTCTAATTTTTATAAAGAAACATTAGATTATTGGTTAAATAAAAAGAAAACGATAATAACCTTTATTATTTTAATTATTGCAGGATCTGTTGCTTTATTCATGTACACAACTAAAGAACTTCTTCCAAAAGAAGATAGGGGTGTTTATTTGGTTATTGGATTTACTGATGAAGGAAGTTCTTTTGATTACACTCAAGAAAAGGCTCAGGAAGTAGAAAAGAGATTGCTTCCATTGCTTCAAGCTGAGAATAGTCCTTATGATAAATTCATAATGAGAGTTCCAGGTTTTGGAAGCTCTGCAAATTCATTTAATAGTTTTATTATTATTGCTTTACTTGAAGACTGGAAAAAACGAGATAAGGATGCGATGACAATAATGAGGCAAGCTATAGGTAAAATAGTAACTGTGCCTCAAACTTTAGCATTTCCAATTTCACCCCAAGCTATAAGAGTATCTAATTATAACAAACCAATTCAAATGGTTATTCTTGGAAGTACCTATGAAGAATTAGAAGGTATTCAAAAAGAAGTTATAAGTAAACTTAGAAGAAATAGAGGATTATCAAGAATTGAGTCAGATTTTAATAGAAATAAACCAGAAGTAAAATTGGTTATAAATAAAAATAAAGCTAAAGATTTGGGAATATCAACTAGATCAATTGGCCAAACATTAGAGACATTATATGGTGGCAAAAGAGTTACAACGTTTAATAAATTGGGTAAAGAATATCCAATTATTCTTCAACAATATCTATTTGATAGAAAAGATAAAGATAGTTTAAGTAAACTTTTTGTAAGATCTGGCACAACTGGAGAATTAATCTCATTGTCAAACTTAGTTGACCTAAGAGAAGAAGGGTCAGCAAAAGTACTAGCAAGATATAATAGGCAAAGAGCAGTAACAATATCAGCAAATGTAAATGAAAATTACTCATTATTTGAGGCAATTGAATATCTAGAAAATATAATGGCAGAAGTGGCGCCCACAAACCAAATTACTTGGAAAGGTGAGTCTGAAGAGGTTAAAGAAACAACTAATGAACTTTATATAATTTTTGCTCTTGGGTTATTGACTGCTTATTTAGTAATGGCTGCTACGTTTAACTCCTTTATTCATCCATTTATAATTATGCTTACAGTGCCATTAGCTGTTTTTGGAGGATTGGTATTTATTTTATTCTTAAATAGTTCAATAAATATTTTTTCTCAAATCGCTTTAGTAATTTTAATCGGTATATCAACCAAAAATAGTATTTTGATTGTTGATTATGCTAATCAGATCAGGACTACTGGAAAAGAAATAGGAGCCTCAGTTAAAGAAGCTTGCGAATTAAGGTTTAGGCCTATCATGATGACATCATTAAGTACAATGATAGCCATGTTACCACTAGTAATAGGAAACATTGGACCAGGAGCAGGTGAAGCTTCTAGATTGGCTGTAGGTGCAACAATTCTTGGCGGAATGATTATCTCAACTTTCTTTACACTATATGTAACACCAACAATGTATTTAACTCTTGCAAAAAATAGTAAGAGAATTGATATTGTTGATATTGAGCTAAAAAAACAATTATCTAAAAAATAATATACTTATTTCTACTAAGTTTACTTTTGCACTCTACTAATTGTTTCTTATAAGTATTAGATTGTTTTTCTACTCTCTTTGCTAAATTGATTATCTTTTTATTTTTTTTGTAATATTTATAATTTCCCCAACCTTCGTGGTAAGCAACATATTGCTTAAATGCATCATTTTTCGAGACCTTTAAAATACTGCTTGTTTTATTTGTATACCATCCAATAAAATCTACACTGTCTTTAAATCTAGTTCTTGTTGCTAATTTATTTCCTGTTTCTTTTTTATATTGCTCCCATGTTCCTTTAACAGCCTGAGAGTAACCAAAAGAACTCGATGGTCTTTTATAGGGAATGACTTTAAAAAGTTTCTGTCTAGGTGGTTTTGCTAACCAATCAAAATCTGACTCCATTTTTATTATTGCCAATTGTAAATAAATTGGTGTGCCCCATTTTTCTTCAGATTTTTTTGCGTGTTTATACCACAGATATCTTTCATTGAATATCGAGCAGCTATTTGAAGTATTAGAAGGTATTGAAGAACAGGCTGAAACAAAAAAAATTATCAGTAGTAAAAAATTAGTTTTAAACATTCTTAAATTTCTTAAAAAAAAAGTTAATAATTATTGCTACCACTACTCCAATTAAGTTTCCAAATAAATCTGAAAATTCAAAACTTCTCTCAGAGATAATTAAATGCATAAATTCAAGTATTGTTGATAAAAATATTAGATAGGTAATTAAGAAATTTAAATGATTAAGTTTTTTAAATGTTAAAAAACCAATCATAGAAAGTACAAAAAATGCAATCAAATGATTAGTTGAAATAATAGAAAAATCTGGTGTAATTTGAGGTTGAAACTCACAATTGTTATAAAAAAAACAACCTAATAAACTACCTGGAAACAAATATAAAAAAATTAAAGCAAGATTACAAAAATAAAAAAAAAATTTATATTTTGAGAGAAAATTCATAATTAATTAATATAGTTTTATTTATCAAATTCATCTAAAAGATAAATACATGAGTTATTTAATTTTAGTACGGCATGGCCAAAGTAAATGGAATCTAGAAAAAAAATTTACAGGATGGGTAGATGTTGATTTAACTGAAAATGGAAAATTAGAGGCCAAAAAAGCAGGAAAATTAATCAAAGATAAAAATATAAGTATTGATTTATATTACTCATCACTTCAATTAAGAGCTAAAAATACTTTAAAATTAATTCAAGATATATTAGGAAATAAAAAAAAATTTAAAACTGTATGGCAACTTAATGAAAGACACTATGGCGCTCTTACTGGTTTAAATAAGGATGAAATGAAGGCTAAACTTGGTGAGGATAAAGTTCATCAATTCAGAAGATCTTGGGATTTAAGACCAGACCCATTAGATAAAGAAAATCCCTACCATCCAACAAATATTGAAATTTATGAAGAAATACCAATAGACAAAATTCCTGATACAGAGTCTCTTAAAGATACATATGAAAGAGTATTAGAGTTTTATCAAAAAGATATTGAAAATAAGATAATCAATAACAATATTTTAATTAGCGCACATGGAAACTCAATAAGAGCTCTTTGTAAATATCTGTTCAAATTAGATAATAGTCAAATTTCTAAATTAGAGATACCAACTGGAAATCCATTATTAATTAATTTAGATAATGATGGCAAAATTATCGGTGGTGAATACTTGGATAAAGAAAGAGCTAAAGATCTTTTAGTTTTTTGAAAATTTCTAAATTAGTTAAATGATAAAAAGGATTATGACTTTTAAATCCAAATAACTTTTTTTTATCAATTAAATTATTCCAAATAGCTGTAATTGAAAAATTTTCAACTTTTTGATTAGCAAGTAATTTTTTGTTTAAAATCTGACAACCTATATAAATAAAATTTTTTTTATCATTCTTTAAAATTATGTAATTTTCTAAGTCAAAATCTGCTTTTAAATCTTTATCAAAACTTAATTTTTTATTTACCAACATAAGTATATTTTCTAAATTTTTTGAAAAATATAATTCTTCCATTTTTATAATTTCATTAAAATATTCTGGCTGCCAAAGTGTGTCAGGATTAAAAATTAAAAAATCGTTTTCATCTGAATTGCTTATCATATTTAGTATACCTCCTCCTGTATTTAAAATATTTTCGCCATCATCAATAATCTTTATATTACTTTTAAATTTTTTATTTTTTATGAAAAGAGAAATTTGTTCTCTCAAATAAAAAGTATTTATAATAATTTTTCTTATCCCTAAACTCTCGATTAAATTGATGCATTTTTCAAGTACAGTAATGTTATTTAATTCAAGTAATGGCTTTGGGGTGTTTAGTGTAATAGGGTTTAATCTTTTACCAAATCCTGCACATAGAATTAAAGCTGTATTGATTTTCATATTACTTATCTTAAATTTTAGGTAAATTATGTTTTAATAAAAAATTTAAATTATCAAAAATCTTATTTTGACTCATTCTATAATGAATCATTTCCCAAGCATAAGGAATTAATTTAAGATATTTTTTTTTATTATCTCTAACTGCTAAACGCATAAATATACCAATAATTTTTAAATTTCTTAAAATTGATAAAATTGCAAAATCTATTTTAAATTTACTATTTTGAATTTTATTATTTTTTTTTAAAAAATAATCATAAACTTTTTTCTTTAGTTCATTTGTAGTTTTAAATCTAACATCATCAATCAATGAGGCCAAATCATAAGCTTTGTTTCCTATTAAAGCATCTTGGTTGTCAATTAAGCCTATCTTATTTTTAAGATACATTAAATTTGATACATGAAAATCTCTATGTACAAAAGTATCATTCTTATAGTGCAGTTTTGACAATAGATATTTAACTTCTTTTTTAAACTGATGATTAAACTTTATACTTTTATTTTTGGATAATTTTTTTGGTACATACCAATCACAAAAAAGTTTTGTTTCATTAAATAAAACCTGATTATTATATGTTTTAATAAAGTATAATTGGTTTTTAAAATTTTTAATTTTTTTGTCTTTAATTAATTGAACATCATTTAGAACATTAATTACTTTTTTTAATATCAAATAGCGATTAATTTTTTTTTGCTTTAACAATTGATATATTGTTTTTGCTCCTAAATCTTGAATCTCTATAAAATTTTTATAATAATATTGATTTAATAACTTTGGTGCTAAAATTTTATTCTTAATTAGAATTTTATTAACAGCATCATACACCAGAAGATTCTTATTTTTTTCTTTGTTCGCTAGTACGATTATGGAATTTTTTTTTTTGTTTCTATAAAACTTTCTGAAAGAAGCATCTCCTTCAATTTTTTTAAATTGTTTTGAAAATTTCATATATGTAGTTTTTAACTTAAGCCATTAATTTTGACAGTTCTATTATTCAACTCATTCTCATAAACAAAAGAGAGATCTATTGTTTTAATTAACTTCTCTTTATTAATTAATTGAGGCCACTCTATAAGAGTTACAGAACTTTTGCTATTTTCAAAAATATCTAAATCTTTAATTTCAAGCTCATGCTTTAATCTAAATAAGTCATAATGTTTAATTATTAAATTATTAAGTCGATATTCATTTAATAGA
>Ga0209041_1000923_pt1 | contig 19331 bp, 30 predicted proteins | sample SaaInlV_100m_DNA_4_FD_184647 | JGI IMG/M metagenome (GOLD analysis project Ga0209041, IMG submission 184647) | Marine microbial communities from expanding oxygen minimum zones in the Saanich Inlet - SI037_S2LV_100m_DNA (SPAdes) (version 2) | ecosystem: Environmental > Aquatic > Marine >... | reverse complement strand
TCTTACTAGGATATTACAGCATGGACATCTTAACTGGTCATTCTTACCTACCTTGCATGATGTCTTTTCCATCCATATACCATCACATTTCTTACAGGTGACGTGTGTATCGTATGGGTTCTTACCCCAGTTTGGTTTCTTTGCCTTATACCTATGGCATAGGTTATTACAGTAGGTATTACCGTTGTAATTTTTCTTAGTCTTTGGTTTATTCTTCTCTGCTGCCCATTTCTTTAGGCCTTCTGCACATTGGTCTACTTCCACTAGGGGGTTGCAGAACTTGTTTGCCTCGCTACCACTTGTTGCCTTTGAAGTCATCTTCAACTACCTCCACTGATTCTACAAGGATGTCCTTGATTTTGTCTGCTGGTGCTCCTTGTAAGAAACTTGTGTAGATGAACTCCCCTATTGCCTTTGCAATGTATGGAAGTCTGTCTTCTGCACTGGCTGCCTCTTCTAATATGGCTACTGGATGACCCTCCACCGAGTCTAACTTGGCAACAAAAACTTGGCCTTCTTTCATGTTTCTTGCTTGCTCTCCGAACACTTTGATTTTTAAATTCTGTTTTGTCATACCATTATTATGGTGGATGTCCTATTTAATCGTATTCCTCCTCTTCATCGTAGTAATCTGGTGGAACTATTGGTGGGTGGCCTGGTGGGAATGGGTCTAGTGGGAATGGGTCAGACATCTGTAGTATCATCACTACTATCTTGTTTTAAATATTCCACTCTTGCCTTTATGAGTTCTGGGAGTGTTATGGTTATTGATATATTTGTTATTCTCAAGTGTGAAGCCATATCTATTACTGCATACATCTTACCTATCATCTGGTCTACATCCTCTGGGCCAAATGTACCTAGGATTGCCTCCTTGCCTAGTTCTTGTAACGTCAACTTAACTGCATCTCTATCTGCTTTGTCTTCCTTATCCATACTGTATAATAGTTGATAATAATATAAAAGGAGTCTTACTACACTCCCTCATAGCAAACTTACGTGTTACTATTCCTCCGACCTGGAGATACGAGCCTTTCAGCCAGTATTACTTGAAGGACATGGTATAAAAGTGTTGTTAAAAAGAAAAAAAATGGTATTTCTACCTAATTTCGAAATAAACTCTCTCGTTGGCGTTACCGATGTCAATTTCTATGTAATAATCACCATCTGCTTGGGTGCTTGGAATAGTCCAGGCCCATGCAAGTACCGTATTATCTCTGACTTCGAGTCTTCTGTCTTTTACTTCAACGTTAGTATCATCATTAACTATCTCATAGTAGAGAGTGTTAGCGTTTGAATCTATCGTTGCGTAAAAGTAGACCGTATCACCTTGGTCGAATCTATCTTCTGCTCTGTCACCATCGCTGGTGTAGAACTCTACAATTTCATTAGATGTTGAGGTTGCTGCTACTGTAGTTTTAGTATCTAACAGTTTAACCTGGTTGGTCAATGAATTGATGTTGCTGCTTTGGGTGTTTATCCTTTTCTCTAATGCTGAGAGTTTGTTTTGTAAAGACTCTATATCTTCACTCTCTTCTGCATTGCTTACTTGACCTTTAATCCACTCCCATTGTGCTGATGTTTGGTAGGTGGATATAATGTATTGGTCATTATTTCTTAACTCCTCACCTGCAAACTCTTTAATTTCATTTTCAGTGAAATCAACTGGATTGTAGGCCAGGGCGACAAGAAGTGCAATAATGGATAAACCACCAATAGCATATACTTTGTATGTCATGTATAATAATACTGGTATCACTCTCTTATAAATGTGATGAAATAAAAAAATACTGAGCACTTCTATTTAAAGAAAGTTGCCCAGTATGGGGTTGTTTTTGCTACATATGCGTCAATGGAGTTTTTCCATGTTTCATATGCTGCATCGCATAAAGTGAAGTATGCGGTAGTGATATCTGTACTTACCATGTCATATACATGACATCTCTATTATTTATTCCTTTCTCTTTAGCTGCTGTTTTAGGTTTTCGGCTATCTTTAACAGGTGCTCATAGTCCTCCTGCAATACCCTGTGCTCCCTGGTCATGCTGCATTCAGGACACACCACACCGTCTGCGTATATCACGCTGCTGGTGTATGGCGAGTCATTAAGATGACACTCATGCATCCAGAAACCTTCAAGCATCGGTTACATCCCTTATGCTGTAGCTTTCCTTGACCACTTTGTTGTCAATGATAAGTTTTAGACTTGTAATCTTCATTCCCTTCATAATCAAAGGGCGTTGTGTTTTTATGAATTCTTCCCAGTTGTATATCATATGTTACCTTGGTTAACACCATGTTTAAACCTATCTGTTTTATTCTTTTCTTTCGTGGCACTGGTCATACTCGTAGCATTTTCCACATTTTTGAATACCTTTGCATAGAGTTAATAGTTGGTTGGATGCAAAGCATATATGACATAATCCGTTCATGTATATTATAGTGTGTAGTTGGATAAAAATGTTACTCTAATAACTCTATTTCTTGTTCGTATGTTAATCCTTCTTCTATACAATCACACCAATTTCCATTACCTTCTGAACAATATCCCTTACCATCTACACTTCCATGCAGCATCATTCCATGGTTGCAGTTTTTGCATACCTTTCTGTTGACATGACACCAGCATTCGCATTTGGTTGCGGCATGGTCATAAGGACATGTCTTATGATTATCCTTTACACATGATGGATACTTCAAGTAAAGTCTCTCCAGTTGGTAGAGTCATTTTTAAGACATTTTTTACACAAGTGATTTTCATCATTTTCATCCCTCCATTTTATCACTGGGCTGTCACACAGGTTGCATGATATTCTGGTTATGGTGGTTTCAAACTTGGTCATCTTTTCATCTTCTCACTTGCATATGTTGGGAATGCATCTGGTATCCAGGCGTGTATGAATAGTGCTATACTCATACTCATGGCCCTCCACCAATGGGTTCTATACCCCATACAGACATCTTTAAGATGTTTCCACATTAATCAAATACACCATCACTACAATCTACAACATGGCCACAGTTGTCACAAATCTGATGACAGACCGTCATCTTTTTCATATCGTCTCCGCAACTATCACACTTCATATTCTTCCCTTGCCTTTAAATATAATTCCATTAGTTCCGCCTTTTTTATACATCTTATACAATCCTCTGAAAATCTCATTTACAGTCCTCACAGTTGGTTAATTTCATATTTCCCAGCTCCTCTCTAACTTCATCATATTTGATTAACAATCTGTCTAATTCATCTTGTAACGATAAGATATAATCTGCTATATCCCTACTCCTTTCTTCTGGTTTTATACTTATGATTAATTCATCATCTAATAGAATGTCATAATCCTCATCTATATCTTCCCAGTTGGTGAATCTGTCTTTGGTTAGTTTCATTCCCTCATCTCCCAACTGCCTTTAATATTATGATGTTCCATACAGAAATCCATATACATCTCTTGACATATTAAACAATATGGGTGTTTTCTTGGTGTACCAGTAATCACTTTATTCATTCTTACAATCCTTGCAGTTTTCATCCACGCATACAGGGTTATGCTTTCCATCCCTGGTCGGTGTGGATGTGTGTCTTCTTCTTTGAGTTCTGGTCATATTAATATCACTAATATAGTTGCTGCAAGTGCACCTATAAACGTAACTATCATATCATTTGCTTCTGGTGTTCCCCTGCCTGAATAATCATACATCTCTTTACCTACCCCGAAAATAAAACCTAATGTCACTAATGGAAGAAAAACTAGGCCTAATAAACTTAGAGTAAATCCTGCTATAAAATGCTGTACTTTATCTTTAGGTATTCTCATCGATGACTCCTCTGATATTCCCTTGACTCATCCCTGTGTTGAAGGATAATACATCCATCACAATATCTTCTGGTCATCTTTCCTCGTAAATCAGCAAAGGCCTCTCCGTAATAGAATTTTGTGCTGCATCTCTTGCAGCTCTTACATATTTTCATTTCTTTATCCCATGGTATACAGTGGAGCAATGACATCTACATGTTTCTGTCCTTAAGAGGCCCATATCCTTTAGGTTTCGTATGTGTTCTCGGAGGTATCTTGGTGAATACTTGTTAAAGTGCATGTATGTTTCACCGAATGTTGCTCCATCTTCCTGGTTTAATATCCATCTATACACCTGTTCTTTTAGAGGAATTTGTTCTTTCTCAGTTTGTTCCTCTATGAACTGTTTGTTTCTTCTGTTCATATATGGCCGCCTATCTTCTCTTGTTCTGCATTGAACGAGAGTGTTGCAGTTCCTATTGGTGTGCCACTCACTTCATTCTTTTGGTCTCCATACCCACTTGTTCCCTCTACTAGAAATTCACAAAATGTTCCGGTGTTGATAGCATGTGTTGGTCTTCTCCATACCTTACCGCTTCTAAAGTCCATCTGGTATGCCTCTCCCGGAATGTATCTCTTTTGATGTAGATGTCCACACATGAATACATCCATGTAGTTATCTACCTTCATTTGCTGGAACATTCTTTCGGGCCTTCCTCCACCACTTCCATGCATGGCCATAATCTCCCACTGTGCTAGAATCTTTCTCTTATATGTTACTTCAAGAGCTATATAGCACTTTGCACCCAAGAAGGATATTCCGTTTGGTTCACAGAAGTGGTTCTCTATGTATGAACGTGTTATCTCTCTTATCTTGTATTCGTGATTACCATGAAGTAATCCCCATATTTTCTCATTTTTCTTTGATGCTAAATGAGCATCTACTAATGTCTGAGTAAGTTTCTGCCATTCCTTTCTTTGATTATCTATATCATGTTCAAGGCTCATGTCCGGATTAAATCTCTTATCGTACACACTTATGGCATCAAGTTGGTCTCCCATGAAAATGGTGTATCTGTTTTTATCTTTACTAATTGCCTTTATTCTTTTTTTGTATAGGTCTGAATCGAATCCTGAGTGTCCTACATGAATGTCACCCAATGGTTCTAGGTGAAAAATATCATCCTTTTTTTCTAATTCTATTTTTATTTTCTTACTGAACATGTTATTATTATATCATTTTAGATATAAAAATCTATTTATTATGAATTTCTTTTGTATGGCCAGTTGTCGTTTGGTGACTCTACATAGTAGATGACCTTTACATTGTCTGGGTTACTTGATGGTGTTGACCTAAGTACCTTGAATATTTTTCCTTGCACTCTTATCTCCTGGCCAACTGTTGGTCTTTGCCATGGGTCTCTAAATACATAACCTATTGGAGTGTCTGGTATATCTCCACCGTCACCTGCTAACCATATTTCGTAATTCAACGAGCAGTTTCTCCTCCTCTCACTTTGAAAGAAGGTCTTCTAAATTTAGCATTAAACCATCTTGACCAATTCTCTTTGGCTTCTGCAATGGTCATTTCATCCCCTGATTCGAATTTATAAAAATACCCTACTGTGTATTGTGTAGCAAATGATTTAATATCATCTAACTCTACCTGTGTTAAGACATCCACTGTTACAGCTAATGGATTTGGTAGATTTTTCACGTTAATACAGTCTGCCATGATTGCATTATCTGCCATTTCACCATAATGGCCTATCTTGACATCATTGGTTGTGCCTGACTCACCTAGGACTGACTTTACTTTAGTGAACTCAAAGAGAACCATGTTATTTATATGAAATTAAACTATTTATGTTTTAGTTCTATAAACTGCCCAGAACAATCGTAGTAAGTTGCTCTTCTTTCTCCTGTTTAATCCTCTTGGGCCATCAAGGCTTTGATGACATGCATTGCACAGGAACATGAACTTTGAATGTACATGCCCTTTTTTATGGAATTTCTTGATAATAGGGCTCAAATATTGGTAATACTTTAACCGGCTTGTAAAGTCTTTGTGTGTCTTTTCTCCTGTCCTGTACTCTAGGTGATGTATGGTAAATCCACTCTTGGGTTTTTTCATCTTCTTTAGACATATCTCACACTCACCTCCGAATAACTTACTTAACTTGAAGATTATCTCGTATATAGGTTTTAGAGTTGTTTTTCGCATCTCTCTTTATCATCCTTGTATAATTTTATTCCATCCTTCCAGTCTTTTTCATTTATCTTCCCTGCCTTGTAGGCCCTATTTAGTTTCTTTATTGCCTTGTCTGAATTTATTATTGTCATGTGCAGGTCTGCTATTTTAATTATACCTGGCTCGCACACATCACATATTATATCATCAAAGGTGTACATGGCATTGCATTTTGTGCAGCACCTGGGTATTTCATATTGTTTTCCACAAAACCTATCTGTACATATTCTATTCACTGTACCGTTTGTCATATGTAAATTCAGTGAATTTCCGCACTTGCATTTCTGTGGCCATATTGGATAAAGTGTGTAGTCTCTAAATTGATTTATAAACTCTAGTTCTACCACATAAAAAAGAGGGGGTTTAACCCATTTAAACCTATCTGTTCTGGGATTTACAGGTTGTACAGTATTTATCCTCTACTGACAATAAGACTTCTGCACCACAATCTTCACACTTTCGTGTAACCATCTTGTCGTGTGGCATTGTTTCCATCCATCCTGTTTTTGCATATCTTCGAATCAGTCCCTTTCCTGAATTGCATGGACAGTATTTCTTGTTTGTTGACTCGTTCTCCAATTCTGGATTTGTTATTTTCCAACAAAGTCCTTCATCATGGAAGTCTTCCCCATGCTCGCATCCTGAATGTGTCAAGACCTTACCTCCAAAGTATGCTGTCTTAACAGTTGTGCAGCCCATATGTGTTTGCACTTGTGGCCACCTAGGGTATGGTCTTCACACTCACATGTTTCTAGTGAGTAGTTTACATGGTATGGTTTGCTGCCATGTACTACTGCTTTGTATGTTTCCAATAAAACTACTTGTCTATCTTCTATTAACTTGAATGCTTTTTCAAGTCGAGGGATTGTTGTATTATACAAGACCTCTAATCTCCTCATATGCTGCTGGGGTTGTTATGACATCTGCTCCCAATGGATATTCTTCACACACCTTTGTTTCCCCTAGACAGAGGTATTGGTCTTCGCCAGTGAGTTTGCTCTTGAGTATTACATCGAATGCAACATCAAGAGATTTAAAAATCAAATCTCGTTGTTCTGGTGAGACATCATGTGCTTCAAGTTCTACCTTGTACACTTTAATGTTGTCGTTTTTTGACATACTAGTAATACTCATGTATGATATATAATTCCTTCCCTACAAAAAATGGGGGGAAAGGGGTTAGAGAGTGTTTGGTTCTCTGTACATCCCATCTTCACACAGCAATAGTCTCCCATTATCATATGCTGCATCGAAGTATTTTTTGGCTTTGGTTATATCACCAAACTTCTTATGGTTTGCTAATGCTTGGATTAATCTATGTCCATCTATCTTTCCATCTACTCCCCTGTTCTCCACTATGAAATGTGCCAGGAGTTGTTCTTTTGATAGGTTCTTCTCGCTTACATCCTTTGCGAATTCAGAACTATTGTACCCTATTCTTAACGAATCCAGTGCATACTTGAACAAATCAGTTACTGCATTAACATCTTCTTCATCCACCTCTTCCTTTAGATGGAGTTTTGCATGTGCTGTTGCCAGTCTGATTAGACCCTCTAGTTGTCTTGTTTCTACTGGGATATAATCTTCGTTGTTTTCAAGTATCTCACTCTTTATCTGTTTGAAGAAATTACCTATTCTATTACCTGCGTCTTTTGTTAACTTTGGTTTAACCTCTCTGCACAGGTTTAGATATTTCACCAGTAGTGACTTGTCTAGTTTTGCCTTTTTCTCTTGGATGGCATTACTAATTATGTGGTCATACACAAAACCATCTGCTATTTTATCCTCTTTGATAAGACCAATAACTAGGTCAAATCTTGTTAGAAGGAATGACTCAAAGTTGATATTCTTTAGGATTTCTAGTTTGTTATCCCAGGTTGAATACTTTGGGTTTGCAGCAGCCAGTATACTTGGTTTGGCCGGTATTGTACTGTTAATACCTGCTTTAGTCAAGGATATACTTTGTTGTTCCATGACTTCCAAGAGTGCACCTCTGTCTTCTATCTTCATCTTATCTAGTTCATCTAGTTGGATGAAACTGTTTAGGCCAAGTGGCCCTACCTGTGCTACACTTGTACCGTTTGGTAGTTTCACCATACCGTATGCCATACCTGCTCCAGATGCCATCTTACCGTTTACATATGATGACTCTACTAACTCGTTTGTTGCCTTTAGTAGTTCTGACTTTGCCTTAGATGGATTTCCTATGAGAAGCATATGTATTTGGTCTCTTCTCAAGTTTCCACCGTTCACTAGATGCAAGAGTATTGCTTTCTTTATTTCACTATACCCTAGGATGTCTGGTGCAAATGATTCTATCAAAACATCCAGGAGGTTTCCTTCTCTAAATGAGTCAATCACATCTAGCTCCTCTGCATCTGGTATTTCTGTTTTTGTCTCCTCCAGGATTGCCATCTCTCGGATGAACATTACAATACTGTTCTCTTTTTTACCTTTCACAGCAACTGACTTTAGTTTACCAATGAAGCGTATTTTCCTAGTTGATATGTATGCATCAAGTGCATCACACCCTATGAGTTTTGCTTCCTTTCTAAAGATGTTATTATCTTCCACTTCTTCTGGTAGTTCCTGTAGGACAACAATTCTGACATCATTTGTTTTTTGATGTGTCATGGCCATGTATTGTGAACATTGAGTACATCTCATTGCTGCCATGTTTTCATATCCGTTACCCTTTTGCTGTATGGATATTTGCTGATGTCCGTTAGAACAGACCATGGTTGCCTCGGTTGTCACCGTTTTGTGCTCGTCTATTGCCGCAATGAATGCATCAAATACTATTTCTTTGCCTTCGTCTTTTGCAGTTATCCCACGTAGTCTTCTGGTGTTTGTCTCAGGTTCTTTTTCAACGTTTGGATTTGTCTTCTTTACGGCACTCTCATAGACAGTTCTAAGTTCTCTGTCTGACAGTGGTGCGTCTATTAGACCATTCCATCTTTTGAGTTCTATCCATGTCGATTCCAGGTCTAACTTTACGTTGTCCAGGAGGTTACATGCATACTTGAATGCCGAACTGTTTCTGTTTCCAGTAGTTACCTTGCCTTTTGCAATTTCCTGAAATGGTTTAAGTCCTGACCCATCCGTATTGAATCCCAGTCCTTTCAGACCCTGTAGGAATCCTGAGAAATTACCCATCTTGTGTATTTCAGTAGTTGATGAGATTATCTCGTATTCCTTGCCTGTATCTGGGTGTGTGCTTCCCGGGCCGATAACGTATGTGCCCTGACTTTGAATGTCAACGTGTTGGTTTTTTGAGAGGTTGTCTAGTCTCATTGTGGCCATCGTGCTGTCATATTCAAAGTATACGTGGTATCCACCACTACCTGTTTTGACAACTAGGGTCTTTTGTTTTATTCCCTCAAAGTTGTCAAATAGAATGTGTATGATTTCTGGAGAATCTACATCTACAACACAGATGTTTGATGTCTCTCCACAAATTACTGCATAGTTCTTACTTGTCACTGGTTGTGTATATCTGGTTGTCTGATATTCCTTCCATGGTATTGACGGTTTTTTACTGTCATCAATACATGGTATGATGTTGAACCTGTCGTTGTCTTTTAAATTAATCAAACAACCGCACTTCCATTATGGTGTTAATAGAACGTCTCTTACGAAGTGTTTTTTTCAAGTCTTCATAATCATGTGTATTAACCCAGCTTTGCCAAACATCAAGTGGTGCTTCATCACCTGGTTTGTAATCATCTAGGACAGCAGCAGTTAAGTCTACTCTTGCTAACCAGTCCTTGCAGACAAACTCTATGAACTTACTGAATGCCATCCCTCTTGGACATCTTGCTCTCAGTTTGTCGAATGTATCACATTCATCAGAATATGATATTGTTACTTTGTTTCCCATGTAGTATTATTGTGAAACCCAATAATAAAGGTAGCGTAAGTAAATAAGAAATAAGAAAAAAAAATCTTAATTCTTATTCTCATACTAACACATTGCAACGTGGAAAATAAAAAAATAAAAAACTACTATTTAAGTTTCTATGTCAGTTACCTTCCAACCTGCTATTTGTAAATATTCTTTTTGTTCCCAGTCTTTTATTTCAGCTCTATTAGTGTTATGAATTTCACCGTTAAGTCTAAAAACTTCCTTTTTTGTCAAGTCAACAATATCACCTATGGCTATCATATCCACTCCCTGTTCGTTTGTATATTTTATTGTATATTCCATGAGAAGTGTGCTGTTTGCTCTTATTGCTCTAAGTTGTTTGTATAATTCTTGTTGTTCTGGTCTGAACTGGTTGTTTCTGTTTTCACGCATCCTGTGTTTGGCCCAGGAGGATTTTTTAGACATCTAGAAGTAAGTCCTTTTCAATCAGGTCTTGGGTGTGTTCTATTCCCACTGCATCTATCTTTCTCTTCTTATCCCTGGCTTTGATGTTCTCAAATCCTGATACCCCCTCCTCGTTGAGATAACATACATAGTCTCCCTGGGGTGCGTTTGGTGCTTTTATTAGCCTGACATTACGGTTGTTCTTCATACCCTTGGACATAGCTATGATATACTTTACGTAATGGCCCAGGATATGACCTCCAATAGGTTTTGTTTTTGCTCCAAATGGGTCTGGATTTGCAGTTACCTGGTTTGTGATAATAATCCCTATGTTGAGGAGTATTGATAGGTTTCGTAGATATTTCAAAATACCTTTAAGTTCTATCTGTCTATCTGCTAGTTCTCCCCTACCTTCAAAGGCCAATCTTATCAACCCCACTAGGCCATCTATTACTATGTATCGTACATCTCTTTCTATAAGTTCCTCAATCATGTTTTGAATACCTTTCTCCAAGTCTGATTCATCTGAGTACATATGGTATCCAAGTTTTTCTTCATCATATGTTATATCTCTTGATTGACATATTTGGTCAAATCTGTCCAGGTCGAATGCACCCTCACAGTCTATGAATATAACACCATGTCCATTACCCAGTGCCTCTGCTGCTATGGTCATACTCATTTGTGTTTTACCACTTCCCTCATCTCCATATATCTCATATAATGATTGAGTCTCGAATCCCTTTTTGGTCATCATGTCTAACTCTTCTACCTTCAATGGTACTTTGATTTGTCTTGCACGTAATGCCCTAAGTGATGCAACATCTTTTACTTCAATATCATTTCCATCTTCTGCCAGCATTTTTTTCATTGTGGTTAGATGTTTTGCTGCCATATCAGTTGATAATCCACTGATTCGTGAAAATTCTTTTGCTCCTCTAATAACAACATCAAGTGGTGAAAAAATACCTGCCTTGTTAAGTTTGGTTTCTGTAGTAGGGCCAACTTTTTCCAAGTCGGTCAGTTTAAAATCTTTCATGTAAGGTATAGGTTAAACCGATATAATAATATATCTAAAAAAAAGAGGAGGTTATAAACCTCTACTTGACCTAAAGTCAAAGTAGTCATGTAACAGTCCCATTGTTGTTATATGTTTGTCCTTGACTGTAGCACCTGGTTCGCAGAGTTTGCTTGACAGTATGAATATTTTTTGATATGCATTGTCTGCTATCGTTATAAATTCTCCTACATCGGTCTCAACTTTGCCATTTTGAAAAGTTGGCATGTTTAAGTTATTGATTTCCTTCTCTGGAGTTCCTTTCTTTAGAAGTGCTTCGTTGTATTGTTTCTCTGCAAACTCTTTATAGCATTCATGGAATTTATTTCTATCACTAACATTTACTGCTGCTGACAGGGTGTTAGATTCCTTTCCATATTTGCCATTTGGTTTTCTCCCATCTTTTGTTACTACGTCACCTAGTTCGTCTGCAATCTTTGCGTAATAAATTTTCTGATTGCATTTGTTACAAACATATTCTTTTTTTGTGTATACACTTTGTATTTCCATAGTAATACTATGTTAATTAGAAATAAAAAGGTTACTCTTGCAGTTCGTCTGCCAATGAGCCTTGGGCAGTTTTATTTGCAAGAGCTTTTCTTAGTTCTTCGTTTTCTTTACGAAGTTGGTTTACGGCATTCTCTAACTGTAAAACATATTCTTCTAATTTTCCTAAAACAGTCATGTATCTATTAGCAGTTACTTGGTTAAAAACCTATGTATAATATGGTATGTATCTATGAGTAATACGGTATTTTTTTTGTTGCACCATTTACTTTTATTATTACAAATCCTTCACAAGCTGCATTACTACTTCCATTTAATGGTAACTGTATACCTGTTCCTGATACTGATGTTGAGGTATCTGCTAAATCAGGATATTTTCCAGTATCAAAATCCAAGTCTGCTGAAACAATAATATCACCTATATTGGATAATGTATCAATATATGCAATACCATCAATTCTAAGGTCTTCCCATTCATCTGTCGAATCACCTAAACTTCTTGTACCTGATGGAATTAAATTTGATACTATTGTGGAGAAAAGTGCACTATCATTAAAAAGAACTGGGCCTGAAATATCTAAACTTTGAGCATACACTGTTCCCCACTCCATACCTGATGCTCCTATGGTTTGTCCACCTGAAACATCAGGAGCAATAGTTCCGTTAAATTGAAATCTTTCTGAACTGTTATATGTAATTAATCCATCAGTAGTATGAGCTGGTGATGCTTCCCAAGCTAAAAATTCACCATTACCCATTCTAATAAAACCAGTGTCGGCTGGGTCTGCGGATGATGATGTTATTGCACCTGCATTTGATATTGAGTTAGTACCCATATTCAAATCTTGATTAATTGCAGTAGGTGAAGTAAGGTTACTTAATGATTGATTTGCACCACCACTTCCACCACCTAATAATGATGTTTCTGTACCTGCACTATCTAACCACATTGGTGTTGTTACACCACTTACATCTTTTGAATACATGAATCCTTCATTAGCAGCAGGGTTAGGTGAAGGAGTAGATATTTCTGAATATTTAATTTTGAATGCTCCTAGATTAATATTTGCAGTAGTCATATCTACGGTTGCAACTACTGCTGAATCTGATACAACTAATGCTCCTACTGACCCTACGTTGAAAGTATGTATTTTACCAGTTGGAATTTGGTATGTTAGGCCATAAGGTGTTGATGTTCCACTTGCGATTGCTTCTATACCATAATCTGTTACTGCAATAGTGTCTCCAGAGCCAGCTGCTGTAGCAAATAACATTCTATCTATGTTGATTATATCATATGTGTTAAGATTAAGGTCTCCCTCAGTGTATAAGTATGGACTTGACGATGCAGGTGATATTCCATTTCCGTACTGTGTTCCTCTACTTTGAGTGAAATTTATATTTGAATTTCTTGATGCCTCTCTAATCTTTCTTTTTCTTGGGTCTCTTATGTTTGCTTTTCCGGTCATGTGAATCTCCTTACCCCTCTTATTTTTCTAATTAACCCACCTATATTTTTCATTGGTTTGGTTAAAGAATACTCTATGTGTTTTGCAACTACTACAACTGTGTTGGCTGGGCCACTATCAGACCTAACTCCATTAGCATCTACTATGTCAGTGTGATTGATAAAGTCATCTGTTATATAGAAATATGTTCCATATTTGGTTTCAAAATCAGCTTCCGTTGTTAATTGATATTCTTCATAAGGAAATTTCTGTTTATAGAGTTCTGCTACTGTATCTCCTTCTAACTGGTCATACACAAATATGTTAGGTCTTTGTAAGAAATCTGCTTGTTTTAATGTTTCCGTACCTGCTGAAACAACTGATGTTATGGCCAATAATGGTTTATTAAATCTCAATCCATCTATTGATAATTGTATGGATTTTGATAAACTTGGTTGTTTAGGTGTACCACCGAAAGCATTAGATTGTGGTTTATATCTTGAATATGTATCATATGAATCTTTTGTATTTATACATATCATCCTTACATCTCTGTGATTAAACACATCAATATACTCTAAATCTTTAGGTGGAACGACAAATATCCAAGATGTACTTGTAGACCTGATTGGTTTTCTTCCTTTGTATAATGAGAATCCGTTTATAGGCAATGATAAACTTTGCCAGGTATTATTAAATTCTATATTAAAGTCTTGTACTACCACATGGTCATCCCCATCTATAAGAAATATCTGCATTGGAAAATTTCCTTGTTCAAATGGTCTTGATGACTCTTTCCATCTTTTTCTTTCACCTGTTTCACTGTCACTTAATGGTGGACTATAATTTATTTTCATAAAGAAATCAACAGATGATATTTCTCCTAAATCCTCTGAAGAAGATTCATTATACCCTAATTTACCATCATGTGTGTATGTTGAATTTTGTAAATCTAAAGATGGTACTTTTGCAGGTGTTCCGTCTGATGCATAACTTCCACCATATAACTCACCTACATCTTCACTTATACCATTATTATTAACTGGAAATGGAAATCTAAAATTTAACCATGCACCTGATGAATACCACCCCCTTCTTGTTCCCACCGTTGAACTTATACTGTCACCTAAAACATCACCATATGCAAGTTTTACCATAGCTGCTGATATTGTCCATTGATAAGTAACTGTAACAGCAGAATTTTCATTTACACCTGTATATTGTCTTTGTGCCCTGGTTAATGTTTTTGCCAAGTCTGGGTTTAACATTACACCTACGTCTGACACCATACTTGAATAAGGGTGGAAACAATCTAGTGAATTTTCTGTTCCGTCTTGGTCTACCCAAGCACTACCACTCCATTTATACACCTTAATATTATCTAATACTGCAACTAGCATATTGGCTGCATTTGGGTATTTTTGAAACCATGCAGTTCCATCATATTCCATGATTTTATTGTTATCTGATGAAAAAACCCCCCCAGGTGTACTACTGGATTTCACTAACACTCGTAATCCTTTATAGATACCTGTTGTGCTGTTATTTCCATATAAATATTTTAATTGTGACCCACTGAATACAGAGGTGGTGCATTCAAAGTCTACCCATGTTCTGAATAATCCTTTTGTGCTATTTCCGTTTGCTGCGTCTTCTGAATCATTAATGATTAAATTACCGTCAAAGAAACATCTTCCTGTTGTGTTTCCTGTTACTGATGCATCGTGGAATGGCCCACCTGAAGTAAGGCCAGTACCTGCACCGCCATTTTTCCATGCTATAGGTTTATTTGAAGTCCAGGGGGAGTATTGTATTCCTCCAGTTGGACTAGCTATAGTCCCCTGGCCACCATAATAATCTTTTGTGTTTATTGCAGACCAATCTGAATTAGATGGGGGAATTAAGGTCAAATTAGTTGAATTATTATTTTGTTTTTTATATACTAAATCATAACTTGAATTTTTAAAATAAACCCTTGCATCTTCAGGATAATTCTCTCCACTAATCCACGCAGGAAAATTTGACTTACTGCCTTGATTTTCAGGCATTATAGTTTGTCTTCCTACGAATCTACTGTAATCTGTTGGCAATGTTCCATGTATAGGTGAACCCCATGCTGCTACTGAATTAATCATAGATGGTTCAACCTTACCTTCAAATTCTATAGGGTCTGTTACTAACTCTGGGCCATATGTTACAGGATTATGGTCTGGGCCTAGGCCAGAACTAAACATTTTAATTGTTATAGATGTTGGTGAACTTGTATCAAAATACATGTCATAATAATCTAATATACCGTTATTTTCACCTGATGCACCGAAAGAGTCAACCAATTCGTTTAATCTATTCAATACGGTATCTTCTGCCGACCAATCTAAGTTAGACATTATGTCTGGTATGTCGGTAATATCATAAGTAACTGAAGGCATCTGTGCTGTTTTGTTTTCGTTGTATGTATCTATTAATTTTGTATATAATTGTCTTGTTGTCAATTCAAATGTATTCATACTACATTTAACTCTCTGGAAACATATCTCAATCCCAGCCCATTCAATCTGTGCAGTTGGTGGCTCTATTTTATTTTTAATTGGTACTTTTGCCATCATTTCAAAACATCTTACATAATTGACACCATTAGAATCATTTACAGATATTTTAACTCTGTCATTATCAGCTATAATAGATGATGTCATGTATTTTCCATCTTTTCCAGTGAGTCGTATTGTTGCAGTATTTATTTCCCCATCTCCTGTATCTGTAAAAATTGGTATACTTAGGATGTCATCTGTTAGAGCATAATTACTGACATAATTTGTAAAAGCCGAATATAATGTTACAGTATAACTTACCAAGATGTACCACTGAACCTGTATTTTAAAGTGAATCCAACTCTATGTGGGTCTGCTTCTTCAGTGAATTGTGCATCATATAGTATAAATCCTTTAGTTGAAGATGGTGTCTTATTAAAAACATCCAAGTCCATATTTATTCCAAATCTTCCATATGTATACCCAGAATATGTTTTATCTTCTAAAACCCAGTTTCTTAGTATTGTAATATCACTTGTATTTGTAGCTCCTATGAAACCAGTTACAAATACAAGCACGTCTGATACACCTAAATCATGTATAATGTCTGGGCCAGCGAATGGTTTTTCCTGAACACCAAGAGCATTTGTAGTAGTATAAATTACATTGGTGATTACCTTATCAACACCGTTAGTATTAAAATTTATGGTTTGTGTACTTCCACCATATCTAGTTAAATTATTGGTCATAACATATATTCCTCTGATTTATTATATAGGTTTTCCTTATTAAGTGCTCTCACTTTAGAATTTGCTACATTAGTCGCACCTCTAGCTGATACAAAAGAAGTTGTTATGACACTTCTATATCCTTGTGCTATTTGTGCTTTTTCTTCACGACTTACACCAACTGAATATTCATGTTCAATAACACGTTTAAACCTTCTATCTAATCTTTTTCCAACACCAAATAGATTTTCTGCTATTATATCTGGTAATTGATTTACAAGAAAATCACCTAACATGAATGCCACTCCTATATATGGTATTGCTTTACCAAAAGTTATACCAGCCTTGGCTAATCCACTTGTCACTTGAGCTGATTTTACTGGTGTTACTAAATTAGCCTGTAGTCTTGCAGATTTAATACCCTTACCAAGTCTTATACCACCCTGTGCCAAAAATGGCAAACTAAATCCAAGTTGGCTTCCTACCTGTGTGATAAATGGAATTAAATTGTCCTGTGTTTGCTGCATGTCCTTTACCTCTTTTCTTAAATCTTTAAAGGCATTGCCTGTTTCTACTGCCTGTCTGCTTTTTTTATCACGCCCTTTGGTTGGCAATGCTAACATATCTGTATCTCTTTCATTATAAATTCCTAATGTTTCACGTTCTTCAACATTGTTTTGTATAGGTGCACCGCCAGAACTTGGCATTCTTCTTTTCGTAGCACTTGTATTATCTACTATACCTTTGGCTTCTTGTAATTCTTCTATTAGTCTATGTAGTTCATCTAGGTCTGAAGTCTTGATTTCTATAGGTACTTCTATAATATCGTCTCTTGCACTCATAATCTATTCACCTTCATAAAGTTATTTGTCTCTGTTATTACCCTTTGTTTTAGAAATGGCTTGTATTGCTTTGCTGCATTTTCTATCAAGTGCTTACCAGTAGTTCCTGGGTGATACACTTTCTTTGCAAACATCTGTCTTCCGTCTTTTCCTTCCCATGTGAGAAAATTAGACCCACCATGTAATCTACCTTTTGCTTCAATCCAATGTGGTCTTGTGTCATACTCTATATAGAAGTGAAGTGGTTTACCGTCTTTAATATATCTCCATGCCAAACTTATTTTCATAAATCCAGTTTTATTAATAGTTAGACCATCCAGTGCTTCCTGTGATAGGCCTGCTTGCAACAAATCTTTTTGTGCAGGTGTAACCATTTCAGTTTCTGCCCAGTCGACTAAATTTCTATCAATGAATGAATTTACCCTATCTTTGGTTTGTCTCAACCTTGATATAGTGTGTTCAAGTAACGTTATCACCTATGGTGTAGTTGCTACGGATATAGTTGGGTTTCCAAACAAAACAAAAGTTACATCTGCTTTAACCGCACCTTCTTGGCCTTTGTAAATAGTACCACTTGTAAGTTTGGCTTGTGCAAAAGCAAACGTTGTTGTTTTAGATGTACCTTGATTATCAATTAGTTTTACAGTTATTGGTTTAATTGGATATTCCCCACCTGCTGATGCAGCAAGCAATTCATTTAATGATGCACCTGTTGCTGGACTTTGTGTTGCTCCAAAATCAGTAGTAAATAATAATGTGCCTGATAAGATATTGTCTGGTAGGCCTGAATAGTATACATTTATACCACTTGTTGTAGGCTCTCTAAATTCAGAGTGACTGATAGACATTGATGCGTTTTGCATGAATATATATTCATCATCCACTGTATTTATATACACTTGATATCCCTGTGAGTTTACTCGTTGGTCGAGACTTCCTATATCGGTCATAACTTATAAAGTGTGTTATTGATATAAAAAGATTGAGAAAGGCCTCAATGAAGGTACGAAAATAGAACGTTTAACCTTGCTGAACTTTAGGTTTCCTGGCCGGTGTGCCTTATCCATATGGTTCAGTTCTAGCCTTTCTATACTATAGTTACAGCAATATCGCTTATTAATCTTGCTATTAGGATGATATTGTGCTTGGTTTTGTTAACTGACCTAAAAGTCTAAATATGGTATTATCATTAAATCTATATAATCTCTGTAATGATGTAGCGTTAATATAAACAACTTCAGTTATAGTATCAGGACTAGCTATATTAGTTTTATCTGTATATTGTAATTTAATTACTTTTTGAAAGCCATTACCGTTTAATGTTATTAAATTATTTAGGTCTTGTGTTGCTGAACCTATATCTGCTGCTTTAACAACAATATTTGTCATAAATGTACCGCTGAATCCACCTGGGTAATGAACCCCAACTAATTTACCATTTGGATTTTCTGCTATCTGTTCAGATATTTGTCTGAATCCCTCATCTATGGTAGTATCAAAACAGTCAAAGGTTATTGCTGCATTAACACCATCTATTTGTTGTATGGCTAAAACACCATCTAACGTCATTGTTGATTTTGTTATCTCTCTGACTGTTATTTTTAAGGTGGATACCATATATGCAGGATGACCACCATCCCTTTGAATTGACTGTCTATTCCATGTTTTTGACTCAAAAGTAATTTTATGGTCTTGTAATACCATGGATTCCATTTGGGCCAGAATTACATCCTCTACTGATTTCTGGGTGGCCACGTCATCTGTTCTTAGGCCAAGGTTCTTGTCATAATAACTAATCTCAAATGCAACTATCTTCTCTGTTGACTTTTTGGTCTCTATTGTAGACTGTGGCTGAGTGGTG
>Ga0209041_1000888_pt1 | contig 19781 bp, 13 predicted proteins | sample SaaInlV_100m_DNA_4_FD_184647 | JGI IMG/M metagenome (GOLD analysis project Ga0209041, IMG submission 184647) | Marine microbial communities from expanding oxygen minimum zones in the Saanich Inlet - SI037_S2LV_100m_DNA (SPAdes) (version 2) | ecosystem: Environmental > Aquatic > Marine >... | reverse complement strand
GAGGCGATCACATTTGACCCGGTCGATTTCCTGCTTCCCCATTGTTCCGAGCAGGCGGGAGCGGAGGTATTGCGCTGTCCACTCGAGCCCGGTACGGGAGCGCTTCCTGATGGAGTTCTGGAGCAACGGATCGGACCTCGAACCCGGGCGATCCTGATCTGTAATCCACACAATCCCACCGGAAGGGTTCTTCGCCGTGAGGAATTGCAGAGAATCGCCTCACTCGCAGTGAAACACGATCTGGTGATCATCAGTGATGAGGTCTGGAGCGATATCATCCTGGGCGATGTCCCGATGGTCAGTATCGGATCACTTGGTGACGAAGTGGCACGAAGGACCATCACGGTCTCCGGTTTCAGCAAGACCTATGGTCTCGCAGGGTTCCGCATCGGCTTCGTTCACTGTGGTAGTAACACCCTGGCGGAACAGGTGCTGGAGGCATCGGGTGCCCCCAGGACCACTTTTGGAGCGTCGGTGGTCTCCCAGGTCGCCGCCCAGGCGGCGATGCGAGAGTGCCAGCAGTGGCGAGTGGGATTTCTCCATCACCTCAGAAAGATGAGTCAGATCGGAGCCTCCAGGCTCGATGCCCTGGACGGTTTTCGTTGTCCTGAACCGGAGGGAACCTATCTGTTGTTTCCCGACATCCGAGCGACCGGGATGAGCGCCACGGAGTTGGCCGGTCAACTGGAGACGAAGGCGCGTGTTGCTGTGGTGCCGGGAGAGGAACGTTGGTTCGGTGCCGGAGCGATGGGACATATACGCCTCTCCTTTGCCACCAGCGAGGAGATTCTGGATGAGGCACTGACTCGAATCGAGCGGTGGAGCGAGACTCGCTGAGGCTCACTTCTTTCGAGGAAGATTCAGCTGTTCGATCCTGGCGGAATTGAGCAGGCGACTGCGGGGACCGACATGGTATTCATGGCAGGTGGTGCATCCGGATTGAATCTGCTGGCCATGACACTCGGTGCAGGTATTTCTGGAGATCGACTTCCAGTCATTACTCAGCTGTGGATCGCTGGCGATTTCGTGACAGCTGAGGCAAGTCGCACTGGAGCCTGACAGAACATGTGGACCGTGTGAAAAGTGTGTCGCCTGTGGGTACGATGGAGGGCGCATCGATGATGGAGACCAGAGGACCTTCGGTTCATCTAGCTGGACTCCGATGTGACAGGTTGCGCAGTTCCCCGCTGCCAGTGGCCCGAACACTTGCTGGAAGATTGACTTCGAATCGGGGTCCTTGCCGCCGATCTTCGCCTCCATGGTGGCCCATTCCTGGATGAACCGATCGGCATGCTCTACCGGTCGGTATCGAATCGAAGGTGCATCGAAGTACCAGCCACCGGCATTGGCCCATTTGTCCGGGTCGATGGCGGAGATGGTTCCCCCACTCCTGGTAATGCTGGATTCGTCTCGATCCGTTGTGGCCAGGTCTGCAGGATGGCTCTCATCCAGTAGCAGATCATCGTCATCATCGGTGAGTAGATCATCGTCATCGTCATCTACGAGTAGATCTTCGTCATCATCGTCATTCTCATCGCGCATCGAATCATCTTCAGTAGAAGACTCCGAGGAGATTACGCTCTCCTCTTCTGGCGGAGGGAACCACGAGGTTCTCGCCTGCTCCAGAAGGGAGCGGGGTAGCTTGCCAGAGAGTCGAGAGATCTGTACTCGATCCACGTCCATTTCCTCGGCTGGAGAAACCAGGGAACGGATAAAAATCTCCAGATCGGAGTCGAGTGCTTTTCTGAGTTGGTTCTTGAACTGGAGAGCCAACTTCTGGGTCGCAGCCAACACCTCATCGGGTTGATTTTCCAGGTCATAGAGTTCAACACCGGAGAGAATTTCTAGATCGGTATCCTCCGACATTCCTTCTCGAATCCATCGCAGGCTCCATCCCCGAGGAAAGTCGGACCCAACCCGTGGCCAGGCTCCGATGTCTCTTCCCGTTTGGGAGAGTGTTTCGCTGTCGAGTGAGGGGAGCGATAGAAATTCGATGCCTCGGTTCTTACCGGTGGGTCCATGTCCACTGATGGAATCGGCGTGGCAGGGAGCACAGGAGATGGCAAAGGGCTGCACCATCATTCTGTGGCGGTCAGGCGCCAGGATGTGGCAGTCATCGCACGACTCCGGTGCCAGGTCTGGATACTCGGAGAAGTGCTTCCTGGCATGGTCGCCGTGATCGAACTGGATCGCTCTTTTCGGCTGCCCATATGTACTACTGAATTCAGGGTGGCCGTCATCGAAGGAAGGAAATTGCTGCTGGTGGCAAGATTGACAGCGTGTGTCGTGGATGGACCTGGTGGATTCCTGCGGTCGATGTTCCTCGTGGCACCGAGCGCACGCTACGTTTTCAATGGGACGGCCAGAGTCCGATAGGCCTTCGGTGAGCAGACTCAGATACTCTGGTGCTATCGAGTGCGGTTTGGCTCCATGTTCTCCCATCACATGGCAGTCGAGACATTTCATCGAGGCATGTGGTTCCCCTTGGCTCAGTATTCCCCGACGGAGAAAATCGACAGAGATGAGATCGATCTGATCGTGACAGCTCGCGCAGTCGAGGTGTGAGTGAAACGAACTGTGGGTACCGGGATCGAGTGACGTGAAGTCGTTTCCGGACAAGACGACGAGGACGATCCCGAGAGTCAACAGGGTCGCTGCTCGGAAGAATCTCTGCCGTGTCTTCCCCTCCCCGGGAACAGGGTTGCAACGACCATCGGGACTGGAGCAGCGTCCGCTGGTAGTGGGTCCCATTTCGCAGGGATCTCCGGGTCGACCGCACTGGAATGGCTGATTGGGTCGGAGATAGTGGACAACTTTTGAATCGAACGGGTTCCGTTTCTTTTCCATCACCCCCCCGATCCAGCAGCAAAGGTGTGAACCACGAGAATGTGCAGGCCAATCAAGATCACCATCGATCCGGTGACAGGGAGATGGATCAGCAGCCAGCCTCGCATCCATCGGTGCAAGCGGAGTTGCCGATCCAGCTCGGACTTTCTGATGATGACCTGGTGGATTCGGTTCTCCACGCTGGCGGGCTCGAGTTGCGAGAAATTGATGGATCTCGAGTACCGAGCTGAAAGATCAGCAGGAAGGTAGTGACTCTCCTTGGAGCCCTTGGGAAAGAAACCTGGACCGTCGTGCAGATAGGGTCTGAGAACGGAGAGGTAAGCCGATTCAAAGGCACTGTTGGATGTGGAACTCCTGAGTTCTTTGATCTCGGCGTCCGCCTTGCCAATCATGGACTCGATTTCTGCATGGATTCGCTCCGGCAACAGGTGCATCGATTCTCTTAGTGATGGAGGAATCGTTCTCATCAGAATCCAGCCGGTGAAACCGCTGAGAATGATGATGGCGTATCCGATCCACAGCAAGATGTCGAAAGTCCCGGTGGGAAGTCGGTAACCCGTATGGTCGAGAAAGAAGTAAGCACCGAGAAATCCAGTGGCCAGGTGAAGCATCAACCATGTTGAGGTCTTGCCCAGCGGCAGGAAGGGCAATTTCTTGCGTAATCCGTACAGGCCTAGTAGCAGAAAACTGGCCAGGAGAAACCAACCACTGGTCATGGCCAGGTCTCCGAGAGAGCGATTGCTGACATGAAGACGATAGTGGAAGACGATGATCGCCACCACGACAAAGAAGATCACCCGGATCGAAGGAGTTCTCAGGTTGAGCATCAGGAGTTTCCCCAGAGTGCAGTGGATAGATCTCGATCGCCAAAGTTGACCCGATGAAGGGCATCATGGGGGCATGCGTTGACACACGCTGGCCCGGATGGCTGATCGATACAGAGGTCGCACTTGGTGGCCTTGAGAATGGGGTTCCCTGAGGTGGTATCGATGATGGGTCTCCCCACAGAATCTCTGATTTCCACCGTGCGAATGTTGTCGTACGGACAAGATTCAACGCAGGTAGCACAACCGATACAGGTGGATTCCTGGATGATGACATTGCCACTGGAACGTTCACGATGGATGGCTCCGGTAGGACATCCGGCGAGGCATACAGGATCACAGCAGTGCATGCATGCGGATGCGACCATCAACTGTGCATGACGGTATCCTTCACGGATAAATCTGGGATTTCCATCGTGGGTCGTAGCGCAAGCTTTGACACAGTCGTCGCAATCTGTGCAACGATCGAGATCGATGATCATCGTCTGATTGCCATTGATGGTTCTATGATTGACCAGGAATTCCAGAGCGTTCTTCGAGATATCGATTTCACGTTCAGGGCGGCTGAAGTTCTTGAGGAGGTCTTCCTTGGAGATATGGGGAAGAATGTAATTCTGGAAAGCAGGAGTCGAGATCAGAAGCAAGTCGGTGGATCCGATGCAGTGGAAATCCTTGGTGGCCACAGGAGTGCGACCAGAGTCGATCGCTTCGATCAGTTCTTCCATTCCGAAAATGTCTCCAGGTCTCAAGTAATCGACGGTTTCGGTGACTCCGCGAATGTTCCTGGAAATGCGAGCAAAACCGTTTAGCAGCAAAAAGAAACCATCGAGTCGCCAGCCCGCTTTGACGACCGGTGTTTCCTGCGCAAGAAGTGCATCCTTATTTCCCATGATCGACCGAAGGCCATGATTCCAATGATCGTTGCCATGGCGTTCGAATCGGAGCACATCCAGGATCATTGATTTATCAGTGGGAGGAATCTTGTGGAATAGAGGTATCTCGGAGAACAGGTTTCCTAATGAACGAGTTCTTACCTCTGACTCGAGGTACTCTCGGAACATCCTGGACTTCCGACAGATGTCACGGATTCCTTGTAATCGAACCTCGATGCAGGTCGTTTTCTTGGCTGCGAAGATGGTCGCACTTCTGTTGGATCTTCTGAGTGCTGCGATTTCACCGATCGACCTACCCAGCGGGATTTCAATTGACTTGTACTTTCGGCTGAATTGATCGATGTCACCAGGTATTGAACGTGAACGCCTGATCAATTCCATCAGATCGATGGTGGAGAATCCCGTTCCTGCATCGCTTCTTGATTCGGGCTCACTGGAGTTCTTCCATAACTGAGAGAGCGCTTGCCACCAGGTTCGTTTCTTCAGCATCTTGCTGGTCTGCAGGACACTGTCTCCGGTGGAATCCGTCAGCACGTGGATTGAACCGCTCAGTCCGAAGAAAACGGATCCGCCGTAATCGCCCTTACGGATGATGATATCTCCAGGTTGATACTCTATCAGCCGGGCATCGTTCTTGAGGATGTCGCTCAAGGTTGCGCCACTGGATTGAAAATCGGAGCAGGCAAAGGAAAGGACCGTCCCGGTCAGGGTCCAATCCACTAGATGATCGGAAAGTGGTTGGTCCCCGAACGGTTGATCCCATCTTTGTGGGCGATCAACTTTGATTTCCTGCTCATTCATCGTGGGTCACTCGCTCCAGGTGTATTACTGGGTCCCCGGTTTCGCGCCCCGATAGTCCGTATCTTTTGCCAGCAGTGGATCCACGCCTTCAAGGGAACTTCCGTCGTTAAGAACTGCGAATGCAACCACTGAGGCGGTGATTTGCTTCGCTGCGATTGCCATGGCGTCCTGTTTTTTCAAGCTCATCTTGAGGTTGGCGATGGCTTCCATCGCCTCTTTGATCTGGGGGTTGTCGATGGCCTTGTTCACGGCATCGAGTTTCTTTCTCAGTGCGATGAAGCGCTTGGCGTTCTTGACGGCGTAATCGCCCTTCCCGTTGGCCGTCGACACCGCCTGGAGAACGATTTCCATTTCCGCCATGATGCCGATGATGTGGAAGAGCCTTCGCTTTTCGATGGAAGCAACCTTGTTGTCTTTGCCCTTGGAATAAAAGTTGTTGTGACGAACGATACCCTGACTCCAGGAGACCAGTTCGAAATCACTTCCCGAAGAGTGTCCGCCGGTGTTTACAAGATCTTCGTGTGGGACGACATGGCAACTGACACAGTTCCTGGCGATTTCAAGGATCATCGATGGGCGTAGCATTCCCGCTGCTTCAGATTCTTTCCACCGTGCAGCGATCTCTTCGGTCGTTTCTTCACCCTCTTCCTTGCCGCTGAATTCACCATGCCGTTTCATCCAGTCTGCCGCTGCGCCGTGACACGATTCGCAGGAGATACCATTGGAACTCAAGGTGGTCTTCTCTCCGGATCGCTGAGCCGTACCGTGGCAGTCGATGCACAGGCTCTCCCTCGTGATCCGCTTGATATTCATCGCCTTGGCGATTTCCTGGCCTTCCTTGCTTCTGTGTACCCCCGTGATCGACTCGTGATGAGGTGTTTGCTCCCAGACGCCTCCGGAATGCTTGTGGCACTCGATGCACTCCACGGGGCCGAGCACTTTTGCGGGATCGAAACCTGGACCGGTCGGTAAGGCTTGATCCGAGGGTTTGTCTGTAGAGTGAATCGCTCCGGTGAGGGTGATGATGAGCAAGGTAATGAAAAGCAGTTTGCTGTGCATGTGGCGCCTCAAATTCGATCCGGGAAAACGATTAATCGATCAAGCTCCTAAATTTACTTCTGTAACCGGTTTGGCAACACAGGCGAGGCAATGCCCCGGTGTGATGTCAACTCCAGGTTCCTCTTCATATTCAACATCTCCGTGATGGAGGCGTATCTCGCATGTACCGCAGTTTCCTGCTCTACAACTACTGTCGATGAAGATACCCACTTCCTCTGCCATATCGAGGATCGGGCTGGTGCCATCCCAGGTGAGGGTGCGTTGACTTCGCTTGAAGTGTAACTTGTGCTGACCAGGATTTGTCGACTCTTCTCCGGAGTCTGTGGAGACTTTTGCAGGATTGTTCCTCGTGGAAGCGGGACCAAAGGCCTCCGTCAGGATGCTGTCCGACGATACACCGAATTCTTCCAGTGCCGGGAGCAGGTTCTTCATCATCGGTGGAGGCCCGCAGATGTAATACTGAAGGTCTCCTCCTCCGGTGATTTTCGCCAGGCAGTCGACATCGAGGAATCCGACATGGTGTCGATGATCAGTGGCATCCACTTCTTCGTCCTCTGCAGGCTGGCTGTAGAAAACATGAAGATCGACATTGATGCACTTCTCTACGATCTTCTGAATGTGTTCTCGGAATGGATGTTCGGATCGGTTTCTGACCGCATGGATGAAATAGCACTTTCGTTCGATCTTTTCGTCACAGATCGTCTCGAGCATGCTCAGCAGCGGTGTGACGCCTATGCCCCCTGCGAGGAACACTGCTGGGCGTGGATCCTGTCGATCGAGGATGAACTTGCCTGCAGGACTGCTCACCTCAAGGAGATCTCCAACCGCCAAGTTCTCGTGAAGAAATGTTGAACCAACACCGGATGGCAAATCTGGCTGATCGGGTGGCGGAGGAATTCTCTTCACGGTGATCTTGTACTTGCTTCGTTCTTTTGGCGACGAGGAGAGCGAGTAATTTCGGACGGTAGGACGCTTGTGACCAGGGATCCGTAGCTGGAATCCCAGGTGTTGTCCCGGTTCGAAGGGGGGCAAGGGCATGTCATCGAGTGGACGAAGGTGGAAGGAACAGATGTTATGCGCCTCTGGAACCTTTTCGTCGAGGATGAATCTTCGGTAGCCGCGCCAGGCACGGCGAACTCGATTCTGCTTCAAAGAAGCTGGAAGTTCATCCAGTTCTTTCTTCAACTCCTCGGTGGAGAGTTGCATCTCTTGCATCACTTTTTCGTTCTTCATGACCTTTGCCACCAGCGACCGGAAGGTGCTGAACGATACCAAGAGGACGATTCCGGATCCTATCCAGAAGGCGATGGATGACGGTTCCAATCGTCAAAACCTGACCAGAAACTCGGTGCGAATCCCATTGCTGTTGGCTCCACCTTCATCCATCTTGGTGTAGGCATCCGCTTGAACCATCACCCTATTGGTCAGTTTCTCCTGGTACCGCATTCCGACGGCTGCCGAGCCAGGATCGCTTCCCTCCGTCGGGGTTCTACCCCCGAGTTCCACGATGAAGTTCTTCTCGCCTCCGGACAGAATCCACTGGTAACCAATCGCTCCACCGAAGGAGCGATCTGCTCGGTTGCCCAGTGCTGGTTTGAAACTGCCGAGTCCCGCTGCGGCAAAAAGTATCCCTGCTTTTCCGAGCGGGCCTCCCTTGGCAGGTGACCTACCGGCGGAAGAAAATTCGTCGATCCCGAGAAACAGAGTGCCGTAGGCGTTGTCATCGGTGCCGTACGGCGTTGTCGATGCTTCGGCGAAAAAGAGCATGCCGTCGCTGACCTGTGCATTGTCCACTTCAGATGCGATGGAGGCACACCAGCGGATGGTGGTATTGAATGTGCGGCCCCACTTCTTGATGCGTTGAGAAGAACCGAGACCTGCAAAGAGACCATCGCCTCCCTGAGTTTCAGGAGCGGTCACTGCGACGAGATCTGCGTCGATGGTGCTGGAGTAGGTATCGGTCTCGGTCGAGATCCCGAACAATCTGGACTCGTTGGAGAGCTTGTTGTCATCTCGATGTAACTGTCCCCAACCGTAGAGCATGGTGAACCGCATGCTGGCTGCACCAGGAAAGGGAATGAAACGTGTGACACCAAACGCATCCATGTTGTCGTTGACGAGCATTCCGTCCTGTAGATCGACTCCCCATCTTCCCACACTGAAGCCGTAATCCAGCTTCTTGTTCCCTGCTGGATCGAGACGGGGAAACAACTCACTCAGTTCTCCTTCAAAGAAGAATGTAATCAACTCGAGGCTGGTGTTGTCGTACCATCCTTCACTGCCTTCCGGTTCGATGGTATATCCCGTGAACTTCCCCTGATCCTGGAGAGGCTGTAGCCCCACCAGAATGCGTTCCGTTCCGGTGAGTTGCAGGTTAGCGAAGAGATCGATTCTGTTGGCCCATTCGATGACTCTGTTGTTGTTGCCCGCTGGATCGATCACGTTGACCCCGCTTCTCAGATTGCCGTATACCCACAGAGATGGGCGCCAGACAGCGCCGGTAAGGATGTCGAACCCGCGCTCTAATCGTCCGGTTTCGAGAAATCCCGGTCCCAGTTCCAGCAGCGGTTGAGTCGGTTGAATCTGATCCTCTGGAATCAGGGGTATCGGGTAATCGGGCAGCCTGCTGGGGCTCTCATCATCCTGAGCCCAGCACGGCTGTCCGAACAAGCACAGGATCAGCCACAGGAGGGCGGCGTATCTCGTGGATTGCTTCAAGATCCCCCCCCATTCTTCTGCGGGACTTCTATCACTGCAGATTTTATTGCAACTACAACGGCACCTTTGACCAACTTGTCGCCAAGTTCTCGAGGTGACATGCCGTAGTCAAATCCAACATGCATTGTCTGGTGAATCAGGTTGACCGGAACGGCCTGGGAGACGAAGCGGGCCTCGACTGAATAGGGGCCGTGTCCGGTGAGCAGGTCGCCGTCCACGTGATACCGGGCGGTTCTATGACCGAGTGGCTCGATCCCTCTTCGGTGTTTTCTCATCCCCTTCGGGTGACCGTAAATGTTGTTGGGTCTAGAGGCAGGTCGGATGAATGGGAGTGCCGTTACGGAGTTGTTGATGGTGAGGACCTGTTCCTGGTCACCTCCCCGGATATTTCTCGATATGAACTTGGATTGCAAGTTGAACAACTGCTCGTCCAGTTCCACCTCTTCATTGTGAACATAGAGGGAGAAACTATCCCTGACATCTCCATTAGGATCTCGATCACCGGAGACGAAGACCTGTTCACCGCGGGAATCCTTGACCTCGATCTGGACGACAAAGAGCCGCTCCGCATCGAATCCGGTCGGTAAGTTGTGGCCGGAGGTGAGATTCTTGACATCGAGTTCAAAGTCGATTCCATCTTCACTGGCAGCGGTCACACGGATGTCGGAGAGCCCGAATCCACGCTTCAGTACATCGATTCGTTGTTGCTTGGCCCATTCGAGCAGTTCGAGTTGCTTGTCGATGATGCCCCTGGCGATCTCACGATCATCGATGGAGGACCATTCCTCGGGGAACTGGTAATCCTCCGGACAGTTCTCTTCAAAGCGGTCACTGCCCCATCCGGATTCGACATCGAAGAGCAGCCATTCGGATAGAGATTTGAGCTGATTGGCATCCCTGTTGACCGGAAAGATTCCCGGGTGGATCAGGGAGTAATCTGGACCTGCGAAGAAGTGATTGGTCAGTTTTCGATCAGCGGAGGGAACATCAGCGATCACGGCAGCGGGTCCTATTTCGTAACCGCTGGGGATCCCCTGTTCGCGACCCATGTGGCAATCGTTACATGTGATCCCCTCGGCTGCTGCTGGGGAGTTCCGGTACTCGCTGATCAGTTCGTGTACCTTGAGGCCGTTGGGTGCGAACACCTCGTGGCAACTGCCACAGAAGGCAGGATCAGAAATTTCGGGGAACTTTTCTACCTCGGAATGGATGGCTCGTCCGACATCGTCACGTTTGGTATTGACCTTGTAGGTCTTGGGATCGTTGAGGATGCGGCTCAGTTCATCGTTTCCGTTGGGCCCCTTGACCGAATCGAAGACATCGCCCTTATCGATTCCCAGGCGTCCGGAGATCTTTCGATACGGGGCACTCATCCGGTGACATGTGACGCAGGTGATCCCCTCTCTCGAGGCGGGGTGTCGATCTAGATTCGAGATGCTGAATGGTTCGCCCATGTGGGAGCCCACCGGTGCATGACAACGGAGACAGAAGTCTCCATTTGTACTGCTGGTTCCCGCGTTCATGGCATTTTGCATCGACATCATCAATGGACTCAATTGCGAGTAGGCATGCTGGGATACCGACCACTCCTTGTATTGCTTCGGGTGGCACAGAGCACACTCATCTGCCGAGGGAAAGTTGCTTTCGGCAAACACCTGGGCGTGAGCCCCGTCGGGATCCAACGATACCTCAGGCTTCTCGGCCGTTCCTTCCGGGGAATCGTCGAGCAGGTCATCGCCGAGCAGATCATCGCCGAGCAGATCATCGCCGAGCAGATCATCGTCGAGCAGATCATCGCCGAGCAGATCATCGCCGAGTAGATTGCTTTCCGACGCTTCGGTGTCGGGAGGAGGATCTTGCGCTCCGATCGCTGTTGTCGAATCGAAGAGGGGCAAACTCCAGCCGACCCAGAGGATGGAAGTGAGCAGTAGGGTTTGAAAGGCACGGTTCAAACTATGGAGTGTCATGAGCTCCTCGACTTACGGAAATTTGCGCTTCGATGGTCATTGTGGCACTTGTGACATTTTAAACTGTGTCTACCGACGAAGTTCCAGTGGATCGGGGGAGCAGTGGTTGAGCCAGAAATGTATACTACTTCATTTCCGATTCCAGTGGGCAGTTTGGCACTAAATCGTCGGGGGGCTTGCTGTGTGGACCGGTGTGTAGGCCGCTGTGGTGGACCGCTGTGGAAGGCCGCTGTATTCGGATGCTGCTGGTCTCTCGCAATAGACTCGTAGCGGCGAACCGATCATCGCCTGGTGACACTACTCGGGCCTCATTTTTTGCGGCAAGAATCTCCACTTAATAGGTGTTCTTTCCTGCGAACGGAAAGGACCGGAAACTCTACTCGAACTACAGCCTACTCTATTGTCGCGTTCAGCAATAAGTTCTGTCATTTCTTCTTCACTGTTGGAACCGTGATTCGCGTTGATTTCTCGGCGATCACGATGGCCCCTTCGACCAACTTTTTGGCCAGTGCTCGGGGTGAGAGTTCGTAATCGAATCCGACATGCATCGTCTGAAGAACCAGGTTCACGGGAACGGATTGAGAGATGAACTGCGCCTTGACCGAGTATGGTCCCCGTCCGGTGAGCAATTCTCCTGCGATATGATAGGTGGCAGTTCGATGCCCGAGAGGCTCGATACCTTGACGATGTTTACGTAAATTTTTAGGGTGGCCGTAGATGTTGTTGGGCCTGGAGGCGGGTCGAATGAAGGGGATTGCCGATCCCGATTTGTTGATCGTAAGCACCTGTTCCTGTTCTCCTCCACGCAAGTTTCTTACCAGCACTTTTGATTGCAGATTGAACAGTTGTTCATCCAGTGGGACCTCGCCGTTACGGACATATAGTGAGAATCCATCCCTGACATCTCCGTTGGGATCACGGTCTCCGGAGATGAAAACGAGTTCACCTTGTGAATCCTGGACTTCGACCTGAAGGACAAACAGCCTGCCGAGCTTGTCGGCGGGAAGATTGTGTCCGATGGAGAGATTTTTCACGTCGAGTTCGAAGTCGATTTCCTGTTCAGTGGCAGAAGTGATGCGGATTTCGGATAGACCGAATCCTCGCTGTAACGCCTGAAGCCGCTGTTGAGTCGCCCAATCGAGTAGTTCGAGTTGTTCATCGATGATCTCACGTGCGTAGTATCGATCATCGATGGAATCCCATGCTTCGGGGAATGGGAAGTCTTCCGGGCACTCGTCTTCGAACTGGTCGGTGCCCCATCCGATGTCTACATCGAAAAGGAGCCATTCAGAGATCGATTTGTATTCTTGGGCTCGTTTGTTGATGGGGAAAATTCCCGGATGGATGAGCGAGTAGTCAGGACCGGCAAAGAAGTGATTCGTCAACTTCCTGTCGGAAGTCTCTGCTCCGCCGACCACCGCGGCGGGCCCTTGTCGATAACCGGTCGAAACCCCCTCTTCTTTACCCATGTGGCAATCATTGCAGGTGATCCCTTGTGCCGCTGCGGGTGAGTTTCGATACTCGCTGAGAACTTCATGTACACGGAATCCGTTGGGGGTGAAGACCTCGTGACAACTACCGCAGTAGGTCGGGTCTTCAATTTCAGGAAACTTCTCGACCTCAGCGTGGATCGCGCGACCCACATCATCGCGCTCTGTATTCACCTTGTAGGTTTTTGGGTCTCTGAGAACGCGACTCATTTCTCCATTACCTTTGGCGCCCTTCACTGAATCGAAGATGTCCCCCCTGTCGAGACCCAGTCGCCCCGAGACTTTTCGGTAGGGGGCGCTCATGCGGTGGCAGACGACACAGGTGATCCCCTCTCTCGAGATGGGTTGTCGATCGAGATTCGAGAGACTGGCGGGCTCGCCGATGTCAGATCCGATGGGCGTATGGCAGCGAACGCAAAAATCTCCGGTGGTGGAACTGGTGCCCTTGTTCAAGGCCAATTGCAGCGACACCATTAACGGACTCAATTGTGAGTATGCGTGCTGGGAAACCGACCATTCTCGGTATTGCTTGGGATGGCAGCTGGCGCATTTGTCTGCCGAGGGGAAGTCGTTATTTGCGAAGATCTTCTCGTGTTCCTCACGAGAGTGGTCGACGACGGTTTGGCGGTCAGGTGAGTTCCCTGAAGGCTTTACCGTCTCCAGTAGATCATCCAGTAAATCATCATCTAGTAGATCATCACCCAGTAGATCATCACCCAGTAGGTCATTTTCCAGCAGATCATCGTTCTCGGCAGATGGTGCTGGAGGAGGATCTTGGGAATAGACCGGATGATGGAATCTAATGTGGTTCGCGGATGCCCCCGCAAGGAGGAAGATGCTGGCCAGCAAAACGAACAGTACAGAAGTCGTGGGTGCCTTGGGGATCAGTACCACTGTTTCCTCGATCTCGTCGTACAATTTGGTGTCGAAAAGTGTGACCATGGATCACTGAAGAAACCCGCTCATCGGGAATGCTATCTGGATTTTACTTCCGTTACATTACTCAAAGAACATGAGTCGTCCTATCGAGGGGGTGAAAATTGAATCATCGGTGGTTATTTTTCTTGTTGAGTATTTTTCCTGTGGTGGATTTGTCCGCATCTCAGCCGGCAAGTTCTCCGTCGGCAAGGCCCGATATCGTCGTCATCATGGCCGATGACATGGGCTGGTCCGATATCGGCTGTTTCGGCGGCGAGATCAAGACACCGAATCTCGACCAGCTGGCTTCGAATGGTGTTCGCCTGCGCCAGTTCTACAACACGGCTCGCTGCTGTCCGACGCGGGCTTCACTTCTGACCGGTCTCTATGCTCACCAGGCGGGTGTCGGCCACATGGTGTACGACGGTGGATCGTCGGGCTATCGGGGCGAACTGTCCCCGACGACGGCGACCATCGCTGAACATCTGAGTGCCGCCGGTTACCGCACCTACATGTCGGGCAAGTGGCATGTCACTCACAACCTCGGCAAGGCAAAGCAGCGGATCGAGCCGAAGAAGAGGACCAACTGGCCCATCGACCGGGGCTTTCAACACTTCTTTGGCACCATTCACGGCGGTGGTTCCTACTACGATCCGGTTTCGTTGACCCGGGGCGAACAGTACCTCCCGGCGCCTGAAGGGGACTACCACTACACCGATGCCATCAGCGAAGAAGCCGCAAAGTTTATCGAGCAGAATGCATCCCATAGTAAAGCGGCTCCGATGTTCATGTATGTGGCGTACACCGCACCTCACTGGCCGCTCCACGCTCGCCCCGCTGACATCGAGAGGGTCAAGGGTCGCTACCGCGACGGTTGGGATGCGATGCGAGAAGCGCGACTGAAGCGTCAGCGCGACATCGGATTGATCGATGAGGAGTGGGATCTATCGCCGCGTGATTCTCGCATCAAGAACTGGCAAGAGACGCCGGAGCATCCGTGGCAGGAGAGACGGATGGAGGTCTATGCCGCCCAGGTCGAGCAACTCGATCGCGGCATCGGCCGTATCGTTGCTGCACTGAAGGCGCAAGGCCGGCTAGAGAACACCCTGCTGCTGTTTCTGGCCGACAATGGAGGCTGTGCCGAGGAGATCACATCCGGCTGGAAGAGTCTGACCATCCCGGAAAAAACCCGTGACGGTCGCGATGTGAAAAATGGCAACAACCCGAAAATGCTGCCAGGACCGGAGGTGACCTATCAGAGTTACGGTTTGCCGTGGGCCAATGCTTCCAACACACCTTTTTTGCTCTACAAGCATCATGTTCACGAAGGTGGGATCTCGTCGCCGCTGATCGCGCACTGGCCGGCAGGATTAGAGGGCAGGGGGGTGATTCACGATGGACCCGGTCATGTCATCGATCTGGTCTCGACCTGTCTCGATGCCGCAGGGGCGGCACCGATCACCGAACTGGATGGAATCGCCATGCAGCCGATCGAGGGCGTGAGCTTACTGCCGATTCTCTCGGGAGAGTCTGCCACCGAACGTCCCATCTTCTGGGAGCATGAAGGAAACCGGGCGGTGAGGCTTGGAAAATGGAAACTGGTCGCCCGTCACAACCGGCCGTGGCAACTGTTCGACATGGTGGCAGACCGCACCGAGTTGCATGATCTCTCCGAGCAAAAAGCACAACTGGTCGAGGCGCTGGAGAGCAGCTATCAGCAGTGGGCCCAGCGTGCTCTGGTCAAACCCTGGCCGTTGAACCGATAGCCCAGCTGTCGATTCGAAGTTCAGATCCGCCAGGGTGCCCGCATCGGCTGACGGATCAGGCGATTGGCTTCCTCATCGCCGGGAAAGGTCTGCCCGACCGGGTCATACTTCAGTTTGCGTCCGGTTCGAATCGCGATGTTGGCCAGGTTGACGAGACTGCACGAGCGGTGCCCGTTCGATTCGTTCAGTGCAAAGCGTTGGCGGGTTCGTACCGATTCATCGAAGTTGGTGGGCCCCACTTGCGGTGGTTCGGGCAACTCGTCGATGCCATCGAGAAGATCCGCCGGTTCGGTTCGCATGCCACGGAACACCTTGCCGTTGGGTCCTTCGATGTACGGTAGTCCAGCGGGATCCTTCGGCCCCCACTCCCTCGATTCGAGGATCAACTCGGTTCCATCCTGGTACTTCAACATCACCTTGCCCCAGGGCCCGCATGAATCGGGGTGTTGTGGCCATGGCGCGATGGCACTGATCTCCGATGGTGATGTGTGGTCCTTGTCGAGGATCCACTGCACCGGATCGAGGTAGTGCTGCCCCATGTCGGCGAGGCCTCCTCCGTCGTAATCCCAGTAGCCACGAAAGGAGCCGTGGGTGCGGTGAGCGGTGTAGGGCTTGTGGGGGGCTGGACCCAGCCAGGCGTCGTAGTTGAAGTGGTCGGGCACCGGTTGCGGGGCCAGTTGTGGTTTTCCGGTCCAGTACATCTTCCAGGCAAATCCGGTGTCGGGACTGACACGAACTCGAAGTGGACCTCCGAGTCGTCCCGATCGGACCAGTTTCTTGATGCGGCTGGCGGGGCTGCCCAGTCCGTACAATCCCCCCTCGAATCGGAACCAGGTATTGAGGCGGAACACCGCCTCGGTCCGTTCGATCTCCTGCACCACACGGATCCCCTCATCGATGGTGCGGCTCATCGGTTTCTCGCACCAGACATCGAATCCGGCTCGCGCTGCGGCCACGCTCATCAGGGCATGCCAGTGAGGCGGTGTGCAGATGTGCATCACATCGATGTCGGTACGGTCGAGCATTTGACGCCAGTCGCTGTAACCACTGCAGTTTCCACCGGCGTGTTTCAAGCCTTCCGCCAGGCGGTGGGCATCGACATCGCACAGCGCCAGGGTCGTTGCGGTTTGTCCCTCCCGATGGGGACGGATGTGGGCGCCGCTCCTGCTGATACCACCACAGCCGATGATGCCATGAGTGATGGTGTCGCTGGGCGCAATCCTGCCCGGTCCGCCTAGGACATGAGCGGGAACGATGTGAAACAGGCTCACTGCTGCAGTGGCACTGGCACCGAGCTTGAACAGTTCTCGTCGAGTGATGGGTGAAGTGGGCTCAGCGTTCTCATTCGCATCTGTGGGGCTCAAAATTCCTCCTCGTACATCTCCTCGGAGTCTTCCAGGTCTTCTTCGTCTTCCAGTTCTTCATGTTCCCGCAGCAGTCGCTGGCAATGAATTCCAAGCAACAGGGCGGTACTCCCCTCGATCGCCACACAGATGAAGGTGTACCTGGAGAAGGAACCGCCATCGAGGAGATAGCTCGAGGCGCGTGCCAGAGCAGTTCCCAGGTAGCACCACGCCAACGGTTGCAGCCACGTGGCATAGATCGGGTTCCACAGCGCGCGCACGGTTACGACACCGAGCATCGTCACCAGGCCCCCCATCAAAGCTCGCATCTCTCCCAGTGAAGCGGCGGAAAGCACACCGCTATAGGGTTCGCTCCCCTGCCATTCGAGCATCTGGTCGATGACCATCCTGGGTTCGATCATCACCCAGACACCGAACCCGATGTTGCCCAGCGCGACCAGCAAGAGAAGGTGTCGGATCAAGGTCAGGCCCCTCCGTCAAAGAGAAAGCGATGTTCCATCGTATGCCTGTAACTGTTCCCCGGTTGCAGGATCACCGAGGGCCAGGCGCCGTTGTCTTGCTTGTTGATCGCATCGGGCCAGAGCTGGCTCTCGAGACAGAACGCTCCATGTTTCTGGTACACCGCACCCTTCTTACCAGCGACTCCATTGAGGAAGTTGCCACTGTAGAACTGGATCCCCGGCTGGTCTGTCCAGATCTCCATCGAGTTGCCACTGGCGGGATCGCTGGCACGGGCGGCAAAGCGAAGAGTCCCGGCCTCTTGGAGACTGAATCCGTCGATGACGAAGTTGTGATCGTAGCCACCCGGGTCGTCGTCGCCGTTGCCGGGCAGTGCTCCGATGTCGGCCCCGATCGCCTTGGCGGAGGTGAAATCGAGTGCTGAGCCACTCACAGGGGCGATTTCCCCGGTTGGAATCAGGTTCTCTCCAGCGGTATAGCGGCTGCAGTGGAGTGTCAGAAGTTGATCGAGCATCGATCCGGAGGAGTGACCCGCCAGATTCCAGTAGGAGTGGTGAGCCAGATTGACCGGCGTGGCGCGATCGGTCTCGGCAGTCATCTCGACACGAAGCACATCGTCGTCGGTCAAGGTGTAACGCACGGTCGCGTGAACCTCACCAGGATATCCTTCGTCTCCATCGGCGCTGGTCAGCAGTAATTCGATGCCGATTCCATCTTCACTGGCGAGGGGTCGTGCACCCCAGATGGATTTGTCAAAACCCTTCACTCCACCGTGAAGATGATGGTCGCCATTATTGGTAGCCAGAGCGTACTCGGTGCCGTCGAGGGTGAACTTGCCGGAGTCGATTCGATTGGCACACCGTCCGACGATGCAGCCGAAGTACTGAGATCGTTCGATGTATCCCGACAGATCATCGAATCCCAGAACGATATCGATCATCTCTCCTTCGGGTCCCGGAACCAGGCACTCGGTTACGGTCGCTCCGTAGTCGATGATTCGCACACGCATTCGACCATTGTCGAGAGTGTATCGTTGAATCTTCACACCGTCGATCTGGCCCCATGGCTCCACCACGATTCCATCGGTCACTGCAGGTCCCATTCCATCTTTGGTTTCGGTGATCCAGTCTCCAGGTCCCTGACAGCTGACGGTGGTGACCACCGCGCTCAGGAGCAGGGTACGAAAAGAGTATTTCACGAGTCGTTCGAATTTCACGGATAGGATCCTCTCTTGGGTACCCAGCATGATGTCGGATCGCGGCCTCGGGTCCAGAAGGAAGGAGCGGGATCGTCGGGGCGCAGGAGATGTGGGGAGGAGCGGCACAAGGGCCAGCGATGGCGAGGTGTCCGCGAGGGATTCGTCGCAAATTGCCGATGGGAAGCGTTGGCCGACCTGTTGCGGACTGGATGGCTTTGAATCTGCTGGAAGGACCTGGAATGAACCGGGTTGAACTGGAATGGCCCCTGAAACCCCTTCACTTCGGCTTTCGTCAGGGTATGTAAGTGCTTTCATTGATATGAGTTGTGGTTCTACTGGGTGGCGGGTACCGGGGCGCCGTCGATTTCATGGCGTTTGCGACTCGAGACTCTCGGCGGGTCGGCGGAAGGCCCGAGGAGGGGCATCATCGGCGGATCAAGCGCAAGACCGGGTCTCCGGTTCGGTTGACCGTTGGGAGCGACATCGGTACCCTCCTTGCTTGCGATTGATAAGAGTGGCCCGAATCTACCGGGCGATGGTTGAAAGCCGTGAACCGACCGGGTGCAGCGCAGGCTCCCCGGGCAATGGACAGGACCGAGAAGATGGCGCGTCGATGCCAGATCACTGGAGCCGGAACTCGATCCGGCAATCGCAAGGCCATCCGAGGTAAAGCCAAGTACCTCGGTGGAGTGGGTACCAAGATCACCGGACTGACCAAGCGTCGCTTCAAGGTGAACCTGCAGAACAAGCGGATCTGGGTGCCGGAACTGGAGCAGTTCATCCGCGTTCGTCTCAGTGTTCGGGCACTCAAGACCATCACGAAGAAGGGTGCATACCGTACCCTCATCGATGCGGGGATTCTCCAGCCGCCCAAGTAAGGGCGGCATCATCACATCACTTCTTGTTCGTTTTTTTCTCGCTCGGCATCAGTCGATCGGGATATGGAATCATCCGACCTGCCCGGCTCGGCATCCCCGCCTTGACCTGGCGCAGGTGTTTCCCCAGTGATGCCGATAACGTCGCCAGCACCTGCGGGTTTTCTTTTGAAAGATCGTTCTTCTCTGCCAGATCATCGCCGAGGTGATAGAGCACCCGGGTGGGGAGCGGGTGGTGATAATAGATCATCTTCCACGGTCCCTGGCGGATCGAACTGAACGGCAAGATGCCAGGTCCTCGTGGTCCCCAGAAGTGCGGCATGTGCCAGAACAGCGGCCGATTGGGGTCGATCGCCGGGTCGTCTCCTCTCAACAGTGGCACCAGGCTGATTCCTTCAAGGGTCCTCTGATGAGCGGGCGGGCACTCCACTCCTGCGACCTGCAAGAGGGTCGGAAAGTGGTCATGACTGATCACCGGAGTTGTACAGATCCGCCCGGCGTCGATGGTGCCTGGCCAGCGGATGACCAGCGGCACTCGGGTGCCCCCCTCCAGCGCCGAACCCTTGCCACTGTTGAGCGGGTGGTTGTGAGTGTGCGCTTTT
>Ga0209041_1000883_pt1 | contig 19851 bp, 17 predicted proteins | sample SaaInlV_100m_DNA_4_FD_184647 | JGI IMG/M metagenome (GOLD analysis project Ga0209041, IMG submission 184647) | Marine microbial communities from expanding oxygen minimum zones in the Saanich Inlet - SI037_S2LV_100m_DNA (SPAdes) (version 2) | ecosystem: Environmental > Aquatic > Marine >... | reverse complement strand
TGAATGTTCTGATGTTTTCTCTCTATACTCTTTCATCATAGGCCCACCTTTCCCATCATCACTTTTTTGACAATCTGACATAAACTCTTCAGCAAATTCGCCTGTCTGAATTCTTTTTAAGATTGAACGCATTTCATCTTTTACTGTTTCATTAATGACCTTAGGGCCGCTGACATAATCACCAAATTCAGCAGTATTGGAAATGCTATATCTCATATTCTGAAGTCCACCCTCATAAATTAAATCAACGATTAGTTTTACTTCATGCAAACATTCGAAATAAGCCATTTCAGGTGGATAGCCATCTTCCACTAAAACTTCATAACCATTTTGTATTAATGAAGTTAGTCCACCACATAAGACAGCCTGTTCACCAAATAAATCTGTTTCCGTTTCATCTTTAAAGTTTGTTTCTATGACACCTGCGCGACCTGAACCTATAGCGGAAGCATAAGAGAGTCCTATTTTTTTAGCATTTCCTGATACATCTTTATGAACAGCAAGTAAGCAGGGTACGCCAGCACCAATCTCATATTGAGATCTTACTGTGTGTCCTGGTCCTTTAGGTGCAATCATAATTACATCTAAATCTGCTCTTGGCACAATCATTTCAAAATGGATATTAAAACCATGAGCAAAAGCGAGAACCGCGCCATCTTTAAGATTATTCTCAATCTCATTTTTATAAGTATGAGATTGCAATTCGTCTGGCATCAGTATCATAACCATATCAGCGTCCTTAACGGCTTCTGAAACTTCAGAAACAACTAGTCCTGCTGCTTCAGCTTTTGGCCAAGACGATGAGTCTTTCCTTAAGGCAATTGTAACGTTTCCACCCGAATCCTTTAAGTTATTGGCATGAGCATGGCCTTGAGAGCCATAACCAACAATCACAACCTTCATGTCTTTGATCAATTCAATGTCTGCATCTTTGTCATAATATATTTGCATCCTTATCTCCTTTTTAGCAAACCGATAAAAAAAAACCCCGCTGGTTAACGGGGTTTTAATTATTTATCAACTTTGCAGTTTTAATAATTCACCCCATAGCTAGGTAAAACTAGCAATAGTAACCCAAGCAAAATAATACTTTGTGAGTTTAAATCAATTAATATTTTTTCAAAATTAAGTTTCATAATGCAATTATTCATCCTAAGACTTTACCTTGTCAACAACTATTATTTAAATAACGGTTATATATATATGCAATAAACTAAGGTAATTTGTTAAATTATGCTAAATATTTCGAAAAACATTTAATCAATAATTTGTAATTTACAGTTGGAGTATTTATTGATTATGATATTATCAACTACTTTGGTAAGGATAGAAGTCCTTCCATATTACTTAAAAATCATTCGAGGGTACTATATGAAACATTTTCATAGATTAACGACAAATATAGTAATCATCAGCTTTATGCTAATTGCTATACCTATGATTCTTCCAGCTCAAACCTTAAGCCAAGTTCTAAATGGTCAGACAGAGAGAACCTTGTTGGCTCAAGATTCACAACAAAGAGTTGAGGTAGTTGTAGAACAAACAAGAAAAATGGAAGATAAATATAGAGCCACTCTTAAAGAGATTGATGGCTTACAAATCTATAATAAACTTTTAGAATTACAGATTGAAAATCAAGCGAGAGTAAAAGTAGACCTTGAAAAGTCAATTGTTGTAGCCTCACAAATCAATAGACAAATTGTACCAACAATGACAAAGATGATTGAATCATTGGACCAATTTGTATCACTAGATATTCCTTTTCTTTTGGATGAGAGAACTAAAAGAGTAGAGAGCCTACAAGAAATCATGGCAAGAGAAGATGTGACTGTTGCTGAAAAATTCAGAAAAGTTTCTGAAGCCTATCAAATAGAAAATGACTATGGAAAAACGATTGAAACTTATAAAGACACACTGGATGTTGATGGAAAAACTCTACAATTAGATTTTCTTAAAGTAGGGAGAATTTCTTTCATGTATCAATCCATTGATGGCAAAACATCGGGTGTTTGGAATCAAAGAACCAAACAATGGGAAGATGCAGACTCTCATCGCAATGAAATAAAAATGGGACTTAAGATAGCTAAGAAACAGGTAGCACCTGATTTAGTTATATTACCTGTAGACACAGCGGAGACTACATAATGAAAAATTTTAAAATAATTATAGGGTTACTTGCTCTAATATCTTTGCCTGTCTTTTCTCAACAAGCTGCAACAACAGTTGATGAATTACTAGATCGTGTGCAACAGGGAAAAATTAATGACAATGCGGAAAATAAAAAAAGAGAAAACGAATTTAGGCAAAAAAGAAATCAACAAGAAGATTTATTGGCTGCCTCTGAATCCACAAAAATAAGTGAAGAAAACAGAAGCACTAGACTTGAAGCAATATTTGAAGAAAACGAAGCAGAGCTTAATATACTTCAAGAAACACTAAACGAACGTTTAGGCGCATTAAAAGAACTCTTTGGTGTAATGCAACAAGTGGCTGGTGATGCCAGAACACGGTTTGAGAATTCTCTCACTAATATTCAATACCCAGATAGAGTCCCTTTTCTTGAAGCACTGGCTAAGAAAATTGGTAGTAATTCAAAACTTCCATCCATTGATGAAATTGAAAGACTGTGGTTTGAGCTTCAAAAAGAAATGACTGAATCAGGCAAAGTGGTTAAGTTCACTACTGACGTTATCGATACGAATGGAACCAAAAATCCAATTGAAGTTGTCAGAGTTGGCGCTTTTAATATAGTCGCTGATGGTAAGTACCTAAACTATTCAATAGAAACTGGTAACGTAACAGAAATTCCAAGACAACCAGAAGGAAGGCGTTTTACAAACAGTACTTCAGATCTTTTTACTCCATCAGATGAAAAAATTGCTTTTGGTCTTGATCCAACATTAGGAGGTGTCTTAGGTTCTTTAGTTGATAGGCCAAACTTAATGGAAAGAGTTGATCAGGGTGGTATTGTTGGCTATTTAGTGCTTCTTTTAGGTTTTTTTGGAGTGAGTATTGCAATACAAAGATTGGTAGTTCTTACTGCAGCTGATAAGAAAGTTACCGCTCAATTGGAAAGCGATGTTATCACTGATGATAATCCTCTAGGAAGAGTATTGGGTGTTTATGAAGAAAATAAAAATGTAGACACTGATACACTGGAACTCAAAATGGCTGAGGCAGTATTTAAAGAAACCCCTGATCTCAATAAAGGTTTAATGATTATTAAAGTTATATCAGTTGTTGCTCCTTTGATGGGACTACTGGGAACAGTGACAGGAATGATTAAAACCTTCCAAGCTATAACACTATATGGTACTGGTGATCCGAAGCTAATGGCAGGTGGTATTTCTCAAGCATTGGTTACCACGGTATTGGGTCTAGTTGTTGCAATTCCAACAACTCTGCTTCATACAATTGTTAGTGGAAGAAGTCGAAGAGTTACTCAAATCATCCAAGAACAAGGTGCAGGTATAATTGCTCGTCATTCTGAAAAACATTCAAGCTAACTTATAAAAAAATTAGCAGAGAGTATTTATGACTGAAACATTTATAGCCGTAAGAGATTTTCTGGAAATGGGTGGTCAAGTGCTTAATGTTATAGCTGTGGTTATATTCCTTATGTGGATGCTAATTCTAGAAAGAATTGCATATTTTCAATCGGAACTTAAAACATTAAAAGCCAACATTCAATCTACCTGGAATGCAAGAATCGATAAAAAATCTTGGGCTTCAGAAGCATTAAGGGAAAAGCTCATTTCTGAATTCAATATGTCAGCAAATCAATACCTACCAATCATTAAAACATTGGTCGCCCTTTGCCCATTGCTTGGGTTAATGGGAACAGTCACAGGCATGATTGAGGTGTTTGATGTAATGGCAGTATCCGGTTCTGGTAATGCACGCTCAATGGCTTCTGGCGTATCCAAAGCAACAATACCTACGATGGCTGGAATGGTTGGAGCACTCTCTGGTGTATTTCTTGCGACATTACTTACACAAAAAGTAACCAATGAGGTTGATATTTTAGAAGAAGAACTTAGTCAAGACGATTAAGATAGACAAAGGATAACTTATTATGAGAAAAAATTTATTTCAGGCAGCTCCAGAAGAAGAAGCTGAAATTAACTTAACACCAATGCTTGATGTAGTTTTCATCATGCTTATATTCTTTATTGTGACAGCCTCTTTTGTAAAAGAATCAGGTCTTGATGTTAATAGACCCGATGCTCCCACAGCTGTCAAAAAAGAAAATGCTAATATCCTTGTAGCGATTGGTTCTAATAATGAAATTTGGATTAACAGAAGAAGAATCGACCCAAGAGCTGTAAGAGCTAATATTGAAAGAATGCATGCGGAAAACCCTGAGGGCTCAGTCATCATTCAAGCGGATAAAAAAGCATTCACTGAAACATTGGTAACGGTCATGGACGCAGCGAGACAAGCAGGAGTTTTTAATGTTTCAATTGCTGCAGAAGAAGATTAAATAAAAGTAAATAATGTCTGAAGCAATAGAGCAAACAAAAAATAATCTGGATCTAGATAATCCAATAATAAGGATTTTACTAGCTGGCTTTATTTCTGTTTTCACTACTTTTGCTATCCTCTGGGTAATGCAAATTCTAATTGCTACTGGTGAAGATTCCATTACAAAAAAGAACGATCTTCGCTTTGTTGATTTTGTCAGAGTAAAAAAAGATGAATCATTGGATACAAAAACAGCAAAGCCAAAAAAACCACCAGAGCCAGAAGAGCCACCCCCTGATACACCACAACAACTTGATGATATAGACACATCGGCTGAGACAGTTAATATCGGATCAGTAGACACTGGTGTAGGAGTTGGTGCTGGAATAGGGGGCTTCAATGCAGGAGAAGGTGAGTACCTACCAATTGTTAAAGTGGCACCGATTTATCCAAACAGAGCACTCTCAAGAGGTATAGAAGGCTGGTGTATCATTGAATACACAGTCACAAGGAATGGAACCACAAGTGGTGCAAAAGTGGTTGAATGCACGAGCAGCTTATTTGCGAATGCCTCCGTTAAAGCAACGGGTAAGTTCAAGTACAAACCTCGAGTCATCAATGGAACGCCTATCGATGTTCCTGGGGTACAACATAAAATTACATTTGAGCTGGAACGATAGTATGAAAATTAAAATAGTATTATTCATTGTTATTTCTTTTCTAATCAACTTTCTAGAGTTTAATAACGAACACAGAAGCTTAAGCTTCTCATCCGTGCATGCTCAAGAAGAAAATGCTAAAAGAAAAACTAAAAAAACGGGTTCAATGAGTGAAAAAGTTGCTAAGAAACTAGGCGTAGCTCAAGAATTAATAGAACAAGAAAAACTTGATGAAGGATTGATTGAACTTCAAAGTATATTGGCGTTTAAAAAACTATCGCCATACGAAAGAGGACAGGTTAACTACTTCTTAGCCTATCTCCGATATCTAAAAGAAGACTATAAAGGAGCCATCGTTTATTACCAAAAAGTAGTTGATGATGAAAATGTACCCGATGGATTGGTCTCAGCTTCAAGGTTTACTATTGCTCAACTCTATTTTCAACTAGAGGATTGGACAAACGCTATCAGAGCGGTGGACTCAATTTTATCTAATGATTCTGCACCCAGGCCTGATTTATATATTTTAAAAGGTTCAGCTCTATACCAACAAAAAAAATACAAAGAAATGATACCAATAGTTGAAAAAGCAATAACGCTATCGGAAGAAAGAAATTCTTTTAGATTAGAGCAATTGCAAAAAAATGTAACAACAGCTGCATCTGAAAACCGAGTTAAATATGATAAAGATAATTTTGATTACATTGTCCTGGCCAATCAAGTTAAAAATAAACTGAAAACAGATTTAGCTTCGATAAGAAAAAGCTCAGATAAGTATCCGGTTATAGAAGATGCCATTAGAGGTTTAGAAACTGATGCAAAAAATCTAGCCATTGGTCCTACAAAAGAACAATGGTGGTTGCTTTTAAGGGCAGCTTATTTTGAGTTAGAGGAAATGGATAAGGTTAAAGAAGTTCTTGAACGATTAGTGGTTGAGTGGTCTAAAAAAGAATACTGGACTCAGCTTTCTGCATTTTATGGTCAAGACAGACAAGAAGAAAGCCAAATGGCTGCTTATCAGACAGCGTATCACGAAGGATTCTTAGAAAAGAGTAGTGAATTTGTTCAAATGGCACAATTATACCTTTCTGTTGAAGTGCCATACGAAGCTGCGAAACTTCTTCAAAAAGCTATGGACGAAGACAAATTAGATAAAGAAGTTAAAAATTGGAAGTTGCTATCACAATCTTGGTTTTTAGCTCAGTACGATGACAATGCAATCCTTGCCTTGAGAGAAGCAGCAAAATTATCAGACGATGGAGAATTAGACATACGACTTGCTAGATCATTATCCAATATAGCTGATTTTAAAGGGTGTGTGGATTCTGCTAAAGTTGCCATTAAAAAAGGAGATCTTAAGCGATTGGATGATTCATATATCACATTAGGCATGTGTCAATTCGAAACAGCGATGTATGATGATTCTAAAGCATCATTTGCATCAGCCAAGATAGATGCTGACGCTAGAAATGAAATTGCTCTAAACGAATGTGCTGCTTCAGAAGGAATGAATAGAGAAACACTAACAGTCACACTGGAAACGCAAAAAGCATTCAAAGATATGGGCAAAGAAATCGAAGGAAAAATTATCTCGTGCCTAACACCAGCAACTGTAAAGACAGTTCAAAACTGGCAAAAGTTTTTAGATAAAGAAGTAGAAAGAGTTACCTTATTGCAAAACCAAATGAAGAACATAGAAGAGCAATTAAGAAGTGGAGAATCACAAGCCCTCAGTTTCTAAAGACTATCGATTAAGAATCGTTTCCTTTAATTGCAAAATAAGTACCCAAGAGTAATAGAAATAACTGCTCACTAGCGAATAAAATAGACCCTCTTTCTCCAAAGAAAACACCCCAATCGGAGTGAGCTATTAACAAAGCACCGATCATTATAACCATTACTGCTCCACCCGATAATCTCGTGATTAAAGCTCCTGCTAGATAAGCTCTAGCTCCAATTAAACCCCCTGTTAGAATGCCAATACCCGATAGTATTTCACCCCACGCAATTAGATGAGCGGTGATTTCAGCAAATGGAATCCCTTTAGATGATAACCAACTAATAAAACTCTGCTGGATAGGAAGTTTTCCATAGCCATGAAGAAAGAAGGAAATGCCAAGACCTATTCTCAATAAAAAAGTGGAATAATGTTTTAAAGGTAAAGCAAGTTGTTCAAGAATTTTATTTAATTTATTCATAAAAATAATCATAACAAATGATGATTAGTATCGCTGTCTATGTTCTAAATCAAATCACTAAACATTTTAATAGCGGTGATGCCTAAAAATAAAGCAAACAATCTTCGCAGAATATTTTGAGGTATTTTGTGAGCTATTTTCACACCAACTGGAACAAATATTAATGTTACAGGAACTATTAAAGTAAAAAATAACCAGTTGATATAGCCAAATGTATATTCAGGCAAGAGTGAAGACTGGCTCAATCCTGTAATAATAAAACCAATGGAAGAGGGTATGGCAATAACAGTTCCAAACGCTGCCGATGTTCCTATAGCTTTCTTAATCTCTATACCTGAGAAATTCATAATAGGAACACTAAGTGTTCCGCCCCCAATACCCATCATGGCTGAGACGATCCCAATAAAGAGTGGGGCAATACTAAAAACAATTTTTGGTAACTTTCTTTCTTTTTGGTCTCTCAACATTTGTATTGAAACAAAGCCAGCTATCACAGCAAAAAATAAAGTTAATACTTCAAACGATAAAAAACTTGCAATAATACTTCCTGATAAAGAACCGAATGCAAGAGGAAAGAGCCAATGTTTGAAAACCTTATTATCAAACGCACCTCTATTTCTATGCTGTAGAGCTGATCTTATGCTCGTTGGTACAATGATGAAGAGTGAAGTAGCAACAGCCATATGCATAATAATGGCTTCGTTATAGCCTAAATAAGTAAACAAATAGAATAGGACAGGGACAACAACAATGCCTCCACCTACACCAATCAATCCAGCTAATATTCCAGCAATTGAACCTGAAAATAAGATAAGGATAATAATGCTAATTATTTCAGTTTGACTTAATGCTTCCATGGTTAACATTTATTAATAAAAAAAGGCCGGTATTTCTACCGGCCAATTATATTAACAATTATCTAAAAATATTATTTAGAAATCGTATCGATATGAGACTCTCCATAATCTTGGCATATCTTGGAATTGAGTGACAAATCCTAAGGTACCAAAATCAAGAGTGGAGTTAGCATTCCTCTCATCAGTACAGTTATTACAACTTGCTATCAATCTCCAGTCACCATCATTAGGTCGATAAGTAACTGTAAAATCAAGCTTGCTCACTGCTGGTCTGTAACCATTGGGAGTATTGTTTTGATTGCTGAAATACTCATCTGTTTTATTGATAACTGCAGACACATTCATCTCTCCTGACTCAATAGCTTGGTCGTATATAAAACCATAGCGATATGAGAAATCTGGAGTTCTTTTTAATTCTTTTGTCGCAAGTCCTTCAGCTCCTGGTCTTAAATCAGTGTAATTGCCTTCAAGTGTTGAAAGGTTAGCAAACAGGGTAAGATTGTCTGATGCTATATACACAAATTCACCTTCTATTCCATCAACCGATGCATCGGCTTTATTAGAATAAACAAAGGCTCCAGTATTTTGATCAATCGCTGTGATTTGAAGATCCGTGTAATTTGCACTGAAATAAGTAAGGTTGACTCTAACGGTATCATTAGCCCACTCACTTTTCATTCCCATTTCAAAGTTGGTAACAAATTCAGGCTTAAGGTCTTTAAAATCACTAGCAGCTGTAACCCTTGATGCCCAACCGCCGCCTTTAAAACTATCAGCAATACTGGCATAAAACATAAGGTCATCAGACTTCTTATAATCTAGCACAACACGACTTGTAAACTCATTAGCTTCAAGCTTAGTTTTAACACCAAGTGCTTCAACCGTTGCATTATCAAAAGGTGCTCCTATAGCAGCAGTTGATAACCATCCACTTCGATCCATGAAGTTAGCCCTAGTTCTGGCTTGCCATGGAACTCCGTTCAAGTCTAAAAACTGTTCTACATTCACTTCTCTTTCATCTTTAGTCATTCTTCCGCCGGCTGTTAAACCCCATCCACCGCCAAGTTCAACTGAAATATCGGCATAAATGGCTCGAGCTTCTGTGACATTGGTTAAATCTCTCATAAATGTTCCAGCCACTGCTCCACCAAAAAGGAATAAAGCGTCGCCAAAAAGAACAGCATTATCATCGTCATAATATGATGCGCCTACAGCCCATTGGATTCCTGGATAATTAGCACCATCGACTTCGCCTGTAAAATTAACCTCAAGACTGGTTTGCTGATGATTGCTTAGATTTGGAATGGAGTAAGCAGGAACGGGTTGGTCGGAATAATCATTATTGAAACTATGATCCAAGTCACGATCAGCAGCAATGATTTCCATTTGGAAATTATCAAAATCCATTGTTGCTTTCACACTCAAGGCCATTAATTCAGTACTGGCCCAAGTATTTTCCAATCCACTCTCAACTACAAATAAATCATCTCCATAAGCACTCAGTTTATTAGCGCCTTGGGCTCCTCCAGTATCATCTTGAGAGTACTCTGCTGAGAATAAAATCTCTGTGCGATCACTAGGAACATACAGTAGTTGTGCTCTGGCGCCTCTGGCATCTCTTTTCCACTGGTCTTTATTCAAGGTGACATTCTGAAGAAATCCATCTTCTTGATCAATATAGAAAGTGGTTATTTTAGCGAAGAGATTATCGGTTATTGCAAAATTAAGTTTTCCAGAAGCCTCTATTGTGTTGTATTCGCCATACGCAATATCAAACCAGCCTTCAGTTTCCTCAGTAGGTTTCTTGGTAATAATACGAACTGCACCACCCGTAGTGCTTCTTCCATACAAAGTACCTTGTGGTCCTTTCAAGACTTCAACGCTCTCAATATCATACAATCTTGAATTGTTAGCAATTTGTCTTGATAAAAAGACGCCATCAACAAAAGTTCCTACTGCCGGATCAAGAGTTGATACGGATTCATCTTGTCCTATACCTCTTATGAAATATGCTGCTGCTTGTGGTAGACCCACATTAGTAACACCAACCATACCCGGTACATTTCTCACTAAGTCGATTGTATTTGTAACTGCAAGACGTTCGATATCATCGGATGAAAAAACCTGGATAGAAATGGGTACTTCTTGCAAAGATTCAGATCTTTTTTGAGCTGTAACCACAATCTCTTCTAGGCCGCCTTCATTTTGAGCATAGACATCTAATGTTAGTATTAGTGACGCTGCAATCAATGAAAACATGGATAGTTTTATATTCTGCTTCATTATGTATTTCCCCGTATATAATTAAGTAAGTAAATTCTACAACAGAATGAATCAAATTGTACAAACTAATGTAAACTAAACTGCTAAATCTTAAACTTTAATTATTCTAATTTTATTAGTAAATCAGTTCTATTAGCTCATTATTCAATCCGCGTTCAATCACACATTTGGATTGTTCTAAATTAGGCAAGTGAGATTCATAACCATTGATCATTTTATTTCGGTCATACAACTTAAATGAAACTATCGATATGCCTGGCGATAAGTAACCTTGCGAAACAGATCTTTCCGATGCTTCTTTTGGCATTTCATCCAATTCAATTAAGCATTGATCCCTGATTGCAATTGCAGCAGCATTGTATTTTGTACTTTCAGGTAAATTAAAAGCCTTTGATATCGAACGAATCCTAGATTCCATAATTGGTGCTTTTTCTAAGTTAAATAAATTTGAATAATAATACTGCATGGAATCGATGGACTTACCTGCCAAAATTACAATGAATGTTTGATCAACACTGCATCTGGGAGTGGGGCTATCAAATGCTTCAATTTTTCTTTTAAATTGAGTTAGATAAAGTATTTCCTGAGCTGGGCCTATAATTTGCATTGCTCTTATATCACTTGTGAATGATAGGTCTGCTGGCGGACCGATAATCTCAAATGGAGACTCTTGTATAATTTCTTCCAATTCATCCACATTCTCTACAATCACCTCAGCAGCATTCCAGCCATAAGATTTAAAAGGAATATAATTGGATTGATTGGGTTGCAAAACGAAACGAAACGAAAAGTCATCTGATTTTTCAGGCTGCATAATTAGATAAGGAGCATCAACTAATTTTTCAGCTCCCCAGTTATGAGCCTCATCATGAGTTATAAAACCTGTCTTTATGGAACGATATCCCAAATATTTAGAGTAAGTTTGCTCCATAATATCAAGATCAGATGCACCAATAGTGATTGCTGATATTCTTCCAATATCCATCTTAAACCTCGTATCTAAAAAATAGAGAATATCATAATATTTGTATACACTTGCATATCAAATATTAAATCTTATAAAGGAGATATTTTGTGAGTAAAGTTTCACTACTTGAAGTAGGACCAAGAGATGGATTGCAAAGCGAGCCAAAAATACTTCCAACAGATGTTAAAAGAGATTTTATAATTAAAACAATGGATGCTGGAATTAAACAAATTGAAGTAACCAGCTTTGTGCATCCAAAAAAAGTACCACAAATGGCTGATGCTGAAAAGTTAGTAGAAAGCCTTCCTGACCGTGATGATGTTTCTTATATTGGATTAATTATGAATCAACGAGGTTTCGAAAGAGCTCGAGATTGTGGCATTGATGAAGTGGGGATGGTGATAGTCAGTACTGATACCTATAATATGAAAAATCAAAATGTAGTCACACAAGAATCTATCGATAATTGGCTTAGAATAGCATCCGATGCAAAATCAGCAGGCATTAGAACCAATGTAATTATCGCCTGTTCCTTTGGTTGCCCTTACGAAGGTGAAGTTGATCCTGAACTCATTGCTTCCATTGCTGAAAAAGTCCTTGAAGGTGAACCCAATATTTTAGGATTAGCTGATTCAGTTGGGGTTGCTGTTCCCAATCAGGTTAAGAAGACCTTTTCGCTTATTAAAGAATTAGCGCCTAATATTCCGCTTAGAACACATCTACATAACACTAGGAATACAGGTCTAGCTAATGCTGCTGCTGCTATTGAAGCGGGAGTCACTATTATTGATGCCTCCACAGGAGGCATTGGTGGTTGCCCCTTTGCACCCAAAGCTACCGGTAATATTCCTATGGATGACTTACTTTACCTGCTGGATAGATCAGGGATTGAAACGGGTGTAAACTTAAAGAAAATTGTCAGCAACTCAGAATGGTTGGAAGAGAAATTAGAGCATTCGGTTCCAGCCATGGTTCCTAAAGCAGGAATTTTTCCAGAAAATGCTGAAATAAATTTTCAATAAAAGTATTATTATCCATCTGAACTTAAAGATAAGTGTTAAATCTAGTTCAGTTAGATTTAAGAATAGTAAATATAAGATAAAATATTCCTTAGAACGAACAAGTAAAATTTAGGAGAGAAAATGAGCTATCGATTAGGTGTTGATGTAGGAGGAACATTCACTGACCTTCTTTTAGTCAACGAAAAAACAGGGGCGCTTCATACAGCAAAAGTCCCCAGTACACCCGATGATTCTTCAAGAGGTGTTTTCAACGGTATTAACAAGGTTTGCGAGAAGGCAAGTATTGAGCCTAGTGAGATTACCTCAGTCATGCATGGTACGACTGTCGCGACAAATACTATTCTAACTGGTACAGGTGCTAAAGTAGGACTGATAACAACCAAAGGTTATCGCCAGGTTCTTCAAATCGCTAGATCTTTTGTACCAGGTGGATTGGGTGGATGGGTTATCTATAATAAAAGTGATCCTTTAGCACCATTGGCTCTAACTATTGAAGCTGATGAGAGAATGTCATCAAAAGGTGAGATTATTTCAAACCTGAAAGTAGGGCAACTTACCAAAGATATTAAAGAGCTATCCAAAAAAGGAATTGAAGCCATAACCGTTTCATTAATAAATTCTTTTGCAAATGACAAACATGAAAAAGAAATTAGGGCTCAAATAAGGAAGAAGAAATTATTGCCTAATGTTCCTGTTTCTCTTTCCTCAGAAGTTGTTCCAGAAATGCAAGAGTATGAAAGAACGATAACAACTGTGGCTAACTCATATGTTAGGCCAAGGGTGGCTGAGTATGTTAAGAATCTTCAAAATGGTCTGAAGAAAATGAGAAAAGACATCAAGCTACAAATTCTAAGATCAGACGGTGGATTAGCATCTGCAAAAGCATCTTCAGACTCACCTGTAAACCTACTAATGAGTGGACCTGCAGGTGGTGTATCTGGTGCTATCTGGATTGCTAAACAAGCAGGTTATGAAAACCTTCTAACTTTTGATATGGGTGGAACATCCACTGATGTATCACTGGTCAAAGATGGAGTTGCCGAACAAAGCAGAGAAACATCGGTCGGAGATGTAACTGTTCGTGCGTCCTCTGTTGATGTAAGAACAGTAGGTGCAGGTGGTGGTTCTATTGCTCATGTACCAGAACTAACCGGTGCATTAAGAGTAGGTCCTCAAAGTGCAGGAGCAGAACCTGGTCCAGCAGCTTACAATAAAGGAGGCACTGAACCCACAGTAACTGATGCCAATGTAGTCTTGGGTTATATGCCATCAGGAGTTGAATTAGGTGGAGACTCTGATTGGAAGATAAGGAAAGATCTAGCTCAAGACTCAGTAAAACCAGTGGCCAAAGCATTAGGCTTATCCGTCAATAAAGCAGCGGAAGGTATCATCGATATTGTAAATGAAACTATGTACGGTGCACTTCGATTGGTTTCTGTGGAGAAAGGATACGATCCGAGGGAGTTTGCCCTAATTGGTTTTGGAGGAGCTGGTCCATTGCATGCCAATGCTCTTGGTAAACTTGTTAATTCTTGGCCTGTAATCATACCGCCCGGTCCAGGAGTATTATGTGCTTATGGCGATGTAACAACGAACATTCAAGATGAGTCGTCTATGTCATTCATTAGAAAGTTTAAAGACACCAATAAACAAGAAGTAGTAAAAATCTTTACTGATCTTGAAAAGAAAGCTTCTAAAACACTAGATGCAGAGGGTTCTCCTAAGAAAAATAGAACAACCTCTTTTCAAGTTGATATCAGGTATCACGGTCAAGGCCTTACAATCACAGTAGACTTTGAGTTATCGGATCTTAAAAAGAAAGGACTTGATGCTATCGGAGATAAATTTGATGTTCAGCATGAACAACTCTTTACATTTTCCTTGGATGCTGAAAAAGAATTGGTAAATCTTAGAGCTGTAGTGAAAGATAAAGCATTAAGTATAAAAGCTCCTTCGGTTGGTAGAGGCAGTAAAGAGCCTACTAAAAAATCAATCATTGATGATAATGCTGAAGTCTTTATGGAAGGAAAGAAACAAATAGCTAAGATATACAGACGTTCACTATTGAAACAAGGCAATGTTGTCCAAGGTCCAGCCATTGTAACTGAAATGGATTCAACGACACTAATTTTATCAGGACATAACGGCAAAGTTGATAAATTCGGCAACATTCTAATTAACCCAGACGCTTAAGGGAGTAAGAAATGACAGCAAAATTAATTCAAACAAACAATAAACCATTCAAGAAAGTTAAACTTGATCCTATTACGCTTGATGTAATAGAAAATGCAATGTTCTCAGCAAGATGGGAAATGGATGCAGTGTTATTCAGAACTGCCATGTCCCCAGGAATAAGAGAACAGGGTGATGAGTTTCCAATGATTGCCAATCTTGAAGGCAAGATGGTTGTGGGTCAATTTGGTAGTTTTATTCATGGCTTTAAAGAAGCTTTTGAAGGGACTATTGAAGAAGGTGATATGTTCCTTACCAGTGATCCTTATTCTTGTAATGGTGCAGTCAGTCATAATAATGATTGGCTTCTTCTTAGACCCATTTTTAAAGATGGAAGACTGATCAGTTATGCAGCGATGTTTGGTCATATGACAGATGTGGGTGGCAAAGTCCCTGGAAGTTTACCGACAGATGCTACAGAGATTTTTGAAGAAGGCATTAGAATACCCCCAACAAAAATTTACAAAAAAGATGTGCTTCAGGAAGATATCCTTGAACTCATATTGCATAACTGCCGACTACCTCAGTGGAATAGAAGTGATTTTAATGCCATTGTAGCGTCAATTAGAACAGCAGAAAAAAGAGTGATCGAAGCGGCAGAAAGGTTTGGCGACAATGTTTATTATTCTGCATTAGAAGAACTTCTAGATCGTAACAAAAAAGCGATGGCTAAGCTGATTAAAACAACAGTGCCAACTCAAAAACAATACTTTGAAGACTACATTTGTGATGATGGCTTGGAAATGGGTCCTTATAAAATTAAATGTGCTATGTGGAGAAAAGGTGACAAAGTTATCTTTGATTTCGAAGGAACTGACCCACAGTCAACTAGTTCAATTAATTTCTTCTTAAATGAAGAGATGTTTAAAATGTTTTGTGGTGTTTATATGATTATGGTGTTTGATCCTGCAATCATGTTTAATGATGGTTTTTATGACCTGATGGAAGTAAGAATCCCAGATGGCAGCATATTAAAACCAAAATACCCCGCAGCTCTTTCATGCAGGACTCATGCATTAGGAAGAATATTTGATGTACTTGGTGGCTTATTAGGACAGGGAGCTCCAGACTTCCTCTGTGCGGCAGGATTTTCAGACAGTCCGCATTTAATGTATTCAGGCTACGACAAACACGGTGAATGGTATCAACTCTATATGATTGGATTTGGTGGTGTTCCTGGGAAGCCAATGGGCGATGGTCCTGATGGTCATTCTCTGTGGCCTAGTTTTACCAATGTACCGAATGAATTTCTTGAGAGTTATTTTCCTTTAGTTATAGAAGAATACTACACCGTTCCTGATTCAGGAGGAGCAGGATTCCATCGTGGAGGCAATGCTTTAGCAACCACTTATAAGTTTTTAGAGCCAGGTAATGTATCGATTCATGATGACAGATGGCTCACTTATCCATGGGGAGTAAATGGTGGACATCCAGGTGCTAGAAGTACTAAAACATTAGTGCGAAAAAATGGTGATACTGAAATTCTTCCTTCAAAATGCGATCGCTTACAAGTCCATGAAGGCGACACACTTTACCATGTCACCTGGGGTGGTGGCGGTTGGGGAGATCCATTCACAAGACCAGCTGAAAGAGTCGCTTTTGATGTAGAAGCAGGATTGCTAACAAGAGATGGTGCTAAAGGTAATTATGGTGTGATTGTAAAACCTGATTACACTGTCAGTAAAGCCGCTACAACTAAATTAAGAGCAAAAATGTCTAAAGCCAGAGGCAAAACAAAATTGTTTGACAAAGGTTTTGAAAACATCGCTGAACTTAAGAAACGCTGTAAAGAAGAAACAGGCTTGGATGCTCCAAGTGATCCAGTATTTCAAACTTGGGTAAAAGCTGCTTCTTAAGTTAAAGTAAAGGCTAGAGTATCAAAAGGCATAGCTCTAAGAGCTATGCCTTTTTTTCATGAATATGAATGTCGCTCTGTGGATAAGGTATAGATATTCCTTCTTGATCAAATGTCTTCTTTATTTGCTCCAACAAAGAATACATTACAGGAAGATAATCCGAAGAATTTACCCAAGGTCGGACAATAAAATTAACGCTGCTTTCAGCCAACTCAGAAACTGCTATTTGAGGCTTAGGCTCGGTTAATATTCGATCTTCACTATCCAGTATAGTTTTCAGCACTTGCTTAACTTTATCCAAGTCATCCTCATAACTGCAACTTGCAATAATATCTATTCGTCGTGTGGGTTGTTCGGAATAATTAGTAATACTTCCATCCATTATCGAACCATTAGGAACAACAATAGTCTTATTATCTGGTGTTCTTAATACGGTGGAGAAAATTTGTATGTCTTTAACGGTGCCAGCATTAGTGCCGGCTTCTATGTAATCTCCCACTTTATAAGGTCTAAAAATAACAATAAGAATTCCAGATGCAAAATTAGCTAACGAGCCTTGCAAAGCCAAACCAATCGCTAAACCAGCCGCACCTAAAAGAGCAATAATTGAGGTAGTTTCAACTCCCAATTGATTGATAGCGGCGACAAATATAATTACTGTAAAAACAGTATTTAGTAAATTAGCTACAAAGATTCTAACGGTCTCTTCAGTATTAGCTTTCTCGAGTGCTACCTTAATAACCTTGAGCAGTATTTTCACTAATTGCTTACCAACAATTACCACAATCAATGCTGTCAATAGTTTCAGACCAAAATTACTAGTAATTTCTATCGCGTAGTTCATTATTTCTTGAAGGAGTTCTTTATTCATCTACCTTTCTCTTTTTATAAATTTATGTTCTGTATACTATCATTTAAGAAAAATGAAATAGAATATTTTTATAATGATTTTCATATCTTAATATAATTTTAGTAAAGTATTATCATTACAAATAGGAAGTTATAATTATGCAATCCCCAATCAATAGAAGTCTTTTCGTCATCATCACTGCTCTATTATTAGTGTCTGTTTTTTTAATCAGCCCAGCACAACTGCCTGTAATTATATACAAAGCAAGTTTAGTAACACTTGCTGCTATTCTGGGTTATTGGATTGATTACCTTTTATTCCCTCATATGAGACCTGGAATTAATGATGGAAAAGACCAGGAACCAATAATAAGATCGTCTATTGCAATTAGAAGAGCATTGATCATCCTTGCAACAATTCTTGGAATGTCTCTTGCTTTATGAAAAAACTTGTCCTCTTATTTATTTTCATATTTACAACCCTACCAAACGAAGCATCCGAACCAAGAAACAGCCTCAAATACAAAAGAGATTTGATTCGCTACTCTAGAATTACTTGGGGAATGGATGCACCAGTTGCATTATTTGCTTCACAGATACAACAAGAAAGTTCATGGGATTATCTTGCTAAAAGTCCATATGCAGATGGTCTAACTCAATTCACACCATCAACTGCAAATTGGATAAAAAAGCTCTATCCTGAACTTACTAATGGCAATGTCTATAATCCAATTTGGTCTATTCGTGCAATGCTACTCTATGATCAATGGCTTGATAAAAATATCAAAACAAAAAATGAATGCAATCAATGGGCAATGATACTCAGCTCTTATAATGGAGGTTTGGGTTGGTTAAAAAAAGATATTGAATTGTCATCATCGAAGGGTAAGAATCCAGAAATATGGTGGAATAACGTAGAGCTTTATAGTTCAAGAGCAGACTGGGCAATGAAAGAGAATAGAAATTATCCAAAAAAAATACTACTGAATCATCAATCCAGTTATTCCAATTGGGGAAGGGCGGTTATTTGCTAAAAAAATCTATTCCGAAATTACAAGCTCAAAACTGGAATCAGATAATCTCTCATAGCCGTCATCCGTTATTAATATTGTATCTTCCATGTGAACTGAACCCCAACCAACTTCTGTAAAAGGCATATCAATATTAATCACCATATTTTTCTCCAATGCTTGGCTTTTTTTTACACCTGGCTGAGTGCCGAATAGTTTTGGATCATCGGTATGCTCGAGCCCTAAACTGTGCACTATTGGATTCCTAAAATCTCTAAAGCCAATATTTCTCACATAATTACCAACTTCGTTTGAGATCTGTGAATAAGTAGCTCCAGGGTAGAGATATTCTTTTGCTTTAGACCAACCCTCTAATAAGGATTGGTGTTTCTCAATATGTTCTTGTGTTGGGCTCTCTATTACTGCACATCGTCCGAAATCACCATGATAGTGTTCAAACTGACCCAAGGCATCAAACATAATGGGTTCATTTTTTCTGCATCTACCATCAGGCAACTCTCCAACACCACACATAAGGTAAACACCTCTGCCTCCTCTATGTGCCATCTCACTCATATAATGATTTTCAACATCACTCCATTTTAAGCCTTCTTGCATAAAGTTGATTGAACTAAGCATTGCCTCTTCATTTATTATTGCTGCCTTTTTTAGAATCTTAATTTCATTCTCAGTTTTCACCATTCTCATCTCATTGAATAAATGAGGTTTATAAATGCATTCAATGTTTAATTTTTTTTCTTTTTCAAGCCATCTCTCAATCCTCAAATCGTCTATTAAGATTTTCTTACCATCTAGATGAGAAGATTTAATGGCCCTAACCAAAGCTTGAAATGAGTTTTCATTGTAACTATCCTTAAAGTCTTCAACTATTTTCTTCCAGTTTTTTTCACGTTGTGTTAATTTTGCTGTTTGATTTATTGGCCAACCCTCATAATCCATTCCTTTTGGGGAATTGTCATCAAAAGAGCTGCCATCGCCATCTGAAGTATAGGAAAAAATATCTTTTATCCATGGTCTACCTTTTGTCTCAATTCTTCTAATCTCTAAAGCAGGAATAACCATGGATGGTTTTTTATCAGAATCTCTTGGTAATACTGAAAAGTACGAACCATCAAAGCCTGTTGGTGTATTAAAAAATCCCCAATAACCTGAAAAGTAGTAAAAGTTTATTGGGTTGACAACAACCAATCCATCCAGGCCCTCACGATCGAGTATTGATTCAACTCTTGGTTGATTAACCAACTTAATAGACATAGTACTACCTTGCTTTAGAGTGGTATTCAGGATTTGGCTTGAGGTCTATTGCGGTCGCCATTCTGTTACTCATATTATAAAACGATGCCACAGCTGCAATATCCCAAATATCTTTATCATTAAAGCCATTTTGACGTAATTCCATTCGATCATCTTCATTTATGGACTCAGGCGAATCT
>Ga0209041_1000877_pt1 | contig 19933 bp, 24 predicted proteins | sample SaaInlV_100m_DNA_4_FD_184647 | JGI IMG/M metagenome (GOLD analysis project Ga0209041, IMG submission 184647) | Marine microbial communities from expanding oxygen minimum zones in the Saanich Inlet - SI037_S2LV_100m_DNA (SPAdes) (version 2) | ecosystem: Environmental > Aquatic > Marine >... | reverse complement strand
CCAGCCAACGATTTTCCTGCTGTAGATATCTTCTATCAAATAAAGGTAGTAATACTGCCCACGTACTGTTGAGCCGCAATAGGTAATGTCCCAACTCCAAAGCTGATTCGGTCCTGTTGCGGTATAGCTGGTAGGTGCAGCACGCTTCTCCAGCACGCCAGTGCGGCCCCGGTGATGAACCTGATCAAAGCTATTCAATACACGGTAGAAGCTTGACTCACTTGCCATGTAAATACCCTTGTCTGCTAGCCTGGGAACGATCTGCGACGGTGGCAGACTGGCATATTCGGGCTGGTTGCAGGTCGCTAATATGGCCGCTTTCTCGTCATCACTAAGTTTGTTTTGCGGTGCCGACCGCTTCGCTCCCGGACGTTGATCCGATTGCACTTGGCCTGCTTTAACCCAACGTCGATAAGTCCGTAAACAAATATCAGCTTCCTCACAGGCGGGTGCCATCCGACTACCGGCTGTAACGGCTTCTTGAATCAATTTAACGAATTCTTGCCTTTCACGAAGCGGGACTAATCGTCCTCTTGATCTTCCTCGTACAAGGCATTGAGCTTTTTTCTAAGCACCAGTAACGCAGCTGTCTCCGCCAGGGCTCTTTCTTTTCGGCGCAGCTCTTTCTCCAACTTGCGAATCTGCTTCCTGTCGGATTTGGATTGCTTGAGTGCTTGCGGCTTGCGGGTAGGGGTTGATTCAAAACCGGCAAGACAGTCCTGTTTCCAGGTCTTCACCTGCTCTGGATACAGACCCTTTTGACGACAATACTCGCTTAGCTCAGATTCACTCAATGCGATTGTTTCAACAACCACCGCTAACTTGGCTTCACCAGACCAATCTTCTGATGATTTACTACGATGGCACAGGCACTCCTTCTAATTTAGCTTTGTTACGCCAATTATACAGGGTTGCCGTTGAGATCCCTTCGTGTGCTGACACTTCAGTGACCGTTCGGTTATGCGGTGGTAATAACTGTTTCAATATGACTTCTTTTCTTTCTGCTGAATAGTGACTCATTTAATCCTCATCAGCCCTCTGTTTGATAATTGATCTAAATTAAGAGGGGTGATCCTGCCAGAGAGGGGGGCGGTGGGGTGCTGCTGGGCCGGAAATGCTAGCGTGGTAGGTTGAAAGTAAATGCTAGGGATTGCCCAGTGTGCTTCTATTAGTGGGTATCAACATCAGTAGAAATCTAACTATTTTGCTTACCCAAGCAGTTACATTTTTGGAAGCGGAGATTTGAATGACAGGTAGGGCGCCTGCAGCTCTTAAATAATGGTGGCCGGACCCGGAATCGAACCAGGGACACGGGGATTTTCAAACTGACTGGCCTGCCTTTTAGAATCGTTAGGCGTTACGAATATTGAACGTTAGAAAAGATCGTGTGAATAGTGATTCCTGGAATTGTCGAGATTTACACCAGCTCCTAATCGTGCGTTTTTATGGCGACATCGGTACCTTGTTAGTCGTTAAGCAACTTTGTATTCCTTAATAAGTATGTCAGCAGGAATTTTTAATCCTTTATTGAGGTTCCTGATCATGCTGATAGATAACGGTCTTTGTCCTGATAGAACTTCTGATACTCGGCCTGATGAGCCGATGAATTGTGTAAGATCTTTCGCAATAAGATCGTTTTGTTCCATTACAAATTGAATTGCCGCTAAAGGGTGAGCAGCCGGTATGGCGAAATGCTTAGCCTCATAGGCTTCGACCAATGTGGCCAACATGTCCAGTTCATCTATTGCGTCCGTCGTGTCGATATCCATTAATTGTTCGATTTTGGCTAACGCTAACTCGTAATCTTTCTCAGTATGAATTGGTTGAATGTCCATTAAACCTCCTCTGCATTAATTTGGTTGTACGCTTTGTGGGTGCCAATAAATCTAATGAAAAAAATCCCCGTGTTATAGTGAATCTTCACTATGAGGCGATGGTTATTTCCTTTAATGTTAAAAACTACTCGACCGTTTTTAAGAATACTCGCATTTCTAAATTGGGCTTTAATGTCGTTTGGGTTTTTCCAACTTACCGACTTTGTAATTGTGTGCCATGACTCAATATGTTCTCGGGTCTCAGGATGCTCATCCCAGTAAGCCTTAAGTGTCCTCATAGCTATTACTCTCATCCTCCCATTATGGGAGGATTGGCTGACGTTGTCAATCCGGTGCCGCCAACTTAACAATCATTCAGCGATAATCCTTCGATGGATAATTCCAAAACGTACAAATGATGGTTTTAATGGGTACTGCCAAGTTAAATCCCAACGCGCGACAATTCGACTATGAATAAATCAACAACGTACAAACGATATCGCTTCCCAGCCGAAATTATCCAGTATGCCGTGTGGCTCTACTTTCGATTTAACTTAAGTCATCGTGACATCGACGACTTACTGGCTCAAAGAGGGGTTATTGTCACTCACGAATCGATCAGATTATGGTGCAACAAGTTTGGATCGAAATACGCGGCTAGGTTACGCAGGAAACATCAGGGATATGGCGATACTTTTTTTGTTGATGAAGTGTTTATCAAGATTGACGGTAAACAACATTATCTCTGGCGAGCTGTGGATCAAGATGGAGAAGTCGTTGATGTGTTTCTCCAAAAAAAGAGAGATGGCAAGGCTGCTAAGCGATTCTTCAAGCGAATGTTAAAGAAACACAAAGGTGATCCTCGGGTAATTGTGACGGATAAGCTGAGAAGTTATGGCGTTGCTCATCGCGAGTTGATTCCTGAAACAGTTCACAACATGGTGAAGTACGCCAACAATCGAGCTGAGTTGTCGCATCAACCGACCAGGGTGAGAGAACGGGGCATGCGGCGATTCAAATCGATGAAACAGGCTCAGAGATTCTTGAATGTCCACGCTGCTGTCTACAATTTGTTCAATCCAGGTCGTCATTTGGTATCAGCTGTTAACCATCGGTATTTCAGATTGCGTTCCTTTGCGTCTTGGAAAAATGCAGCGATGGTTTAGCTGCCGGATTGGATAGAAATTCCCCATCCAGGGAAGTTAATTTGGCAATACCCTCCCAAACCAAATCCGGCAACTAGGTTTAGCATCGGAGGACCAGCGTGATAGTAATAGAGGGATTGCCAGAACGCGTTTTTCAGTAGCACTGGGTCAATAAACTGCAGAAACGAGTCCATGGGCGATGCGTCATAGGTGACACCAAGGAAACCATAGATAGCTCGAGAAGCTACAAACGCCACTACTATCGTGTAAAAATCTTTGGCTACCAATTTATTTTCTCACTAACCAGCATGCTAAATGTTTCTTGAAGCTACTTTCGAGCAACGATGTAGACGTTTTTACCTACTACTCGCTTGAATATCAGAGACAATACCTGACTTACTGGAAACGCGAATCGATCGTAGGCGATAAGGAGTCGCTTGTTAACGACACCGGTGGGCTGACGCTGTAACTTTTCCATCAACTTGATCATCCAGGTCGCAAAATACCCAAGAAAGTCGGTGTATCCTGAATCTTCATGCGTAAATCCCGCCTGACTCACCAACACAATCAGCTGAGATCGCGTGTAACGTCGATGGTGCCCAACCAGATCATCCATCGAAGTCCGAATATGATTGAAGGCAGGAAGATATAAATATATTCGTCCACCGGGTTCTATCGCTTCATATAGCTGCGCTACGACAGCTTCATGGTCTTCAATATGTTCCAGAACATTCAGGGAGAATACATAGCTATAGGTTGACCGCGTCAACTGACCCGCAGACTCAAACACGGTGTACCCTCTTTCAGCCAGGGTTGTACGCGCTACCTGATCCGGTTCTACACAGGAAATCCGGTCTATCGGGATGGGGACAGAATCAGAAAATGTCCCAATGCCTGCACCAAAATCCAGAATTTTGGACCTGTTGGTTGCATGCTTTGCCACCAGATATCTCAGAAAACGATTGTAGTTAACCGCTTCCTTCATAATCTCAAGGTTCTCTGAACCCGAATATGGTGTCTTTTCATTCATTTGATCGATATCGATTTCAGTTCCAACCATTCATATGACAAAAACGTAGCGTCGTTCCCGCGGGATCTTCCACCTTTGCCTACTACACCTGATCATCGCCGGGGTTCAAGCACAATTGGCAAGATGAAATGCCTGCGACAACTCTTTCCTCAGTAGAAAGGGTAACTGCAAGTGGGCCAATCGTTTCACCTCGCGTGTTCCGCGGGCGACCGAGTCCATAATCATCCCGGTCACAAGGCTTAAAAAAGCAAGAAGCATAATCCTCGGGGCCAATATGGCCGTAGGAGACCGCTCGACCAATCCGGTTTCAAAAAACCCAAGAGTGACTGGGACCCCAAGCAAAAGCGAAAGCATCGCGAGCAATGCTCACACTGACCGTCTGTCACCATGACCTGGACCGTACATCTCCTCTCCTATATCGGTGATGGCGCCCATGGTAGCATGATTGACTTTCCGGGTAGGCGCGTAAACCGCCAACAAAATATTTGAGGGGAAGATCCGTTTGAGCATTGCCTACATCGATAGCATTCAACAGAAACTAGCGAACCACCGAACCGAATTCGTGCTGAGCTACGCTATTGCGCTCTTCGGGTTTTATGCAATTTACCTTCTGAGCTTATCCGTTCAATACAGTGATTCAGACCTCTGGTATCACCTCACCGGCGGAAGGCATTTCTTCAGCGAGGGGGCTCTCTACAACCCCTATGTGAATTCCTATCTAACCGACAAGCAGGAATTCATAAACTATTTCTGGGGATTCCAGGCCACGGTATACGCGGTATGGTCCTTTGCAGGTGAATTCGGTCTTATCCTGCTGAAGGCCTCAATATTTATGGTGTCTGGTTACTTCGTGTCCAGGATCATCCTTGGAGATGACCGCCTGAAAACGGCAACCTTCCTTCAACTGATCGTGATCACTGCCGTCATCGGCATTCTGTGCGCCCGCGGTTACAGTTTACGACCCCACGTATTTTCTTATGCATTTATCCCTATCTTCATTTTTATTCTCTCGCATCGCGAGCGGCATTACCCATTACTTCCCCTACTGACAATATTCTGGGTAAATCTCCATGGTGTTGAGTATGTCATTGGCGGATTGATTTGCGGTGCATTTTTCCTGCAAAGACTCTTCGACTATCTTCTTGCCGATACCCAGGACATTGCACAACTAAGGCCACTGCTGTGGGTCGCTCTATGTCTACCTGCGATGATGCTAAACCCGAATGGCGTCTACATTCTGCTCACACCTTTCGTGCAAGATCCGGGCCTGGGACTCTTTATATCAGAGCTGGAGCCCTTTGCCCTGGATCTCACCTTTGAGCTCAATGATGGAATTTCGACCAATTCCCTGATGCTTATCATCGCCTTTTTCACCATTGCAGCTCTCTTCCTCAGTCTCAATAATTTCCGGCATCACATCGCCCCGGTCATACTCGCTTGCGGCGCACTCGTGTTGTTGATCATGGCAAAACGATTTGTATGGGAGTGGACTTTGCTCTCCGTTCCTCTCATTGCGGTTGGCTTATCATATTGGCATGGTCCCGGAATCAGTTTGCGCACAGGCACCATCCTGATGGCGACCCTCGTGCTTCTCCCGGTATCCTTCTGGCCAACAATAAGGACCGGGTGGCAGCACTACCCCTTTAATGATCAATCTCTACCTTACGGTACCTCTCAATTTATACTCATCAACGGCATTGAAGGTAAATACGCGCTTGAACCCTCCTACGCGGGATACGCAGAATTTATTCTCGCGCCAAAAATAAAGATCCACATGGATATGCAGTTCCCACCATTTGATGGCTTGAATTATCAAGAACTGGCAACGGCCATGCTGAGTGCAAGTGGGCTTGCAACCTATGTTGGCAAGCACCGACCAGACCTGATTGGCGTTAGAAAGACTAACAAGCATTTCCCGGATGTTGCCGCCAGAGAGCTTGGGTATACCCCGGTCTTTTTCGACAAGAAAGTGGTGCTTTACCTGAACGAGAAGATATTCCCGAAGCTGGCTGATACCTATGAATTAAATGCAATCAATCCCTTTGCCCAGGGCACAATACGCAAAGACCAGCTCGATAATGGCATTATTGAGCTGGAACAAATGCTTGCACTGGTCGACACCACTGATGTGAAACTTACTCTGGTCGGCCTGCTGATGGAAAAAAGGGATATCGAAAAAGCACGTCACTACATGGAAGAACTTCACGCGACCTCACCCCATGATGTCGCCACTCTCTATTCTTATGCTCGCGTTGAGCATCTATCTGGTCACTGTGCTAATGCCGTCGATGCTTACGAACAGGCCATTGCACTTGCTGAGGATAGTCTTCCCATGCACCTGTTCGCGGGAGAATGTTACTTTTTGCTCGGCGAGCATCATCGAGCCTATAAGCATTTCGGCAAGTCGATAAACCCTTACGCGGACCCTACCCCAAATTCGCTCAGTTACTTCCAATATGCCTTGTCTGCAGTGGGCATTGGCAAGGACGAACATGCACGTCGACTGCTGACGATGATTCACAGGTTCGACCCATATGGTGAACTTCAAGACCAGGTGGACCAGGTGCTGGTTATAATAGGAAAGGAGCCGTAAGGCATTGCCTTCGGTTATCATAATAAAATGCAAGAACTAGATATCGCTATCCTTGTCCCCTGCTTCAACGAAGCCGCTGCCATTGGCCCAGTGATCGATGGCTTCAAGAATGCCCGCGACAATCTAAAGATATACGTCTACGACAATGCGTCTACAGATGACACAACCGACATTGCCATGGCACACGGTGCCATCGTTAGATCCGAAGCTGTGCGAGGTAAAGGCAATGTTGTCCGGCGCATGTTTGCAGATATTGAGGCCGACATATACGTACTGGTCGATGGGGATGACACCTACGACCCTGACAGCCTAAACACAATGATTGAATTATTGCTCGTCGAACACTGCGATATGGTCACTGGTAAGCGGATTGAACAGCACGACAAGGCTTATCGATTTGGTCACCGATTCGGCAATCAGCTACTCACTTCTATCACACGCCTGCTATTCGGCCATCGACCCTTCGATCTGCTTTCCGGCTACCGCGTCATGTCCCGACGTTTTGTGAAGTCATTCCCGGCCATATCGTCAGGCTTCGAAATCGAAACGGAACTCACTATTCATGCTCTGTCGCTAAACCTGCCCATGGGTGAGATAGAAACGCCCTATAAAGCGCGGCCTGAAATGAGCGAGAGTAAGCTGAACACCTACCGAGATGGTGTCCGGATACTGTCTACGATTTTACTTTTCACAAAAGAAGAACGACCATTTCTATTTTTCTCAGTCTGGTCGATATTACTGATTATCACCTCATTACTTCTGGGCATACCGGTCACTCTGGAATTCTTCGATACCGGCCTGGTGGCCAGATTCCCAACGGCAATCCTTGCTGCCAGCATCATGATGCTGGCATTTCTAAGCCTGACCACAGGTATGGTGCTTGATTCAGTCGCTCGCGGCAGGCGGGAGACGAAGCGCCTGGCCTACCTTCAACTACCCTGGCTGTCTCGTTAGGGAATGCCTGGTTAGCTGGAGTCGGATGCCATATTTCGTGTCGCCCGCCTAATAAAAACCGGCAGCAAAGGCTGCAACAATCGTGAAAATAATCGCTTGATGGATGGCTATGGCGGCATATTGTCCGTGGAGCCATAATCATTGTGGTACAGGTTTTCACGAAGACCATGGGTGATCATCGCCATCGGTGTGTCGAGTGGAACGCCCGTTCCGTCAGCGATTCGAACCATGCGCTGGCAGTTTGCGATAACCCCCTGCTGCATCGATCATCGCGGCATCAGCCGCAAAGGACTGCGCTGATCTTTTTCAACCTAATCCAGCACGGCCTGACATAGCATCACCTGCAAAAGGGGGTAGTGGGATCGCCTCATAGAGAAGCAGACGTCTGTGAAGATAAGAAGCATAAACCAAGTTTTCCGAAAAAGGGTCATGTATGGTAATGGCTGAAATTCATTCAAATGTGGATCACAGTGGTTTGGTGATCCTCCTACGGGGCTTGTGTGAAGCCCTTGCTATCAGCACCAAAATGGAAAGACAATCGCGGAGCGAACAACACAAACAGGAGCAGGTAGAATGTGGGATTTTGAAACTGATCAAGAATATCAGGGCGTATTAGCCTGGGTTGATGACTTTGTAACCAAGAAAGTAGAACCACTCGATATGGTTCTGGGAGCTACCAAAGAATACCACGATCCCGATTTCATCCGACAGATTCGACCTCTACAACAGGAGGTTAAAGAACGCGGTCTCTGGGCCTGCCACCTGGGTCCAGAATTAGGTGGGCTGGGATTCGGCCAACTGAAACTCGCTTTGCTCAACGAAATCCTCGGTCGATCCAGGTTTGCGCCGGTGGTTTTTGGTTGCCAGGCGCCAGATACGGGCAACGGTGAAATACTGGCCCATTATGGGACCGAAGAACTCAAGAAGGAGTACCTGCAACCGCTACTGGATGGAGAAATTTCTTCAAGCTATTCCATGACAGAACCCCAGGGCGGTTCCGATCCAACTCAATTTCAGTGCCTTGCTACAGAGGATGGTGATCACTTCGTCATCAATGGAGAAAAGTGGTTGTGAATAGTTATTTTAAACAGTGTTTTCCGGGATTTCAAAAGTATCCTGTATGGGATTTTTTGCGAAAAGAAGTCTGTGGGGTAGTTTTTCTGTAGAGGATGGTCGATGACTGTAATGATGCTGAGTTACTGTCTTACAGACTGTTGGGTTGATCGCTTAGGGGATTTAAAGGTCGGGCAGGGGTGATGGCTTGTTTGTCCGAGCATGTTTTAGGATTGAATAGCTGTCGCAGGTTTAGTCGGTGGTGGTTGCGCTTCGATGTGATCGAGGATCTTTTGGATTATGTCTGGGTCAATGATCCGAAGGCGGCCCCGTCCGATGACACGCATGGTGCCGCCACACAACGGGCACACGGAAATATCAAGCCGATCGCGGCCCGTTCAAAGACTCGTTTGAGCGGTTCGCCGTCGCGACGCTGAGCCCAGGTCAGAGGTGCGATTAATTCATCTGCCGATTCGGATTTTGCTATCGATGTGCATTCATTTTGATCGAGTTTTGACCTGGTTTTTTTACGTTTTGTGGGAGCGATGAGTTTCCTCATTCGTGCATTTGGTTGACGGCAGCCCCGAGCTAATACTCCGTGATACCGCACTAGGTTATGCCGGGATCTGGGCACCAGAGCAGCAAGTTTGCTTAGAAAATCCAGAGGTGAAAACAATATGTGTGTGGTTCCATTCCTAAACGGATTCTTCAGCTCATATTGGATCTTGCCGTCAGCTCTGACTATGAGTCTGTCCAGACAAATTGCAGGTCTGGTGACATACCGGCATAAGCGTTCCAATCGATCCCGCTGATAGGGCTGACATGACACGGCAACATTGAGCGAAAAGCCATCTCGATCAGCGGTCAAGGCTTTTACAGGTCTGTCTGTTCGGAGCCAGTACATTCGCGTCTAACAAGCTTGTACTCATCGCAATCACAGACGTTGCAGATGCTGAAACGCTACCAGAAGGAATTGACTACTACCTCGCGAATTCCAGGTTCGATAAGGATGAATTCTTTCCTGAAGCGCCCGTGGCATACGAGATTTCCCGTGATACCGTCAGGTTCTCTGTTATCAAAGCGGCGGGTCGGGTAGATTAAATAGAGGTAGTGTCCGAAAGCTCTAATGGTACTGAGGTTCTGCTGCAGCGCGAACCAGAATTGTGCGATGACCGGTCAGATGACTGAACGCTACCATAGGGCTATTGCACAGCAGCACAGCAATGTCAGCAAGCCCGTCAAACGGCATGACAGCAAAATGGCTTGGGAATCTCTGATTAACCGCGCCTTTAACTGCCATTGCAGTGACGCTGCTTACACTTCATGGGAATCACCTGTAGCACCAGGCTAACTACCAACAGGAGGACCGTCGCAATAACCGTCAGTAATGTGATGACGTTCGCCAGGCGCTGCAACCAGGGGAGCTCAAAGGGCATAGACTGGTAACGAGTGAACTGTTGCAACGCGCCCAGTTGATCTGGCGCAAACCGATCGCCGGCGGCGCAGGCGTTCTGCGCAGGATAAAGCATGCATTCAGGCCGATAGAAATTGTAGTGCCCGTCATGCTGGGCAAGAGCCCCGCCAACAAAGACCCGATCAAACCGAAAGCTTTCCAGACGATAGCCGAACAGCGGCTCGTAGCAGACAATCTGCGATGCACCACGTGCCAGCGCGTCATCGGCGCCAATGAAATGCATGCGCAGGCGCCCGCTAAGGGATTCTTCATGGTGAGTAATCGGCGGTGGTGCGCCGGCGGTTTTCGCAGCGTAGTAGCCCCTAAGAATTTGCGCGGCGTCGTAAGGACGCTTTGCCACACTGGTGTGACTGATTGTATCCATCAGTAGTGCCGGCAGGACAACACTAAGTATCACCACGCTCATCAGCACCGGCCAGCCCCGACTCAGACTCTCCCTGACGCGCTCCAATACCACACAAGCCATGAGAATCACTGGTAGGATATAGATCAGTTGCCAACGCAACAGCGAACTAGCCGATGAGAAATAGGGTAGTGATTTGAGCACCGGATGCCAGTCTGGCGAGTAAATATTGACCAGCAGCGGCAGGCTCAGAATACCTAACATCAGCACTGCGACCAGCTTGCTTATTATGACTTGCCGGTGGTATTTGAGCAGCCCGCCCAGGGCAATTGCCAGTGGGGCGATGCCCACAGCGTAATTCGCCCCTTCATCACCAAAAGCAAAGGCCTTGTTGACCAGCATTTGATTAACCGTGCTGCTGTCCAGCGGCCAGGTCAGACTCGTAAGGGCAAAGTGCATGGCCGGCAAAATAGACTGAAACCCCGGCAGAGAATAGCTGGGACGGTGAAATTCACCCATAAAGTAACTCACAGCAACTAACTTGCTAAGGCTCAGTCCAGCGGCAATCGCGCCAGCAAAAACAAGTCGCTTGCAAAGCCCCCTGCTATGAATCCGGCTGAGCATGACCACCAGCATACATACTCCCACTGGCACAATAATGACCCCGGCGCCGGCGTGTACAAAATAAGCAAGTAATACACCCACAACAATCGCTGCAGGCCACTCGCGACCTGTTGGAGATATCTTAAGCAAGAGAAACAGAATCAGGGGCAAGAGCATAAATGCGTGGAAGCTTAAGTGCCCAACCACCATGCGCGAGGCATAGAAGCCATTGAGCATAAAAGCCATACCTGCAAAGCAAGAAATCAGGGATGAGCGGTTGTACAGACTCGCCAGCCAATAGCAACCAATAAACCCCAGCCAACCAAACAGGTAGTAAGTCAACATCACGCTTGCCAGGGGATCAACCAAGAAAGTCAGCAACTGTGGCACTGAGTAGTACAGCGACTGGGGGTTAGCGAAGAACGGAATGCCCGCGCAAAACGCCGGTGTAAACCAGGGTATCGACAGGCCATTAGCGAGAAACCAGTAATAGCCATTGAGCAAATGTGGCAGAAAATAGCCGTAGTCGTGCCCCAGATGCAGTGGCTCTTCGCCTTCGATACCAACGGGCGCCAATAACAGCACAATGACGGCCAGCACAAGCGCACCCAAAAATTGTTGGTTACGGGACCATTTCCCTGGATCGCAAAAAAACGTGACGGACATCAAGGCTACTCGACGCTCATGAATTTTTGAGGCGCTGGATACGCCGTCGAATAATCAACATCTCAAACAAGGTCTTCACTATCTGCAAAGGCCTGAGCTTTGATCCGCCCACGTCACTCCATTTTGTCAGCGGGTGCTCGTAAAAGGCAGCCAAGGGCAAGCCTCTATGAGCGCCAAAGCCGTAGCGTAATCGGCCTATTAATTCCACATCGTAGGCCCAGTTGGATGCAAAAGGCATTTCCAAAGCGGCTTTCAACAGTGGTGACACTCGGAATAGCTTGGCGCCACACTGGGTGTCATACACCGGCAGAGCTAACATGTTGGCAGCCAAAGTCGCAAACACCCGGCCGGCATAGTGGCGAAACGCCGAACGCTTGATATCAGCGCCCAGATGCGACCAGCGCGACCCTAGAAGGGCAGCCATATTGTCGTCTGAATTTATGCTGGCCACCAGCGCCAACATCTCGCTGGCGGGGGTAGCGAAGTCCGCATCCAGATAACCAGCGATATCGGCACCACTTGCCATTGCCTGCAACATCCCGCGACGCACCGCCTCAGCCTTGCCGAGATTGTTGGCCAGAGGCAGGACCGATATTGCCAGGGGACTGTCCTGCTGCAACGCCACGAGCAGATCACCTGTGTCATCGGTCGAGCCATCATCTACCAGCAACAAATGCAGGTTCGGCATGTCCGCCAGAAGCTTGAAGGAAGCAGAATCAAGCCGAGCAGCTTCATTGAAACAGGGGACGACTATCCATGTATGCGATGCAGTACTCAGCTGCTGGCTCCCATTTTGATCCCGTCAGGCAAGGATAACAGAAGTCAGCCCCGGCCAACTATCGAGCGCTCGATGAATCACGACACTGCGACCCATCGTGCATGTCGATGCTCAGGTACAACCGAATGGCTGGCTGACCCTTGATATCTGCCATGCAAAGCCCTAGGGTTGTGCCGAATTACAGTGGCAGAGGCCTGTAGATATTGGACGCAAAGGCTTTCAGAGACATGGCCGAAACTCAGTCGCAGCACTGGTGGTTCCGGGCCCGACGCGAGATTCTCAAAGACCAGATTATGCGGTTGAAGATGCGCGCTGGGGCTACGATTCTTGAAATCGGCGCTGGCACCGGGGGCAACCTGAAGATGCTCGCAACTCAGGGCCAGTTAACTGCTGTCGAAAAAGACAAATTCGCCAGAGAATATGCTGCTCGCCAGTCAGGTCAGACCGTACTGGCAGGCTGGCTACCGGAAAACCTGCCGATGCAGGACACACAGTATGACCTGATATGCCTTTTTGATGTGCTCGAACACATAGAAGACGACCAGAGTTCGCTGGCCACCTTGCAATCAAGGCTCAACACCGATGGAAAACTACTAATCACAGTACCGGCATACCAATGGCTGTTCGGCCACCACGATAGGATACTGCACCACTACCGAAGATATAACTTAGAGGGCCTCCGCAAGTTGTTGGCTTCATGTGGCTATCAGATTGACCGGGCATCCTACTTTAATACGTTGCTGTTTCCGTTGATTGCATTGGTTCGGCTGCTGGAAAGTCTTTCAGGATCCAATCGCGGGGTTGGCGACCAGACTCCCAAAGCTCCATTGAATTCACTGCTGTATCAAATCTTCAGGCTGGAATTGTACCTGCTGAGGCAACTGCAGCTGCCATTTGGTACCTCCATAATTATCTGTGCGAGCATCAGAAGATAAACCATGCCCATTCCTCTGCCAGTCCTACCAATTAAGTTACGAAACTTAGCAAAACAGTTTTCTAGGTTCGCCACCGTTGGCGTGCTGGCCACCTTGCTGCACTCGCTGGTAGCGCTCACCACAATCCGCTTGTTTGAGTTTAGTGGCACCGAAGCAAACGTCAGTGCGTTTCTCTCAGCGACACTGGTTTCCTATACACTGAACAGTCTCTGGAGCTTTGAGTCTCGCATTCACTGGCACTCCCTCGCGCGATTTTTTGTTGTGGGCCTGCTCAACCTCGGCATGATTGTATTGCTTTCACAACTCAATGATCACCTTGGCTTGCCCCCAGAGACGAGCGTGCTTTTAGTAATTATGACCATGCCAATGATCAATTTCAGCTTGCACAAAGTATGGACCTTCAAGTCACATCAATCCCTGCGGTAGTGTTCTGGTCAACCTAAACAGGACACTTTTATTTGAGATATTTCAAACTTCACGGGTGACATATCACTATTGCTCGAATGAAGCCTTTCCTGGTTGTAATACCTCATATAAGCCGTCACATCTTGTATCATATGTTCACGTGTAGGCTGGGCCACTTTAAAGATCGACTCATGCTTTAAGCTACCAAAGAATCGCTCCACAACGGCGTTGTCCCAGCAAGCTCCAACGTCACCCATACTGGCCCTTATGCCATAGCCTGTTAGTATCAGCCCTTTAAGTCATTATGGACTTGGTGTCCCCCGTTTGCCTGTAATGAAATAACTGGAGGTTGCCCCGTGGTTACAGATTGACGACGGTGGATGGTCATTTTGCAGTAACACCTCTTCCTTCGAGAAGGAGATTCATTTTCAACCCGCAGCTACCCACCTTAGGTTGGGAGCCATGTTCCGGCAGGATCGCCGGTTGCACAGCAGCAACCAACAATCTCTGACGGGTTCAAGGCTTACAAGAGGCCGGGCGCAATTGCGTCCACCGCGGCCTTTTCCGCCTCCATCCGCTTCACCACCAACGGGCCCGCGAAAGCCCGATCGAGGTAGCTGCGCACCTTCGGCGCCACCGCGCCGTCCACGTCGAAGTCGCCATATCGAGCCTGAAGGAAACACGTGGTCACGGCGAAGTCGGCGATACTGAGAGTGTCTCCTACCATATAACCGGACTCCGGGGTCACCGACTCTAGATATTCGAGGCACTGCGGCATACCCTCTTCGAGAATGCTCTGCACCAACTTCTCATTAGTGGGCTCATTGAAATACTTTGGGTTAATCAGACGTTGCCGAATAGAATCGAAGTAAGCCATGTCAGTCAGCAGCTGACGATTGAACGATGGGGAGACTACTTTGTTCAAGTTGAACTACCCAATAATTTGACGGAAGCGGTTCAGCCGCTCACTGTACAGGTTGTTACAACAAGTTTTCGTGGGGTCAAGCTCATCAGGGATTTAGAACTTTAGGTTTCTGCATAACGGCAAATATTCTACAAAACTCTTGAATCCCTGGGTACGATGGAATGTCCAGCGTTGCCGAAAGTTCCCCCAGGGGTTCGATTTTGATGCGTTCAAGGATTACGTTCGTTGAGTCGCAAAATAACAAACGAAGGTGCTTCTTCTGGTGAACCTTTGACTTTTTGCCAAAACGGGTATTTCGCAGCAAGTGCGTTTAGGCCTCTGCCAAATTCTGCTTCATCACTGATGAGGTTAACAGTTCTTGGATACAGTTGGTCTCCGATTTTAACCTCAACATTGGGATATTCCGCGACAATGCGATTCCAGTATTTTCCATCAGGAAAACGCTTCGGTTCCTTTACATAAACCGAAGGCACATAAAGTTTGCCATCTGCGGTGGCAAGCACGGTGGTTACAGAATGTGGTATTCCATACCAGGGGTGTGTTTGTATGAACACCTCTTGAAATTCGTTGCTAAAAGACCAGTCTTCAATCCTATCTTCAACCAGTTCACCAGACAGCCAGGTCCCAGGTCTTCTATTCTTTGGCTCGCATGCAGCCAGCAGGAGGCTGGATAAAATAAGTATGACAGGTAGCAAATATTTCATCGGCGCGGTTTACATTGTGTATGAGGGGCATAATGATAAACTAAATTTTTTTCGTCAGGATTTTATTCAGGCAGGTTTTCTGGCTTTTCCGGAAAAATATCTGGATTTGCGCCAAAAGACATCTGCCGTGTTGGTTGAATGCATAGCCAAGAAATTATTTTGATATGAGTAAAGAATCCAGGTTTTCAACCGTCCCCGTAAATCAATTCATAATGGTCATAGCCATAACGATTCTCGCCAGTTATTGCCTTGTATTTACGGAGGGGCTGTTTTTTCTAACCAAGCCTTCGTTTTTTAACAGCTGGTCATCATTTGAAAGCATGACGGTTCTGTTTATCGCACCGTTAGCACTCAATGTATTGAGTCTGATTGTTCTTGTGCCTGGATTGATTGCTGTTCTGTTGCTGCCTGAGTCTCTGCGCATGTTGCCAGCGATTTACACTGTCTTACCGGCTATCATCCTGACCTTTCTGATACTGCTTTTGGTGGAAAATTTCACCTATACAGTATGGGGATTCAATATTGGCAGCTTTAAGGGAATCTTTCGCTATGTCTATACGATCGCGATTCTAGCCTGTGTGATTTGGCTGAGCCGCGATTTATGGCGATTAGTAGCGCTGCTTGATCAGAGTCCGCTCGGACAGAAATTGAAGCTATCTGCTGCTGTGCTATTACTAGTATCCGGTTTGTTCAGTGCAATCAATCTGACACAAAAAGAGGATTTGTTTGCATTAGAACTGAGTAAAACCGAAGATGATTTGCCAAACATACTGATTTTGTCTACCGATGGGCTGGATGCTTCGCACATGTCGGCCTATGGTTACCATCGCGAAACAACGCCGTTTATCAAAAGCATGCTGCCGCAGAGCCTGGTGGTTGAAAATCATTTCACCAACAATACTAAATCGACAGGTTCAATCGGTTCGTTACTTAGTGGCAAGTTGCCAACAAAAACAAGAGTAATCTATCCGCCGGATATTTTCCGTGGCGTGGATACTTATCAGCACTTACCTGCAATTTTGAGAAAACTCGGTTACCGCAATGCGGATTTCAGTATGAGACATTATATTGATCCGTATGATCTCAATATGCGAGAGGGTTTTGATTTCGCCAATGGCCGAGACATTGGCGAAGTACCACAAAGCGTCACATTGCCGGATGTTACAAGGCATGCATTTATCAAGGAATCCTATTTTCTGGAAATCGTACTCTCCAGAATACTGAATCGATTGCAGCATGCATTGTCTATTAAAAATATGATCAATCCTTATCGGGAGGTCATGAATTTGGATGTTACAAGGCGCTTCTACCCTGATGAGGAAAGGATCGAGCAGTTATTTAATTTCATCGATTCTGCATCGGGACCTTTTTTTGCACATGTACATTTGCTGGTGACGCATGGTGAAAAGTTCAACCCAAAACAACAGGTTTTTTCTCTCGGTCAGCAGCAAAATACAAATTGGATGACCGATTTTTACGATGATGCAATTTTGAATTATGACCAGATAGTAGAGCAAGCCATCGATCAACTGAAGAAAAAGGGCCTGTATGAAAAAACTCTGATCATTATAACTTCTGACCATGGATCCGTGTGGCGGGCAACTGAAAGGATTCCTCTGGTGCTTCGCTTTCCTGAAAGCCAATATGCTGGTGTACGCTTAAATAATACACAACGTGTTGATGTGACAGCCTCAATTCTCGATTATTTAGGGGTTGAAAAACCGGTATGGATTGACGGTGAGTCTTTCCTCGATGGCGAACTCAAAGCAGATAGAAACATATTTTATGCTGATGCCAGTGAATTGGGGGGCTTTGATAAGGCAGGATGGCGTAGTGTGGCCAATTATGCTGCACCCTACTATAGCCTCGGTGGGGTTGGCGCAATAGTCGCTCAACAGTGGTATTTTCTGGATGTTGCTGACGGTCATTTATCTTCAGGCGTTATTGGCAATCACACAGCACCCCTTGATGAAGCTGACTTACCTTCAGCAAAGCAGTTTTATCTGAAGATAGTGGAGCACCTGGAACAAAATAACTACCCAATGCCTCAATTTTGAATAGTTGCCCGCATGATACAGAAGTTTCAAGACGTCCAGGATCTGACTCATCCATTCTCATTCGAGATTCAATATCATAAAATCCACAGTGGCTTTTAACTGCTCATCGCTACAGTCAGCACACATGCCCCGCGGTGGCATCGCCGGTCCCAGTCCCTCAATTGCATTCAGATACACATCCTCCGTGAATAGTTATTTTAAACAGTGTTTTCCGGGATTTCAAAAGTATCCTGTATGGGATTTTTTGCGAAAAGAAGTCTGTGGGGTAGTTTTTCTGTAGAGGATGGTCGATGACTGTAATGATGCTGAGCTACTGTCTTACAGACTGTTGGATTGATCGCTTAGGGGATTTAAAGGTCGGGCAGGGGTGATGGCTTGTTTGTCCGAGCATGTTTTAGGATTGAATAGCTGTCGCAGGTTTAAGGGGTGGTGGTTGCGCTTCGATGTGATCCAAGATCTTTTGGAGGTATCGCCAAGTTAACTTTTCTAGATGATGAAATACCATTCAAATATAGCTCAAATCATCACTGCATTTTTCCAAGACGCAAGGGAACATAATCTAAAGAGTCGGTAGGTTTCTGCTGATACCAAATGACGACCTAGATTGAAAAAATTGTAGACAGCTGCATGAGTACTCAAGAACCGCTGAGTTTGTTTCATGAATTTAAACTTGCGAATGCTCCGTTCCCTCACCCTTGTTGGCTGATGCGATAACTCAGCTCTATTGTTGGCGTATTTCTCCGTGCTGTGAATCGTTTCAGCGATCAGTTTCCGATGAGCTGCCCCATAACTTCGTAATTTGTCCGTCACAATCTTTCTCGGATCGCCTTTTTTTTTCTTTAATATTCTTTTGAAAAATCGCTTAGCAGCCTGGCCATCTCTCTTTTTCTGCAGGAACACATCAACTACTTCACCATCCTGGTCCACGGCTCTCCATAGATAATGTTGTTTTCCACCAATTTTGATAAAGATCTCATCGATGAAGAACGTGTCACCATATCCTTGATGTCGTTTATGCAATCTAGCAGCATATTTCGATCCAAACTTATTGCACCACAATCGAATTGATTGTCGGGTAACAATAACGCCACGCTGAGCTAGCAAATCTTCAATATCTCGATGACTAAGGTTGAATCGAAAATAGAGCCAAACAGCATGCTGGATTATTTCAGGAGGAAATCTATATCGTTTGTACATTTTGGCTTTATTCATCCGGTAATTGTCGCTGATGGCCAGTTAAGTTGGCAGTACCCATCTCACAGCAATTCGCCGAAGGTGCGCTTACACATCGGGGCATGCAGCGGCGCAATAGCCTTGTTGTTTCAGATCCTGCTGGATCGACTTGATATTATTATTCATTAGATTTTCAGATTATTGCAACCACTGGCTAGAATTTGCAATGGCCATCATCCCTGTCTCGATATCCGCTGACCTTCGTCGAGGCTAGCCGCTTTCGGAAACCGATTTGATCAACCCGCGCGCCCCATAACTATCAGCATACTCGCGTATGCTCACAATCTGGCCGCCTGTAAGACAGTAGATCATTGTCTAATCAGACATTGACCATCCTCGACCGAAAAATTACACCACGGGTTTCTTTTCGCAAAAAAACTCAATCAAGATACTTTTGAAATCCGGGGTAAATGCGGTTTAAACTTCGTATCTTCTTCAGCATTGCGATATTCCATTTTTTTCAAAATATGAGGTAAATTTTTGTGATCAATACTATGAAGCTCGTTCTTTTTATAGCCGGATTATCTTTCCCCTTTGCTTGTTATTCACAATCTAATTCACTAGGTACTGTAGCTTTACCAGATGTTGATACTGGAGATGCGTTTAATCAGGTAAAGAAAATGCTGGGAACTTGGAAAGGGGAACTTACTCAAGCTAGCGGAAATGTGGTTGAACAATACTCAGAATTCTATTTAGTTTCTGGGGGGAACACTATTTACGAAAGGATCATTGAAGATGGCGTTGAAATGCATACGACATATACTAATGTTGATGGCGAACTTCTCGTTAGGCACTATTGCGCTCTTGGTACGCAACCAGAATTCGAAGTAGAAAGTTCTACAGACAAGAAGCTTTCGGTAAAATTGGCTTCCACTGTTGATTATCACCCAGATCATAATAGTTTTGTTAATTCGATGGCTTGGACAATTGATGATGAGAATTCCGATAAAGTTATAGTGGATAGTTCTGTTTATGTTAATGGTGAACTGCAAGTACAACAGGCAGTAATAGAGAGGATCCATTAATTTAAGAAGCCACGCCCGCGGCGCGGCGGCACGCTGCGGGTGATCGCAGATGTCACCGACCCGGACGCGATCCAAACCATTCTGGCGCATCTGAAGCAACGCGCGCCACCTGATGCTGTGCGCCGGCAAGGGCCGAAAAGACTTGCTTGCCATGGATAGCTATCAGGGGTACTGCCAAGTTAAATCCCAATGCGCG
>Ga0209041_1000871_pt1 | contig 20020 bp, 20 predicted proteins | sample SaaInlV_100m_DNA_4_FD_184647 | JGI IMG/M metagenome (GOLD analysis project Ga0209041, IMG submission 184647) | Marine microbial communities from expanding oxygen minimum zones in the Saanich Inlet - SI037_S2LV_100m_DNA (SPAdes) (version 2) | ecosystem: Environmental > Aquatic > Marine >... | reverse complement strand
TGAATTTACTAGACGTACAATTCTCTCAATTATGACTCGGGTTTTTCCACTTCCAGGCCCTGCTACAAGTAGCAAAGGTGAACTGGTATGCTCTACTGCTTGATTTTGTGCTTGATTTAATTCCATCAATAATACTCCACGGGTAACATTTTTTCTAATTTATCTGAAACTTAAGAATGTCTATTACAATGTAATTCAATTACGCTCAAAAATAGATTTAATCTAAAATTAGAAATTAATACTTTTCATCAATTCCTAAAAATTGATTCATAGTACCTTTAATTTTGGATTTGTTAAGTTCAGCATATTGCAGGATGTCTAATATGTCTCCACCTTTTTCACTGAATCCATAAAATGTTTTTTCACCTAGTAAAACATAACTCCACACGCAATTCATTCTATCATCAGGTTGTAATTCATTAATTTTGTTAATCCAATCAATTGTAGCTAATTGTTTAGATTGAACATTTTTATTTTCAAGATCTTTTTCTGCCTTTGTTTCCACAATGAATATTTTATCTTGTACTTTTACAATAAAATCAGGATAATAATGAGCCAATAATCCATCATCTCTAATGTAAATTATACTTGCAAAATCATGATACTGTTCATTAATTTTCATAAATGATTTAACTTTTGAATCAGAATCAATAAAATTTATAAAATTCTTTTCAAACCCTCCTTTATTTGATGGATAGCCAATTGTCGAATAGATTGTTTTAGCAACATTTATTGAAAATGTTTCTCGAATTTTTAATTCTTCAAGTTCTGAGAAGTACCGTTTTTCAATTTTGGCTTGGTTTACATCAACATTATTCTGTAATTCATAGATCTTTTTTGCTACGTTTTTAACAATATGTTCTACTATTTTTGATTCAGTTAAGAGAAGAATTCTCCAATTGTTATCTTTTAGTGGTTCAAAATTTTTACTAAATAATTTTTGTCTAATATATTCATCAATTAATTGTGCAATTAGTCGTGTATTGATTTGCATTTGTGGAAAATTCTTTTGTTTTTTTGAGATTTTAACTGGAATTGAAGTTACTGAATTAACAATTTTTTGAATAAAAGAATTGTAATTAGTTGCAGTAAAAATATCAGCAGTTACCAAATATTCTCCAAATTTTGTCTTTACCGTCATTTCTTCACTTTTAAAAATACTACCTTTTTGATTTACAAGAAGTTTTAATTGCTCGTAAGGTACAGGGAATGGCTCTAAATCATCATAAGATAATTCTGCAGACATAAGTTCCTCGTCTTTATCTCGTAAAATCAAGGGAATGAACATATCATAATCTTTAAAATTATCTTTCAAACCTACCTGAATAATATCTCCAGTAACCTTTCCAATTTTTGGTGATTCGTGTATTTCAACTAGTGCGTCACCAAGTTCTTTATCGTAAAACTCTATGAAATTTGGCTGTTCTATGATACTTAGAATATCAATATAATTTTCAGGTTCTTCTTTTCTTACCAATAATTTTTCTCGACTTTCTTGTTTTAAATCATCATATTCAGGTTCACGCCACATTAATCGGAGTCCTCGACCTATCGTTTGTTCTAATAATATTGAAGATGAACTTGCTCTCAGCGGAACAATTACACAAACATTACTTACATCAAATCCTTCTTTTAACATCAAAACAGAAATGATGATTTTTGGTTTAACATGTTTATCAACATCGAATAATACTTGTCTTAACGAATGCCATTCTTTTTCCCCAATTTCTCCTTTTCTATTAGAGTGAACTTCTAAAATATCATCTTCAGAAATTCCTTCTTGCTTAAAAAATGCAGTTACAAATGGAACTACTGTTGTATCTTCACACATTATCAACATTTTTGGAAATTTTGAAGAGTCTAATCTAGTGAACTCTTCTTCTAAAATTTTGAGTTTTTTAATCCCAGCTCTTAGCATTTCTCTCTGCCCACCAGATAAACTAACGACGTCATTGCCCTCATCTCTATCTGCTTTAAAATCTAAAGGAATCGAGGCAATTTCTTTTCTCTTATCAATTGCAACTGTTTTTACAAGTCCCAAACGTATTGCTTGAGAAAGTTCAAAATCAACAATTGTGTGTGGAAAAAAATGTTTTGTTCTCTTCAACTTGCTACCTGTTACGATATAAGGTGTTGCTGAAAAATCAACTTGAATAAATTTTTCTTTTTTTGTTTCAGAAATAATACTAAGTGCAATTTGCCATTTTTTTTCCATTGTTTCAAATTGTGTTTTCCATTCTCCCAAATGATGTGCTTCATCATTAAATGAAACAAGATTGTCTAATTTTGCCAAATAATTTAATTCGGTACCTTTCAAGTAGTTTCGGTCTAATTCAGAAAGTGAATGTCCTTTACCCGTTCCCGGAGTTACTGGAAGTAATTTTTTGATTGTTTGATCAGGAGAATCTAATGCAGTGCCAGATTCATCATCTTCGTGTTCCCCAACTAATAGATGCCAATTTGTAATAGCAATTAATCCATCCCCTGTGATTTTTTGTCCAATTTCTGATTTCTGTGCAACACTATTTTGAACAAAACCCAATACTTCAGGTCTATAAGACTCAGGAATGAAAAGATCTTGAAATTGAAAAAAATCAGATTTTTCAAAATCCCTTGTATCATCTTTTTGTCTTTTACCCAAAAATGCATCTAGCAGTCTTTCATAAACGATGATTCCCGGAGCAATTAATAAAAAATTCTTTGAATATCTTCCACTTTTTTGATCTTCGTGTTTTGCATTAAGATAATGCCAAATTAATAATGCATGCATTACCCAAGTCTTGCCTGTCCCTGTTGCCATTTTGATGCAATATTTTGGATGCAAATACTTGTCTCTTTTCAGATCAACTAAATCCATCTCTTGTAATAATTCAGGGTTTATCGACATGTACATGTCATGAACACCTTTGATCTTCAAAACTTCATGAATGTAAATTGAATTTAGGATTGCTTGCCATTGACCTGGATGAAAATTAAATTTTCTAGTATCTGCAAAACTTCCATCAGGATTCCAATACCTTAGTAAATCTTGAGTTATGGGAGATATTTTTTCAAAAAAACTTCCATCTTCCCATTCTTTGTTTGCACTTTTAGTAATACTTTCAGCTAAAAGCAATGGTATGTTTCCAGTACCGAGAGATTTTGCAGATACCATTAGTTTATCTCTTTTACGGTTGCACTCTCAAAACCAAATACATCAACAGCCTTTATACACACTTTAAATTTTTTATCAATTTTTGGAATAATGATCTTTGCAGATTTTTTAATTCTTAAATCATCATTGTTTTCCCTATATTCTTGCCATTTACTTCTAAAAGTCTCACCATCATAATTAGGATCAATACTCCAATATTCTACCAAACTAAGTGGATCACCCTCAATTACTTTTTCTAATTTTTCTTTATTTTTTTCATCTAATGGTAATACATCGGGTGTAAGTAAAATATAATTATCAAGTTCGATATCCAATACATCTTGTTCTTTGTCATGTTCTTTCTTTTTGATGGGTTTAACTGTAAGATATTGAAGTGATGAGAATCTAATTTCACCTGATTTAACTAACTTCTCATAACTAGATTTAGTTTTTAATTTGTCTAACAGATCTGGAGGAATTACAAGTACCTCTAAATTCTTGTCAGCTAAACTTTCAATTATTCTTCCAATATCAGGATTGAAATTCCATGCAAGAATGATAACTTTGTTCCATCCACCCATAAATGATGATCTTAACTCCTGTGCTCTTTTCAAAGTATTATACCCAGTTAATTTTGATGGAGAATCTACAAAGACTAGTGTTTTTGATTGTTTGATGTAACCTAAATTATTTGGATTCCCTTCTTGTGCTGGAAATGGTAATGCACCATAAAGATTTACAACTACTTGAGCCAAATCTCCAATAGTTCTAAATGAAGATTGTTCAAACTGTTCCTTTTGATAATCTCCAATTGAATGATACAGAAATGGTTTTGATTCTTGATCAACCATTCTTTTTCTCATTATCATGAATGCTGTTTTTCCCAAATCAGACATAATCCATTTTCTTCCAAGTTTTTCTGCAACTGCACCAGTAGTTCCAGAACCAGCAAAGAAATCTGCCACAATTGAATTTTCATCTGTAGATGTTTCTATAATTCTTTCTAGAAGTTTTTCTGGTTTTTGAGTCGCATAATTTACATTTTCATTTGCTTGTCCTTGTACGGGGGGAATATCTGTCCAAATATCCTGGAGAGGTACGCCTTTCATATCTTTTAGATATCGTTTCATTTGAGGAACATTGCCAGGGTTTGTTTGAACAACAATTCCATCATCTATCATTTTTTGCATTTTTTCTTTTGAAAATGCCCAGTATCTTTTTACTCCCATTACTTCATAGATAGGGTTACCTTTGGCAGCTCCTCCAGGACCTAGCATACTAACTAATCTGTAAACACCATTTTCATCTTCATATTTATAAAAATCATCAAGATATTTTTTATCATATGGTAAATATTGTGTAGTAAAATTGTATTCTTTAGTTTTTGAATATAATAATATGTTATCGTGTAATCTACCATAATGTTTAGATCCTTGCTTAGTATCACTATGAGAAAAGGTTCTTTTCCAAACAATTTCATTAATAAAATTCTCTTTTCCAAATAACTCATCCATTACAATTTTGACATAATGACCCACATGCCCATCAATTTCAATGTAAATCGAACCTTTGTCGCTAAGCAATTCTTTCATTAAAATTAATCTGGGAACTAACATTTCTAAATAAGACACTGTGCCATTTTTCCAAGTATCCGAATATGCTAATAGTTGTATTGTTCTAGGATTTTGTTCAAGATCCATACTGGGTAAATGAATTTTTGTTTTATAATCTGCCTTTGAATCAAATGGAGGATCAATGTAGATAAGATCAATTTTACCGCGCATTGAAGATAATCCTGTTTTTGGATCACCTGCAAGCAATGCTTGCATTACAAGTAAATTATCACCATAAATCATTCTGTTTGTCCATTTTTGATCATGAGATTCTTTTGTACTTTGACCAAAATATTGAGATAGACCACCTGCTGCCTTAGTTGGTAAAACAAATTCATTTGTCTGTAAGGTGATTCTATTTTCAGATGAAATATCATCTAATATTCTCTGAGCAACTCTCTTGCCTCGTAAAATTATCTTTGGGAGTTCCCCAATTAATGAATCTGACAAATCACACCTAGTAAATAATCCACAATGACATATTTTACACATTCGGTTAAAGTCTTTAAATGAGTTTTAAATCCACGTAGGAAATTATTTGTAAAACAAGATCTAGATGTGTTTATCCAGAGTAATTACCTATGTAAAGAAAAGGCAGTACTAGAACAAGTACAAGACATGTTTGTAAATCCCAGATTAAGCAAAACCACAATCTTAAATCAAATTAGTTCCTAAATCTAACATTGAAAAATACGACAATAACTCACGACTGTGAGATGTTGGAGTATTGGACTGAGAAGACATTTCCCGATGGGAGCACTTCTAATTTACAAATTATTGCCTTAAATATCAAAATTACAAATCATATTCTGTGAATCTAAAAAATGTTAATCTCAAAGAAGAATATCGTTCAGATGTAGATGACATTGTTGCAGAATTCTTCGTTCCGTGTTTAAGTAATTGTATTCAATATGATAGATGTGTGGATTTTTTATCAATTCAAGCACTAGCCACAATATCAATGGGGTTTGATAATTTTAATGCAGGTAAAGCAAAACTAAGAATGATAACAGGTCACAGATACAAGACAGAAGATCTCAATATATTTACAAAATTATTTTCTGAAAAATTTACAAAATCATTTGAAGGAAAATTCATTAGAGATAGTAAAATTCAGAAATTACAAAACATAGTAAATAATGGACAAATTGAATTAAAAATTGCAATTCCAAATTCAGAACGAATTGCGGATGAATTCTCAGAAAGAATTGGAATTTTTAGAGATGAAGAGGACCAACAAGTAGCATTTACAGGAACATCAAAAGAATCATTTTCAAATCAAACTAGGGATTTTGAATCAGTTGATGTTTTTACATCATGGAATGATAAAACAAGAGTTGAAAGAAAAATGGAAGACTTTGAGAATTTATGGCAAAACAAAACAAAATACGTGGATGTTTGTGATTTTATGTATGCAGAAGAAAATAATCTTTTAAAATATTCATCAAAATGGGCTACACAAATTTAGAATTCAAAAGAATCATCTAATCTTGCTTTATTTTCAAAAAAGTTCATTTTATTAATTTTATAATAAATTATCTCGCCACGTCTTTCAATTACTGCAATAATTGGTTCTTTTCCCATTTGGGTTATGTCATCAATTTTTTTTTGCAATGTACCCATCTTCTCCTGTTGTCCTTCATTAATACCAAAAATTAGAAATTTTGCACCTTTTTCACCAAAATGTCCTCTCTCATAAACTCTAAAATCAGAACCAAATCCAAATCCATCTTTTACAACATATCCTCTAGTTTTCAAATCACGAAATATCAAAAATTTTGTAAGAATTTCAGAATTTGTCTTTTGACAAATACTCATGAAAGTATCAAAATCAATTTGTTTTTTGTTTTTCTTTAGAAATAATTTATGAGTATATAGTAAATACAAAGATTCAAAGGATTTAAGAAATAATTTCCCTTTCTCAATTTCACCATATCCTTTTTGTTCAAGATCATGGATCATATTCTTATTAGAAATACAGACTTGATCTAAAATTAGATCACCATTGACTTCAGGAGTTTCGTCCATAATGAAGAGAAAAATGGAAGATTTCCATATAAGCATTAGAAATTTGACCCAAATAATTGCTAACCGTTAAAATATGGGGATTTTGAGTTGAGATTATCATGCATGGTGCAAATTATAGAGATGGAACAGGACAAGTATTCACAAGAAAAGAATACATCAAAGGTAAACCACAAATTAAAATTGCAAAATTTCAAGGCGGTAAAAGAGGCACTTACGAATATTGTGTTCAGTTATTAATGAATGAACGACTTCAAATTAGACATATGGCTATTGAATCAACTAGATTAGCAGCAAACAAAACACTAGAAAAAACAACTGGAGAAACAGGTTACTATTCCAGACTTAGAATTTATCCACATAACCTCTTAAGAGAAAATAAACAAATTGCTACTGCAGGTGCAGATAGAGTTTCAGAAGGAATGAGAAGATCATGGGGTAAGGCAACTAGTTTAGGTGCAAGAGTAAGACAAGGACAATGCATTATGGAATTATTTGTTAATGGAGAAGCACATCTAACTGCAGCAAAGAAAGCACTTCATGGATCATGTGTCAAATTACCAGGTACTCCAACAATCAAAGTGATTGAATGGAATAAACCATCACCATAAATGTTCTAAATCAGATTTCTTATTTTCAATAAATTTTAAAAAATCTTCAAATTCTTGTTTTGTAGGATCACGTTTGAGAATTCTTTTACTTTGATAGAAAAAAGTATTGTATAATCTACCTACAACAATACCTAAAGCAAAAGATTTAGAATCATCAATAGTTGAAAGTGATTTAATTAATTCTTTAATATCATCTTTATTTAAAATACTATCTTGAATTTTTTGTTCAATTTTCTTCAAAAGAATCTCATCCATGAATTACTACAGCAATGAAAGCTTAAAAACGCTTAAATCTGCAAATTCAACCCTTTGAATTGTTGCAGTTATAGTACAGTCTGGTTAGTACTCGTGCTTGCCAAGTACGTGACCCGGGTTCAAATCCCGGTAACTGCACCACTTATTGATTTTTAGATATTAAGCCAGTTTTAATAATTTCAAGTGCATCATGTGCCTTTTCAGGTCTGGGTAATTGAATTGCGATTACATTATCTTGCCCATATCTTGATTCAGGTGAATTAAGTACAAGCATAGAGGTATTTGCAAGAACTTCAAAGAATTTTAAATCAGTTTTTGCATTAACAAGAAATTTTTCAGAAATATTACCTATTGAAAATGTTAAAATAATTTCAACAAAAACATTTCCCAATCCATCTTGAAGAATGTTAAGATCAGTATTAACAGAAAAAGGTTGACCTTCAATCTTGGCTCTAATTAGACCATATTTTTCTTCTTCAATTAGTATACAAGAAGTTTCTTTACCTTCAAAATCAAAAGTTGTAATTCCATCATGAACACTATCTAACATTTGTTGTAATTCATCAGACATCTTCTTTTTCCTCTAATACAGGTATAATTTTATCACTAGCCTTCATTAAAAATGGAGAAATAAATGCAGTGATAATTGCAATAATACCCACAAGTGGGAACAAGAAGGCGCTTACTGCACCAATGTCAACTCCAACTTTTACAATTACAATGGAGAATTCACCACGAGGAGCTGCCAAAGTAAATGCAGAGCGAAGTGCTTTTCCACGTTTTTGTCTGAAAATAAAATTGCCTAACATATTACCACCAAACTTCATACCAGTAGCAACTGCAATCAAAGCAATTGCAATGAAAATATAATTTTCAAGTTGTGAAACATCCATCAATGCACCAACTGAAATGAAAAATATTGCCACAAACATGTCTTTGATAGGACTAGAAAGTAATTTTGCAACTTCAGCTGATTTTGACTCTGCAACTAACACACCAGCCAAAAAGGCACCAATTGCTACAGATAATCCCACGATATTTGCAAGTAAAGCATAACCAAAACAGAGACCAAGAACACTCAAGAGTAGAATTTCACGATTTTCTGCTGCTGCAACTCTATCAATTAGAGGAGGGATAACACGGGTTCCCAAAGTAAACGTTCCTATGATAAGACCGGCTGCAACTAACACAATAACAACAATAGATTCCACAGATACAGTTCCAACTAAAGCAATAGATTGTAATGTAGAAATTAAAATTACAGCAATAATATCCTCTACAATTAAGATACCCAAAATAAGTATAGAAGATCCTTTTTTGATTTTCCCCATATCTTCTAAAAGTTTAACAATAATTGCAGTACTAGATATGGATAAAGCTGCAGAAATAAACAATGCATCCATAAATTGTAAACCTAGAGCGGTTGAAGTATAAAACAAAACTCCCAATGTAGAAAACAATCCAATTGTACCAACACCAATAGATACTTTTCCAATAGATTTGATTTTAGCATATGGGAATTCAATTCCAATTACAAATAATAGTAAGATAACACCAATTTCAGAAAAAAGATTTAGTGCAGAAATATCAGATAAAATTCCAACACCGTCTAACAATTCAAGAGATGAAGTACTTTCAGGTAAAATCCAAGTCCAAAGAGGAGACAAAGGACCAATAAGCATTCCAGCAAAAAGATATCCAATTATCAAAGGTTGTTTAATTTTAAAAAATGCAAGTGTAACTATAGCCCCAATAATCATGATAAAAGCTAAATCAGTTACAAAACTTGTATGAGGAAGTTCAGGAGTTACTTGTTCAATCAAAGTGTTAGCTGTAGAAGTAAGAGAATCTTGAATTGCAGTAGAATCTAATTGAAGTAAAAGATTTTGCATATAATCAATTAACAAATTTCATTAAAAAGTGATTACGCAATTAAAATTTAGAAAGAAAATTAATAAAAATCTAAAAAATTATGATTAACAAAAAGTTATCAATTTGAAACTCTTTATGCCTAGAAATCATAGTCTAACTGCAGAGTGATGAGTAGGTCATCTGATTAAAATGAAGAGATATGACCTGGGGTAACTGACTGCATTTTTGGTTACATTGGAATAACCCAATTATTAATAGTACGGTACCGTACAGTACTATATGATTCAATGCGAATATTGTCCTAGAGGATTCATTGAGACAACAAATGGTCTTGCTGAAAAGACATTTCATGAGTTACTTCATGAACCAGAAGTTGTAAACAAGTGACTCTTTACATTTTTTATTTTACACCTAACTTTTTTTATTATTAGTTTCTTAATTCATGTAATATGGTATCTAAAACAAGTAAAAAAAAAGTAGTTAAACCTGTTAAAAGACAACCAAATCCAGCAGCAGTTTTAAAAAAAGTAGCATCAGTTTCAGATTCCAATAAAGCATTACAAAAAGAAATTAAAGTAATGTCAAAGATTTTTGGTGAAAATCAAAAAGTCCTAGTATCAATGAAAGGAATGATAGACACACTAACATCAACATTAGAACATATTCAAAAACAATCAAAGCAAATTAACATAATAGAAGACGATACACAAAAATTATACGCAGGATTAAATCAAGTTAGAACACAATCTAATTTAATTAATAAAATCAACAATCAAACTGAAAAACTTGAAAATGAATTAAATAAAATTTCAGAAATACAAAAAACATCAAAACCTCTAGAAATATCTCAAAAAGTGGAAGAGAGTATCAATTCCATTACAAATAATTCTCAAATGATTATAAAAATTGCTCAAAGAATTGACGAAGTAAGAGATGATCTAAGAGAAGTTTCTGGAAAGACTAATTCAGTTTTAGAAATTACCTCTGAGATTAACAAATTAAAAGAAAGTATCGAAGAGATTTCTGGAAAGACTGAAAATCTCAGTACAGGAACTCAAGTAGTTCAAAGCCTTAAACAAGAATTTGAAAAAATAATTGAGGGCGTAGCAGATGCAGCAAATGTTAATGCAGAATTAGAAGCAATCAAGATTTCAATTGATACGATATCATCAAAAGCCTCAAAAATCGACTCATTAGGAGGCGTGATTGATGGGCTCAAACAACAATTTGAGACAGTTTCATCAACTGTGAATTCCAGCGATGCCATCAGTTTAGAATCGATTAAAGAAGTAGGAAGCAAAATAGATAAAATTGAGACGGAAATCGGTTCATTATCAAAAAGAGCAGATTCGACAGCAGAAACTCTAAAAAGACAAGATGCATCTACAACAGAATTTCATAAAAAATCAGAAAAATTATTTCAAGAAATACAATCAGTTAGAAATGTTACAAACAAAGCTTCAAGTGATTCATCAAAGGAAATGATGGCATTACTAAAACTATCAGAATATCAATCAAACATTAGAATGAATACAGAATCAAAATATGGGGAATCAAAAGATCTTGAAAAAATGGCAAAACTTACTTCAGAAATTGTAAATTTGTTTGACAGAATATCAATTGAATCAGGTGAAAAAATACCGCTACCTCATGAAGTTAGACAATGGGCAGTAAGCAAAATTTTAGATTGTGCAGATAAATGGGAAATTAGATTTAGTGACGTATATTCAATTTTAACAAATGCTATTGGAAGAGACATGTTAAAAGAATCAGTTAGAATTCAACAAATTAGAGATATTTATGGAATTAGAGCAGTAGATGAAATTAGAAATGATCTAAATATTTCTTAAACACCGAGTGGATCAGATTCTTTAAGTTGGGTTCTCTTTCTTTTTAATGCAGTAAAGATTCCGATAATTACAGCAATCCAAATTATACTAGAAAATACATTTGCAATACTGACATACATGTATGGAGTTGCATCCATAATGTTAAGACGCAATAACAAAGCCCTATCATTTATGTCAAGCATTCCAGTATGATATGCAGAATTATCTTGAGGAATAGCTGAAATGGTATTAACACTTTGTAACATAGAATTTACATCATTTTGTATTCTAATGAAATTAGTTGATTCAGTGGCAAACAACCACACAGGATTTTTAGAAATGATTTGACTATGAGTATCAGTAGTTTCAGGTAATTTTTCCAACATTGGTTCCAGATCTAATTGGATTGCAATTAGATGAGCACGAATTGTTTCTGGATCAGATGAACCTATGATACCATCAAAATGTCCTCGTATCCTATCCAAAGGATAGATATCAGAATTATAGCCAGTAATTGCCATAAATCCTCCAAAAATGATTAATCCTAAAATTCCAACCATTGATAGTCTGTAAACAGTATTTGCCATTTTCTCTTTCTTCGTCATTTTACGTTGTTTACTTGATTTATTTCTTTTAAATCGAGTATGAGACAGACTCATGTAAGCAATATAGAAAAATCCAAGAGTCTGAATTGCAATAATTGGTACAAATATAGGATTATTTGAAAATATTGAAATAAAAATTGCCAATGTACCATAAACACCAAAAAAGATTTCCAAAAGAGTGGTTTGTGTAAAAGGTAAATTGTATGCTTTACCTTTCCAATCATCTTCTTTTTTGATTATACCATATTTTGGAGTTCTAAGAAACTCATTTTTTCTTCCAAATACTGCATCAAATACTGCAACAGTATTATTTACAGACATTCCAGCATTGTAAATTAACAGTGCAGGCAATAGCTTAGCTTTAGACTTCCATGATTTACCATACATATTTTGTATAACCAAAATGTATGCACCAGGTCCCATTGCAAGATATGTGGCAAATGTAATAATAGGTAGAAAACTAACAACGTAAAGATTAACTTGTCCGGCCAAAAGAATCGGCAATGCTAAAAATTGTATTAACATTAATGGATAAACAATATGACGTGTAAGTTGAACGAATGCTTGGATTTTTGCTTCAATGGAAACTTTACGTTTTACAGCAATATCAAAAAGTAATTTTGTTGCACATTGAATAGAACCTTTGGCCCAACGAAATTGTTGTCTTTTTGCAGCATTCATTTGAGCAGGAAGTTCAGCATCAACTACAATATCAGGTAAGAAAACACATTTCCATCCTTTCATTTGTGCTCTGTAACTTAGATCAAGATCTTCAACTAAAGTTGCAGTATGCCATCCTCCAGCATCTTCAATGCAGTCACGTTTCCAAATTCCAGCAGTACCATTGAAATTCATAAACAGATGAGAATCACTTTTTGCTTTTTGTTCTATAAGAAAATGAAAGTCAAGACTAAGTGCTTGCACTTGAGTAATAGTAGAATAATTTTCATTTACATGACCCCAACGACATTGAATTAAACCAATGCTTGGTTTTGAGAAATGAGGGATGGCTCGTTTGAGAAACCAAGTTGGAGGAATAAAATCAGCATCAAATATTGCTACAAGTTCAGTGTCAGTAATTTCCATTGCATATTTGAGAGCACCTGCTTTGTACCCCTTTCTTGTTCCACGTCGTATATGTTCAATTTGAAATCCTTGAGTTTTGTAATAGTTGACAGTTTTTTCAAGTACATCAACAGTATCATCATCAGAGTCATCTAAAACCATAATATTCATTTGATCTTTAGGATAATCCAAATTGCAAACTGCATCAACAAGTCGTTTTGCAACATATTTTTCATTGTAAATTGGAAGTTGGATTGTTACAGAAGGAGTTCCCAAATCAACAGTTTTAGCAATCTTAGTTCTTTTGTTAGCAAGAAAAACAAGATAATAAAAATTGCAAGTATATGCAGTAATCAAAATAGCAGAAATAATGAATAAATCAAAAACTAATTGAGTAAAAGGATTTCCAGCCATCTTTAGCTGCTCAAAAGTAATAGTCGATATTTATACTTGCAACAAATGCAATTATTTTTGTTCATAAATTTTGATTGCTTGTGGAGGACAAACACCTTCGCATGCAAGACAGAAAATACAATCAGGTTCTTTTGACATCAATGGTTTCTGGTCAGATGCAGGATTTCCAGGAGAATCAAACCACTCATAGACACCAACAGGACAAGCCTCAAGACATCCACCATCAGCTATACAAATATCATAATCTACAGAAACAAATTCTCCCCAAATACCCATTATTCCATTAGCAGTACCTTTTCTACCCCAAGTTTTGATTGTGTGTTCAGCAGTTTCATGTGATTTTGATGGTTTGATTTTAGATTTATACTCAATATCAATTGGTCCGGGTTTTGCACCATCTGGAATTTCAATTGAACCATCATCATCTTCTTCTTCATCATCTGTAGCTTCAACTGGTTTTGGTTTTGCACCAAGAACAATTTTAGCTAACGGAGTTAATTCTTCAAGTCTTTGAATAGCAGTAAGTTCAGGAATTTTTTCAGATTTTGCAAGATGTGAAATCATCTTATCTGCCAAAATGGTATTACGTAAAATAGTATCAATTACCATTTTTGCAAAGTGATCTGCTTTCTTTCTATAATCTTTAACCCAATTAGGATCTCCAAATTTCTCAATTGGAAACACTTGGTAAATAATATCAACAACTTCACCAGTTACAATTTCTACTGTTACTGACAAATCAACTTCTTCGTATCCCTTCTCATCAGGGTCAGCCATGTTTTGTTCCTTCCAACGGTATGTAGCAAAAATTCTATCAGCATACATATCCATCTCAAATGCTTTTTTCAAACCATCATGAACTGATTTAATTTCAACAGGTTCTTCAAGTTTAATTGGTAATCTGTATAGTCCAAGTTTAAAACCATGTAATGGATAAACACCACGTTTTGCAGTTGGAGCTTCCATGGACCAGACCCGATCTTTTAAAAGTAATGACATCTGTTTTTTATGAGTAGAATTTAGTTAAAAACGTTATCAGTCATCATCTTGAGGACAAGTTAGTTCTCGTAGTTCAGTGTATTTTTTTTCCATGGCATTTGCATGAATTAAAACTGCAGACAAATCATAGGAATCTTTAGAAAAATACCAACGAATTGGAACCCAATGTCCAATTCCATCCATATCGTGAATCATACCTTTATCAGCCTTAACTTTTAGATTTTCATCAATCGATGTTTCTTTAATTTCTAGTCCACGCTTAGTTTTATCCTCCAATATTAGAGTAGAATTACCATCTTTTATGAAGTAGAAAGAACCTTTCTCAAGAATTGGCAGGTCTAAAAGCAATTTATTTTTCCACAGGATTGCCTATCATATTACCCCATTCAGTCCAGGAGCCATCATAGTTTCTAACCTTTGGATATCCAAGTAAATATTTCAAAACAAACCAACTATGAGATGAACGTTCACCAATTCTACAATAACAAATTACATCTTTATCGGGAGTTACACCTTTTTGTTCATAATTTTGTTTTAATTCCTCAACTCCTTTGAAGGTACCATCAGCATCATTTACTGCAGTTGCCCAGGGAATATTATTTGCATCAGGAATATGTCCACCTCTTTGTGCATGTTCCATTGGATATTCAGGAGGAGCTGTAATTTGACCAGAAAATTCAGCAGGAGATCGTACATCAACCATCACAGTATCTTCTTTTCCAATTCCTCTACTTACATCAAATAGATATGCACGTAATCCCTCATCTGGAGGTTGCCCAATGTATTGTGTTGGAGTAATTTGTGGTTCATCAATGGTATAATCACGATTTTCTAATTCCCATTTTTTTCTTCCGCCATTCATAATTTTTAGATTTTCATGTCCATAGATTTTGAAAACCCAAAAAACAAATGCTGCAAACCAATTATTAAAATCACCATAAAGAATTACTTCAGTATCAGCAGTAATTCCATTTTTAGACATTAATGCCTCAAATTCTTTTTTATTAATTATATCCCGAGTTACAGGATCATTGATATCACGTTTCCACCAAATTAAACTTGAGCCATTAATGTGACCTTTTTGATAACCATTAACAGGATCATAATCAACTTCAACTAATTTCCTATTTTCGTTTGGAGGATTTTGGGACAACCATTCAGTATCGACTAAAACTTCAGGATGTGCGTAACTCATAATTTCATGGGTTCATATTCATACTTAATTGTTTTTACAGACGTGCGTAAAAATATCATTTTTATGTAAATACAATTCAAAAGAACTTACTTGAAACTAGAAAATGTAGCTGTTGTAAGCAAAGTTGGAAATAAAGATTCAGAAAAGGCTGCAAAAGATGTTGCAAAAAAATTACTAGCAACAAAAGCAACAGTATACACAATTTCACCAGTTATTGTGGAAGGTACAAAACAAATTGAAACACTTGAAGAAATTAAGAAGGTCAAATTAGATCTAGTAGTTACTTTAGGAGGAGATGGAACAACACTTCGAGTTTTTAGAAATTTAGAAAATGAAACACCGATTTTAACAATTAATGTTGGAGGTAATAGAGGAATTTTAGCAGAAATTACAATTGAAGAAATTGATGAAGCAATAAAAGATATTTTAGAAGATAAGTTTTTCCTAGATAAAAGAACTAGAGTAACTGCATCATGTGGAGGAAAAGAATTTCCTCCAGCATTAAATGAGATTTACATCAGTAGAGCAAACTTAACTAAAACTGCAGAAATTGAAATTAAATTTCAAAATGACACAGTGAAACAAAAAATGGATGGAGTAATCATTGCAACACCTAGTGGATCAACTGGTCATTCATTTTCATTAGGTGGTCCAATATTACACGAAAGTTTAGATGTGTTAATCATCACACCAGTTGCACCAGTTTACAGATTAGCATCATTAGTTGTTCCAGATGAAAAAATTGAAATTATTTGTTCTCAAGATTGTAATATTGCAATAGATGCACAAGTTGTAAAATCTGCAGGATACGAAGAACCAATAATTATTAAAAAATACAAAAGCCCAGCAGTTTTCATTAGATTGAAAAAAAGAGGGTTAAGACAAATGAGTAAACTTGGATTTTAGAATTTTAGATGCTAGTGCATTTTATGCAGGAGTTCCATTTAGATCATCTGAAGATTGTTACACTACATCTCTTGTTTATGATGAGATACAGCATATTAAGAAAAATCATGATGTACTTGGGACATTACTTGAAACAAACAGGCTAAAAATTAGAGAGCCATATGAGCAATCAACTCAGGCCGCAATCAAAGCAGCAAAAAATACAGGAGATTTTCCACAATTATCAAAACAAGATATTTCAATTATTGCATTAGGGATAGAAACAAAAGGTCAAATCATTACAGATGATTTTGCAATTTCCAATGTTGCCAAAAATATAGGATTAAACATTGCACCAATCATGACAAAAGGAATTAAAGATGTAGGGAAATGGATTCACTATTGTCCAGGATGTAAAGCAAGTTATCAAAATGGGAAAGAGTGTTCTATTTGTGGAACTGCATTAAAAAGAAAATTACTCAAAGAATAATTCTAAAAAAATTATTGTTGTGAGATATAAAATACAACACTAACATTAGTTGTGATCTCTTCATCACCAGACATAATTGGTGCAGATTTCATAGAGGATTCTGCAAATCCATCAAATGATGCACGCATTGGACTATCATAGTAAGGCACTACATTATCATGTATAATTACAGATTTTACTCCAACAATTTTTTGTTTTAATGGTACAAGTGCTTTTTCTGCTTTCTGAGTTGCATCATTTATTGCATCAGCAATCAAATTATCACTAATTTGTTGTAACTTATCATCAGATAATTGAAATGAAACATTATCAACACGATTTGCTCCAGAAGAAACTGCAGCATCAATAATATCTCCAGCAGAATCAATTTTTTCAGTTTGAATTGATAAAATATTTGAAACACGATATCCGGTTAGAATTTGTTGCCAATTTCCATCAGAATCTTTTATGCTATCATATAATGGATAAATTGAAAAATTAGATGTTTGAATATCGTCTTCAGAAATTCCAGAATTAGATAATGAAGAGATTACAGAATTTAATGAATTAGAATTTTGAGATAGAGACTCATTAGCAGTTTTGGCTTCAGATTCAACTCCAAGCACAATAATCAAGGTATCAGGGTTTGAAGAGGCTGTAGCACTACCAGAAACAGAGATTGTTTGTTCAGAAGGATCATATTTTTTCAGCCACTCATAAATTAATTCATCAGGAATCTCATCTTCAACAATTTGAGATTTAACTTGATTTTCACTTTGAGTTAAAGTTACAGCAAAGGCTAAAACAAATACAACACCAATAATTACTGCAATATTAACACGATTATCCATAAATTTTCTTAAAATGTATAGTATAAAAATTCATGAAATAAAATGGCAGTAATAGTTATGTCAGTGTCTTTTGAGTACTTTCTTTTTGAAGTTTATTTTTAGTAGTTAGCATATTTTTAATTTTTTTTGCACGAGCTTCACCTAATCCTTCAACTTTAGAGAGTTCAGAAGTTGTTGCACTAAAAACTTTCAAGGGAGTACCAAATTTTTCAAGCATTCTAACTGCAAACTTTTCACCAATTCCAGGTAAACTACAAAGTGTAGATAGTTGTTGAGTTTCTAAATTAGATGATTTTTTAATTTTTTTCAGATATGGTCCTGTAGGACCATCTTTTTTAGAACACATTGAAACTAATAATTTAGCAGTATGAGATGCACTGGGAGTAGGGATTATTGGAATTTTAAATTCAAGTGTAATTCTAGAGAGAGCCCCATAGAAAACTAAAGGATTGTCAGTAATTTCCTCAATTTCATCAACGTTACCTTCAATCAAAACTATAGGATGTTCAAAATGTTCTTTAAGTCTAGTACACTGATCATAAAGTCGCCCATCAAAAACAGAAGCCATCAAGTCCTTGATACTTTTTCTTTCAACAATAGTTTCGGGTGCAACAATATAATCACCAATAGGGAGTGTCTTCATTTCAACTCCCATGCCAATAGCTTTGAGTAAATCAGGAATTCCACTTTTTCGTTCTCGTTCATCTACAATAATTCGAAGATTTTCTAATTTCACAAATATCAATTATAATGAATTGTTAATATCTTATATGAAATAGGTTAAAGAAATTATTTTCTAGGATTATCTTCAGTTGTTGCTGGAGGTGGAGGAGTTGCACCACTTTTCATCATTTCAGTGATTTTTGCTTCTTGCTCTTTAAGAGAATCTTTTACACGAATTTCTTGTTTTTCAAGAACAGTTGATCTAGTTTTGGATAATTCAACTTTTTCTTCCAATTCATCAACTAATGTTTTTTTGTCAGATTTTATCAAAACAGTTCCTGCTTGTTTGAATACAGAATCATCATCAGCAATTTTCTTTAGTTCTTCAAGTGCTTTTTCAGTTTCTGCTTTTTCCATTTCAAGATGTTGTCTTTGAGTCATAATAGATTGTAAATTCTGTTGAGATTGTTGTAATTTCATAATTTGTTCTTGAAGCCATGGTGGCATTTGTGGAGAAGACATGACTAAACAAAAAATTAATCTGATTATATCTTTACCGATTCAATTGAATCATAACTAGCTTGAATGAGTCTAAGTGTCGAATTCAAATTTGCTCTCAGATGGGCAATTTGATCAGTTTCAGCAGTAATAAGCAATTTTTTATCTAATTTTATCGTAGTTTTAACAGGATTTTCAGGATAAAATTCATTATCAGTATTTACAGAATCATAAATTGCGTTAGTTTTGTCTTTAGCATCTACAGTGATTTTTGCACTATAGTTTAATGTCATATGCAGTTCCAGCTACCTTATAGTTGCATTTTTTACAAGACCAAATTCCAACAGCATCTCTGCCAAAGGTCTGGGAACCACATTCAGGACAATTTCTTTTTTGTTTTAATGTAAAGTGAACTTTTGTGTATTGTTTTCTAAGTTTAATTCCGTAACGTGCACCTAAACCTTTTAGAGATTTTTTTGCTTTAGCCATTTTATTGACTCTCCTGTTGTGCTAATTTTAATTGTTCTCTTATCTTTGCACCAATTTTAACTGATAATTCTCCACATTGGTTAATTTCTTCTTGAGTAAATCCATCACTACCACCTTTTTGTAATGCAACAATATTTCCATCAGAGTCTGTAGTTATAGTAATTCTTGAATCCATACTGGCCCATTCGTCACCATTAGGATCAACAACAATATGATTTCCAATTTTTCCCATTGTTACAGATACAGGGATTGTACTAACAGGTAACGGTTTGTCTTCACCTTCAACAACTGAAGGTTGATCATCAACCATCTCCCATGTTGGAGTTTTTGATGTAAGTAAAGCAGCAGTTGCAGCATAAGAACATGCATCAAAGAGATTTCCATCATAATCAATTACCACAACATCGGCAAATACACCAACTACAGATTTGTCTTTTTCAATTACTAACTGAGAAACATCAACCATATGACTTTCTCTAATTCCTCTATCAACAACTCTTGCCAATTCAATAACAGGAGCTTGTGGCGGTCCAGTTTCAACAGTAGGAT
>Ga0209041_1000842_pt1 | contig 20396 bp, 23 predicted proteins | sample SaaInlV_100m_DNA_4_FD_184647 | JGI IMG/M metagenome (GOLD analysis project Ga0209041, IMG submission 184647) | Marine microbial communities from expanding oxygen minimum zones in the Saanich Inlet - SI037_S2LV_100m_DNA (SPAdes) (version 2) | ecosystem: Environmental > Aquatic > Marine >... | reverse complement strand
AGTGATTTAAAAGTTTCTGTAGAGCACTTGAGAGAAGTTGCAAGACTGCTGGAAAGTGTTGATGAAAGTGATTTTACACAAGAGAGTGTTAAAGAAGCTATTTGGAGTTATGCAGATGAGAAAGGAAAAGGTTCTGTGCTCTGGCCAATGCGTTACGCACTTTCAGGACGTGACAAATCGCCAGACCCGTTTATGCTTGCAAGCGTACTCGGGAAAGATGAGACTATTTATCGATTAAATAATGCAGTTAATAAAATTGGATAATTTATCCACAAAGTTTTATATAAAAATACATAAAGACGATGTATTATATAGATAAATGCAAAAAACTATTACAAAAATAATAATCCTAGCAATTCTCTTAACCGCAGCTCTTGGCGTGAACTACCTCTTCGCTGCATGGACTGGGCCTACTCAAGCACCAACAGGAGGTAATACTTCTACGCCGGTGCATGTAGGCACTACAGATCAAGTAAAAAACGGAGGGCTTTCTGTGGATGCATTGTCTGTGTTTGGAGGTGGGTATTTTCAGGGGAGTGTGCAAGTTGGAAATAGTGGTGCTGACCCTCAAGCGGGTACAATCCGCTGGAATGGGACTGATTTAGAAGTTTATAAAATTAATGCTTGGGTCTCATTAACAGGAACAGGTGCTGCGGCTTGTACATCATTTACATATTCTGCTTGGGGAGAATGTCAGGTAAATGGTACACAAACAAGAACAGTAACATCATCCACACCTGATGGTTGTGCTGGTGGGAATCCCGTAACTACACAGTCGTGTACATATACCGAACCTCTATATATACAATGTGCAAATATTGGTGGTAGCTGGATTGCCTCACAAGGTGCTTGCTATTTGTCAGGTACTAGCTGTCCTAGTGGATGGACTCCTAATGCAAATTATTCAAGTACGCAAGGCAATAGTTGTGGCGGTGGTGTATGTTCAGGTGGCTGTTCAACAAATTCTCATTATAGGACAAATACATCTGTAGAGACTTGTAGTTATCAAAGTGGAAGATTGCAGGGTTATTATGATCGTATGGAAATATGTGACCCTACTGGAACAGCAGGATGTTCTTCAACTAAAACTGAAATCGGCTGTACCAAATAATTAATATGCAAAAGACGATTACCAAAACTTTAATCCTCGCGTTTGTGCTAACCGCCGCGCTCGGCGTAAACTACCTCTTTGCTGCATGGACTGGGCCAACCCAAGCACCAACAGATGGTAACACTTCTACACCGGTACATGTAGGTACAACAGACCAAGTAAAAAATGGAGGATTGTCACTTGATGCACTTTCAGTATTTGGAAGTGGGTATTTTCAGGGGAATGTGGGAGTGGGAGTGGTGCTGCCGACGGAAGCGCTTGAGGTCAATGGTGGAGTAAAAGTAGGTAATAGTACTAATACAAATGCCGGCACAATTCGCTGGACTGGAAGTGATTTTGAAGGATACAATGGAACGCAATGGGTTTCTTTGGTGAGCGGAGAAGCGGTAGCGGTAGTAGATCTTAATTATACAGAATGTACCGATGCTGGTGGTGATTGGATGGCCGGCCAAAGTGTGTGTTACTTTGCAGGCTCTAGCTGTCCTAGCGGATGGGGGTCATTATCAAACTTTTCCTCCGCTGTTTCTGGTGGATGTCCATGTATTGGCGGATATACCAGACAAAATCAAACCTCAGCAACATGCAGTTACGGTGGCTCTCCTGGATATATGGAGACAATTTACTGGACTGACGATGGCGGTAACCAGTCTAGACAACAGTGGAATCCAGGAACTTCTCCTACCTCCTGTTCTTCTACTCAAGCCGAAATCGGCTGTACTAAAAATTAATATGCAAAAAACTATAACAAAAACCTTAATACTCGCATTTGTGCTAACCGCCGCGCTCGGCGTCAACTACCTCTTCGCTGCATGGACGGGACCTACTCAAACACCACCGGCAGGTAATACATCTACGCCGGTGCATGTCGGGACTACAGATCAGGTGAAGAATGGCGGGCTTTCTGTAGATGCGCTTTCAGTGTTTGGAGGTGGATATTTTCAGGGAAATTTAGATATTGATGGGGGTATAGAGATAGGGGATACAGTTAATGAAACTGCCGGTACTATTCGGTGGACTGGTGCTGACTTCCAGGGATATATGGGAGGAGCTTGGGTATCACTTACAGGTGCAGGGTTAGCGTGTACGTCATTTACATATTCCGCTTGGGGAGAATGTCAGTCAAACAGTACTCAAACAAGAACAATTCTAACATCTTCACCGTCTGGTTGTGTTGGTGGAAATCCAGTAACAACACAGTCATGTACATATGTATTACCTATGTACATACAATGTGCAAACGTTGGTGGTAGTTGGATAGCATCTCAGGGTATATGTTATTTCCCAACAACATCTTGTCCTAGTGGATGGAGTTCTAATGCGAGTTATAGCAGTACAAATGGAGCGTCATGTTCTGGAGATGTAGGGGGCTGTAGTATACCTAATCATTTCAGGCAAAATACTGGAAATACATGTGTATATAGTCCGGCATACTGCGCGGAGTCAGGAGGAGATCCATGTGGTCATTATGAGGGCGGTGGTTCAGCAACCTGTACTGCTACACTTACCGAAATTGGTTGTACTAAAAATTAATTAAATCTTTAAAATAAACAAAAAATCCGCAAATTGCGGATTTTTTGTTATAATGATTCTATGTTTAAGCAAATTAATCAGTTTTTTTTGATAATTGCTATTGTCCTAATAATTGCAGGGTTTTTAACTGTAAATAATGTTGATGCATCGTTAGTAGATCAATTAAAAGATAGAATTTCTGATAGAAATACAAAGATCCAAGAATTAGAAAAAGAGATTGCTCAATACCAAGATGATTTAGAAGAAGTTGGTGAAGAAAAACAAACGCTTACAAGTGAAGTAAAAACTCTTGATATTTCAAGACAAAAGATTTCAACTGATATAAAACTTACTCAAAATAGAATAGACTCTACTAATTATCAAATAGAAGAACTGTCTTTAGATATAGATGATAAAGAAAAAAACATTAGCAAGAATACAGAAGTTATAGCAGAAACAATCCGTACAATGAATGAAATAGAGTCTGACTCTCTTATAGAAATAGTTCTCTCTAATAAGGATCTTTCAGGTTTTCTTAATCAAATAGAAACACTTCAGCAGTTTCAGTCTAAAATGCGTGATGACGTAAAACGCCTTACAGGATTAAAAGAGGAACTTAAAGAAACAAAAGTTCAAACACAGAAAAAGAAGAATGAACTTGGAGATTTTAAGGGTGATCTCTCTGATCAAAAATATGTTCTAGATATAAATAGGAAAGATAAAAACACACTTCTTAGTATTACGAAAAACAAGGAGTCTAATTATCAGAATCTCCTTGACGAAAAAGTAGAAGCACGTAAAGCATTTGAACGAGAGCTTTTAGATTTGGAATCTCAACTAAAAATAGAGATAGATACTTCAAAAATTGCAAAAGCGGGGAAGGGAGTTCTTTCATGGCCACTTGATAAAGTTCATATTACTCAATATTTCGGTAATACAAAGTTTGCTAAATCCGGTGGGTATAATGGTAGTGGGCATAATGGTATGGACTTCCGTGCATCGCAAGGCACAAAAGTAAAAGCTGCTCTTACTGGAGTAGTGACAGCGGTAGGTAATACTGATGCAGTAAGTGGATGCTATTCATACGGTAAATTTTTATTGATAAAGCACAATAATGGGCTAACAACTCTCTATGCTCATATGAGTTTTATAAGTGTCAAAAAAGGCGACACGGTAATCACAGGCGACACGGTAGGGTACTCTGGTAACACAGGTTATTCTACTGGACCACATTTACACTTTACTGTTTATGCAAGTCAGGGGGTGCAAATTGTCCGTTATGGGGATTATAAAAGTAAAACAAATTGTGCTGATGCAAATATCCCAGTGGCACCACTCAATGCATATTTAAATCCTATAGATTATCTATAAAAATAGTATGACATATTGTGCGACGCTTAGGTTTTGAATTAATTAAGAGGGAATATAGAAGTGGTAAAAAGTATTAAAAAAATGACTTCTAAGACGTATTTATAGGTACTAAGGTACCAGTAGGTTATGGTCACAAACTCAGTAATATTAAGAATGTTTGAGAAAAATTAAAAAATAGTTTTTATAAAAAGAAATTAAATAAATTTAGATAAAGATATTTGAGGGAATTAAGAAATGCTATTTAGTACATAGATTGATATGAACATATCATCGTTAGTAATAGAAAGCCTATAGAGGCGCTCAGGTGCATTTTTAATACTAAAGGGAAGGTGCATTAAGAGAAGTACAACCTTTTGTTTTATTAGGTATGTCGCAAAAGATATATTGTACGACGCATATGTTTTAAATCCCATCTCGCCAAGACGATACCTTCCCTGCTTATACTTACTATAAAAACATGAGTTTGATTTATGTACATAGATATATAAAAACACCACATGTCTTTCGATATGTGGTGTTTTTATTTTAATTATCTCTTAGCTATATGATTCTCAACTCCCCAACATTTGGAAGATGCAAGCCATGGACTGGTCCCCTCTTTTTCGAAGAGATACGTCGCATAATCTATGTTACCTTCAAGCGTGTATAAATTGATACCAAGCCTATCTGCTGTGTCGCCATGGTAATACTCATTGATCTGCATTACCCCGACGTCATCATCATTAACCCTGCCTCTTATTATATCGCCATTTTTACCAAATTGTCGGAAGCTTGATTCACATCCGGCAACTTCTGCCATAACTGGATAATTTTCAAAGTGCTCTCGTACGTACTCTTCAACTGTTGGAGACTCTATGAATCTCGTATTATCTATTTGAATCATACTTCCCTTCTGTTCTACTACTGAAGCTTCCACGAGTGGAGCACCGGTAGTTGAACTAAGAAGTGACAAGATTAATATCGTTATTTCTATGATAAGCTATTTTTTATTATTATTAATGCTTTTATAAAGAAAACCCTATAAAAGCAAAAAACCGACCGAAGTCGATTTCTGCACCTATCATAACATATTGTCAATGTTTGTCAAGTCCTATAGAACTACCCTTTCATACGGCTTTTAAACAGCCCAGCTAAGCTCCACATATGGTTTGAGCTCATACTGGCAAGCACTAGAAACGCTGCTACGTATATTATATGTTCGTCTACTATGAATGAGTGCTCTCCTACATATGGGAACGTAAGTGCTGGGAAATAGAACAAAATCATCATTAATGCTCCTAGATATGAGCTAAATCTTACAAGTATTCCAAGTATCAAGACTGCACCTATAATAGTAAGTCCCCACTGACTTAGGAGATCAATGACTGGTAAAACATTAGGTGATGCAAGCCATCCATAAAATCCTGAGAAAGTATTGGCATGCTCAAGAAAACCTTTTGAAGTCCAGCTAGGGTCTACAACTTTTGTAAGTCCTGCATATAGGAAAAGCCAACCAAGAGCTAATCGTAATAAAACTATTGCTGAGTCTGTTTTAATTATTCGTCTCATATTGTGTATCAATTGTTATATTAGTATCTTTAGATTTTAACACTGCAATTAAACTAAGTATAAAAATAGTTGTGGATAATCCCGCAGAAACGAGGCAGTAGAGACAGTATGCATCTAAAATAAATGCTTGCGTATATACAAACCATATAGACATTAAGAGTCCTACACCGGAGAGCCCTAGGATAGACATAAGGACTTTTTTATTCTTTGACTTTAGATACCAGAGAGTTAATGCGAATACTGATACATAAAATATTATCCCTAACACAGCAACAGGCACTCCAAGTATTGCAGAGTAGCTACTTGTGGTTACAAAGTCACACCCTTCAAATACAGAGCAGTTTACACTTTTATGAGTAAACCTTTTTATTGTCAGGTATGAGGTATCAAAAATACCAACAATACTTAATATTAAAATTGTAATATTAAATTTCATTATTTTCCTATAGCCATTAGTACATTTGCAAGAGAAAGCGCCGTACTTACAAACCCTGTCACAAGTGCTATCAAAGTAGGTGTATTGTTATACCATTTCTTTTTTGTATTACTCATTACACTTATTTTACCTTTTTTTGCTGTTTTATAAAAGCGAGCGCTCCGTGCAAACCACCAAAATCTCCGAGTTCTGCTTCCTTGATCTCAGGGAGCTCTGGAAACTTAGTATTAATCTCATTTAAGTATTTTTTAATTACCTCTACATCCATAGATGGATCCCCCACTATCATAGGGCCACCGAGTACTACAATACTCGGAGACCACTGCAGTATTATATTATACAAACCATATGCAAAAGTTTTTGCTAATTCGTCCCATATTGCAGGGTCTGTCACTTCATATGCCTTTTTTCCAGTTCTCTCCTCAAGAGCAGTACCTGAAACAAGGTCTTCTAAGCTCACTGGGTCCCCGTCTTCTTCAATATCTACAATCTGATGCCCTGGTTCAAATCCAAATGTACTTTTATCTATTTTCCCATCTACAAAACGCGCACCACCAACACCTGTACTTACTGTTATATAGACTCCAATCTCCGCACCTTTCCCTGCTCCGCTGTGCATCTCCCCTAGTCCAACAATCGCTGTGTCGTTTTCTATAAACACTGGCGCGCCTACAGCCTTCTCAAGTTCTTCCTTAAGTGGTTTATTATCCCAAAGTGGCAGTGCTGAAGAGTTTACAATAATTGTCTTATCTTTATTAAAGGGTCCTCGCATTCCACCAACAGCTTTTTCAATACTCCTTCCTTCTAAGAGCCCGTCCGCAACTTCTTTAAAAACTTTCATAGCCTCAGTAAAATCTTTCGGTGTTGGTACAACCTTTGGCTCATTAAAAACCTCACCATCTTTTGACAGAGCTAATCTCATCTTTGTCCCTCCTATATCAAATAGTAAATACATATTATTTAATCAACTTTTTAAACTCTTCTATCATAGGTACTTTCTCTGCTTCAAGCCCATACTGCTGTGCAGTGTAATACGCTGTCCAGTCTGCAAGAATAAGTGATGCGAAAACTCTATGGTATTTGTCTTTACCTTCTATCTCTATTACATCCACTGGCAATCCCCTGTCTTTGTATAACTTCTCCAAAACTTCCATCCTTTTCTGCACCCTTTCATCATCATCTGCATCTTTTAAGATTAAAAAATGAAATTTTTCTGTTAGCTCTTTTATAGAATATGCTTCAAGTTCATTGTGATTCATTTCTGGCAGTACATTATAAAATGCTGGGATTTTCCCTGTTTCATTGAACTTAATCTTCCAGTTGTAAGCTATTGGCATATTTTGTGTTGAAGAATATATTACCGGCACTTTGCCTTTTAGTTTTTCTGCTAATTGCTTTCCAGCTTCTTCATATTCAGACGGATTAAGAGTTTCTGTAAGCTTACTCAATTCTTTCAGAGTATCTTCATCCCCTATCACCTTTAATAGTGCACTCAAAGAATATCCAAGAGCACTTCTTGGTTGTATGTCTGTATCTGGTATTTGTACATATGGAGTCAAATCTTCTTTGGCTAACTCTATAAGCTCTCCTCCTGTAGATATAACAACTGACGATAGATCTTTTTTTATTAAATTTTCACGAACATCAATAGTTTCCTCTGCGTCCGTTACCTCCTCAGTATTACCAGAGTATGAACTTAGTATTATAAGATTTTCTGAAAGCTCTTTAGTAGATACTGCTGGTAATCCATAATCCCTATGGATAGTAAGATCAAGTTTTGGTCGCCAGATCTTTAAAAGCCCAGCAGCCAAATGCGAACCACCCATTCCTGCAACGATAAATTTATCTTTCTTTTCAAGATTATCAGCATTCTCTATAATAGGCTCATATTCAAATTGTTTATTAAAATTCTTTATTGCTTCGTACATCATGGTATTTTCTTTATTATTCTTTTATTATATCATAGCAGTCAAATTTTTTTGTCAATAAAAAAGAGCCCAGAAGTTCCTTGACTGGACTCTCTCTATATTTTATACGAATCTTAAGACGTATACTACGTGTTCATGAAAGGTGTTGCGGCAAAGGTGTTTGTTCTCTCTCTCTTTTTTTCGGCTTAGGATAAACCGAAATCCACACACCATTATTCATCTTTACCTCAAACCTTTCTAATTTTCCATTTTTCAATGTAACCCGAGCTTTTACATCATTTTGATCCAAATCTCTAGGTTGCATATTCCGAATTTTCTTATACTCTTTAGATTTCTCAAATGTTACAAAAGGTATGTACATAATCATACCTCCGCAACCAGGAACTCTTAGAACACCGATTGGTACCAAATCTTGTTCATGGTCTTTTTTTATTAAGTGTTCTCTTATCATCTTTTCTGAAAGCCCCAAATCCAAATGTTTTCCAGCTTTTACAGAATTAAATGATAAAAAAAATAAAATTAAAATAAAAATTATCGGCGTATAAAAACATTTCTTTTTCATCTCTCTGCCCCCTAAAAAGATTAAAAAATAAAACATTAACTACACTCTACTTCTATCTACACTCTAGCATTGAGTCAAATTAAGTCAATTATTTCAAGCCTTTACAGTTCCCTGCTGGGGTGTAACCAGCTTTGCGAGCTTCATCTACAGAGTCAAACCAGATTTTGTTTTTCTCTGATATCCTCTTTCCTCCAGAACACCATGGGAAGTGGTATTTGGAGCCGTTTTTAGAGGCTATAAGGAGCCCTTTAGCTATAGATGGTATATCTGCACCACTGACTGCTTTTCCAGCGTTTAATACGCTAGCTGAAAGATATTCAGGGTATTCTATCTTCACTGGTTCTCTACTATCCTCAATGAGGGATAGCCGTCCTAAGCCAAAACCAGCAAATCCGATGAGGATTATTAGAGCTATAGTATATAGCTCACTTTGAGACAAATCATCAAGCTTTTGCTTGCTTTTTCTATATAGTTCTGCTATATTCATACTTACATTATAAACAATTATGGCACATAAAAAAGCTGGAGGTTCAGCAAAAAACCTACGTGATTCAAACCCAAAATATCTGGGCACCAAACTATACTCAGGAGAAACCGCTAAAGTCGGGTCTGTTATCGTACGCCAAAGAGGTACTAAGATAATGGCTGGTAAGAATGTGGGCGTAGGTAAAGACCATACTCTCTTTGCTCTAAAACCAGGGAAAATAAACTTCCGTAATACAAGAAAGCTACATTTTGACGGTAAAACTGTAGTCAAAAAAATCGTAGACGTTGTTGTTTAAATAATAAATAAAAAACCACCGGCTCTTTGAGCCGGTGGTTTTTTATTTATATAGCACTTACAACTAACTTAAATACTGCTTTTATGTCTCCTACTTTTGCAGTGATATCAAACTCCCCTGTTTCTTTGACGGGATGTTTTAATTCTATATGTTCTGGTTTGAGGTCTATGTGATCCTGTTTTTTAAGTTCAGCGACTATCTCTTCCACATGAATACCTTTAAATAAGTGTCCTTGCTCATTTGCCTTACCTTCCACCTCCACTCGAGCGCCATCAAGTGAGCGCATATTTTTAGTAAGTAAGTCTTGGTTTATCTGATCTTCAGTATCTTGATTTTGTTTTACTTTCTCAAGATTCTTTATCTTCTTTGGTGTTGCTGGTTCTGCTAATCCATTTTTAAATAAAAAATTCATAGCATATCCGTCTGACACATTTTTAACAGTATTCTTTACCCCAATTTTTGGCACGTCTTTTAATAGTATTATTTTCATAGGTTTCTATTCTAACAGAAGTTCTACTGCTTTATCAAGTTGTGGGTCAATCCCCGCTTCAAAGTCTTCTGAGGTAAATTCTACTTCCACATCTGCAGAGAGCCCTCCATCTGAAATTGAACTTCCGTTAGGTGTAAGCCAACGCGCTACAGTAACCTTAAGTGAAGTATCTGGAGTAATATGTACAAGCTCTTGCACTGAACCCTTTCCAAAACTCCTTGTACCTACAAGTGTTGCTATACCGTGTTGAGAAAGTGCTCCCGCTAAGATCTCTGATGCTGAAGCTGAACCTTGGTTTTGAAGTATCATCATTTGTAATTTATCTGTAAAAATATTGTAACCTTTGCTTCTATGAACTCTCGGCTTTCCATTGTCTCCAAAGTCTTCTGTCACAACCACTTTCCCTGCTGGCAAATACCAGCTCGCCATATCTATCGCTGCTTCCAAGAATCCACCAGGATTACTACGAAGATCAAGGATCATCTTGTCAGTTCCAGAAACTATAAATTCACGCAATGCTTCTCTAAATAAATTGGATGATATTGCAGAGAAGTTATGGAGAGATATCACAAAGATACCGTCTTCACGCAGCTCTGTATCAATAGTTGGGATTTGTATCGTACCTCGTATGATCTCTATCGTAAGAAGTTCATCTTCACCTTCACGAAATACTGTAAGATTAACAGCAGTACCTCCCTCTCCTCGAATAAGCTTTACTGCCTTGTCTATCGTCATGCCGTCTGTCGGAGTCTCGTCAATCTTTAAAACTTTGTCGCCTGACATCATGCCAGCTTTTTCTGCAGGACTTCCTTTAAGAGGTGCTACCACAGTAAGCACTTTATCTCGTATCCCTATTTCCATACCAACACCTTCAAAATTACCTCTTATATCTGCTTCAAATACCTTTGCATCCTCAGGTGGGAAAAATACTGTATATGGGTCTCCTAGAGAGCCTGCGAGTCCTTGTATAGTCCCATAAAGTTTATCTTCATCTGTAATAGCATCAGTCGTCGTAGCTGGAACAAACTTCTCATTTATAGCGTTCCAAGCCTTCCAAAGAGGTGAGAAGTCTATCACTGCAGGCGTTAGACTTCCGTCAGTTGATATGGGTGCAGCTGCACTAATTCTTCCGTTTTTATTTCCACCTATAAATAATCCTGAGAAAAATGCCCCTGCTACAAGCAGTATCACAACAACCATAGTAAAGACAGAACTTTTATTTTTTTGCAGATTTATTTGTTGGAAAGGTTTCATAATTAGTTTTAATTATCGCAAAATTTTAGAATACGGTCAAACAATAAACTTATGTACAAAATCCACTTGTTGGCAAACTTGCAAATAGTTATAATAAAAGCATGTTAACAAAATATACTCATAAGGATGTCACATGGATTGACCTTGAATCTCCTACCAAAGAAGAGGTCCACAAAGTGATGAGTGAATATTCTATCCACCCTACTGTCGCAGAAGAACTTCTAATGCCTACGACAAAACCTCGTGTAGATTTACATGATAATTTTATCTATTTGATACTTCATTTTCCTGCTTTCAAACACACCCATAACCACGAGCAGAACCAAGAAATTGATTTTATAGTTGGTAAAGACTTTATTATTACTACACGTTACGACACCATAGACCCTCTTCATAAATTTTCAAAGATTTTTGAAACAAATTCAATACTAGACAAAAGCGACATAGGCACACACGCTGGTTTTGTGTTTTTCTTTATGATTAAAAAGTTATACAAATCACTTGAACATGAACTAGAATACATAGACGATGCGCTTGAGACTGTTGAAGAAGATATTTTTAAAGGTCATGAAAAGGAAATGGTAGTCGCTCTTTCTGTTGTAAGTCGCGACCTACTTAATTTCAAACAAGCAATGCGTTCTCATAAAGAAGTCCTAGATTCATTTGAAGAAGCTGGTATAAAATTCTTCGGACAAGATTTTTCACATCATATTAAATCTATAGTTAGTGAATATTACAGAGTAAATAGCATGATAGGAATGCACAATGATTCACTTTATGAGCTCCGCCAGACTAACGATTCACTTCTTTCCACAAAACAAAATGAAGTAATGAAGACCTTGACTATAATGGCGCTCGTGACATTTCCTCTCTCTCTTATTGCATCTATATTTGGTATGAATACAAAAACCTTACCAATAGTAGGAAGCCACAATGACTTTTGGATAATTATGGGTATAATGCTTACATTAGCATTAATTATGTTCATATACTTTAAGATTAGACGAATGCTCTAAAAGCAAAATGAAGCCAATACTACTCCAAAATACTTTAGGTAATAAAAAAGAGGAATTTGTACCACGCAAAGATGGCGTGGTTACTATGTACAATTGTGGACCTACAGTGTACCACTATGCTCATATTGGCAACTTACGTGCATATGTTTTTGCTGATGTCCTTAAAAGAATGTTTGCTTATAATAGCTATGATATAAAACAAGTTATAAATATTACAGATGTAGGACACCTAACATCAGATGCTGACGAGGGGGAGGATAAAATAGAAAGTGGTGCAAAAAGAGAAGGTGTAAAAGTAAAGAAGATTATAAAGCAATACACTGATGCGTTTATGGATGATATGCAAAAGCTTAATATCAATATAGATGAAATAGATTTTCCTAGAGCTACTGAAAATATCCCTGAGCAAATTGTTTTCATTCAAACCCTAGATGAAAAGGGTTATACATACAAAACTTCAGATGGAATATATTTTGACACATCTCTGCGCGATGATTACGGCAAACTCGGCAATATAAATACTAAAGGACTAGAAGAAGGTGCGCGTGTTGAAAAAAATAAGGAAAAGAAAAACCCTACTGACTTTGCACTTTGGAAGTTTTCAAAGCCCGAAGAACAAAGGCAACAAGAATGGGATTCACCTTGGGGTGTCGGCTTCCCTGGTTGGCATATAGAATGTTCTGCAATGAGCCGTAAACTTCTTGGTAATCAGATAGACGTACACACAGGAGGTGTGGATCATATACCGGTACACCACAACAATGAAATAGCGCAGACAGAGTCTGTCACAGGAAAACAGTTTGTAAATTATTGGATGCATAATGAATTTATAACTGTAGATGGACAAAAGATCGCCAAGTCTGTCGGTAATACAGTATTTTTAAAAAATGTAATTGATAAAGGTTTTTCTCCTCTATCTTTACGTTATTGGTTTTTAACTGCGCATTACCGCACACAGTCCAACTTCACATGGGAAGCGCTTGAAGGTGCACAAACTGCACTGTTTAAGCTTCACAAACATTTTGTAGAGGAGTACGGTGCGAAAGATGGAGAAGTTAATAAAGAATATAAAAATAGATTTCATGAGTTTATAAATGATGACCTAGACACTCCTAAAGCAATAGCTCTTATATGGGACTTAACAAAAGACGAGGGTATTCCAAAAGAAGACAAACGCTCAACGCTCCTTGAGTTTGACAAAGTATTAGGGCTTGGACTTGATCATTCTAATAAAAAACTTGTTGATCTGCTTTCTGGCCGTGGTGAAAAGCTTGAAGTTGGCAAACTTCCTAAGACTATTAAAGTTCTTGTGGATGAAAGAGAAGAAGCACGGAAAAGTAAAGATTTTGAGAAAGCTGACGAACTAAGGGATAAACTCAAAGAAAAAGGATATGAAATAGAAGATAAAGAGGACGGTCCAGAAGTAAGTGTTCTGTAACAACAACATTTGCCGCCTGCGGGAGGGTTTGGCTGGGGCGCCAGGCAAATGTATGTTGTGAAAGAATACGTACATACTTATCCACAAAATTTCCACAAGTTAGACACTTTTTGCATCATTTTGGCAAGATGTTAGATTTTTTGTTTGTGCTAAAATAGATTTAATATGGCAACTAACCAAACATCTCAGAAATCTCAAACTTACGGGACACGAAGTAACCTTCGTGTCCCTCCGCAGAATATTGATTCTGAAAAAGCGCTCTTGGGTTCTATAATGCTCAAGCCTGATATTTTAAACGAGATCACTACTATCATCTCTCCTGATTCTTTCTACGCTGAAAAGCATAGGATGATATACAAAGCAATATTTGAACTTTTCGGCAAAAACGAACCTATTGATTTACTTTCTGTATCATCAAAGATGAAAGAGAAAAAGCAGTTAGAGCAAATCGGTGGAAGAGGTTATTTGTCAGAGCTTGTAAATCTAGTCCCCTCTGCAGGTAATGCAAAGCACTATGCAGGACTTGTACAAAAAACAGGAATGATGCGCTCACTTATAAATGCAGCGGACTATATTTCACAACTTGGATACGACGAGGGACACGACTTAGACGAAATGTTAGACAAAGCAGAAAAGAAGATTTATGAAGTTACAGAATCCCCTACTCTACACAAATTCACAGAGATCAAAGATTCACTCGGTGAAGCGTGGGACAGGATTGACCATTTACATAAATCAAAAGGTGAGCTTCGTGGAGTACAAAGTGGATTTAAAGATTTAGATAATATGCTTTCTGGTTTCCAGAAATCTGACCTCATCATACTCGCTGCTCGCCCTTCTATGGGTAAAACAGCTCTTGCCCTTGATATCGCAAGACAAGCTGCAACAAAACATAATGTGCCTGTGGGGATATTCTCCCTTGAGATGAGCTCACAGCAACTAGTGGACAGAATGCTTGCATCAGAATCTAATGTAGACGCATGGAAGCTTCGTACAGGACAACTTACAGTAGACTCAGAATTTGATAAGATACGAGAAGCTCTAGATTCTCTTGCTAAAGCACCTATATTCATAGATGACCAGCCAGCAAACAATATCCTTAAAATGCGTTCTGTGGCACGTAGACTCAAAAGTGAACGTGGTATCGGACTTATAATAGTAGACTATTTACAACTTATGGCGCCGACAAACACCAAAGCTTCTGATTCTATGACTCAACAAGTTACAGAGATTTCTCGTTCACTTAAGACGATGGCACGTGAACTTGAAGTACCTGTGATTGCCCTCTCTCAGCTCTCTCGTGCTATTGAACAGCGTCGTGGAAGACCAAGACTATCTGACCTTCGTGACTCAGGTTCTATTGAGCAAGACGCAGACGTAGTAATGTTCATACACAGAGAAGACAAAATGAATGATGAATCTGAAAAGACAAATATCGCAGAGATATTAGTAGAAAAACATAGAAACGGCCCAGTCGGTAAGGTAGATCTATATTTTGATGAAAAGAGAGTTACATTTAATAGTATAGATAAGAGTAGTTTTGGTGACTTTGCAGAAACCGAAGAAGCTAGTGTAGATTTTTAATGAATACAATAAATAAACTAACAGAATTGTTTTCTAAATTCCCCGGTATTGGACCGCGACAAGCGAAGCGTTTCGTATATTTTTTGCTTACTAGAAACGCTTCTTTTTTAGAAGAGCTGTCTCGCCTATTACTAGAAATTAAAAAAGAAGTGTCTACTTGTGAGTCTTGTATGCGTTTCTTTTCAAACCCACTGCACAATACTAAAGTATGTGAGATTTGTAGAGACTCAAACCGACACAACGATATGCTTATGATAATAGAACGTGATGCTGACTTTGAAAATATAGAAAAAAGCAAAATCTACGAAGGTAAGTATTTTATACTCGGAGGTAAAGTGCCAATACTAGAAAAAAATCCTGAAAATAGAATTAGAGTTAGTCAGTTAAAAGAGAGGATAAAAGATGAAAATATAAAAGAAATTATCCTAGCACTTTCAGTAAATCCAGATGGAGAAAATACAGAAAGATATGTAAGAGAACTGTTAACGCCGCTGGCGGAGAAGGACTCTATAAAGATCACAATGCTCGGGCGTGGACTTTCTACCGGCATAGAGCTAGAGTACCCAGATTCAGACACTCTTAAGAATGCATTTAAAAATAGAACATAAAAAAACCACTTATCTTTAGATAAGTGGTTTTTTTATTATTTAAGAGATTCTATCTTTACTGTATTAAAAATCTGTCTATGCCCCCTCTTTTTATTGTATCGAGATTTTGACTTGAATTTGATTACATCTATTTTCTTTGCTTTTCCTTCTTCTATAAAGCTTCCGACAACCTTTGCCTTTTCTATATACGGTGCTCCAAGCTCTGTATCTTTACCGTTATCAGTAAGAAGCACTTTATCAAAAGTGATTTTGTCGCCTGCTTTATGTTCGCCTGGGAGCCGCTCTATCTTCACTGTATCCCCTTCAGATACGCGATATTGCTTACCCCCAGTCTCTATTACTGCAAATTCTTTCATATTAGCTATATATTAACCTATATTAAGAATAAATCAAGTTATTCCTCCTTTTCTGGCTTTTCTATGAAAACAGTGTCTATTTCAGCTGATTCGCCTGTTATTTTAAGTACATCTTTATCTATCTTTCCGAGCTCTTTTGAAGCTGAATTATAGTGATTTACAGTAGTAGAAAGTGAGTTGCCAACCTTCTTAAAGTACTCGTCATAGCTCTTTAGGTGCCGTGTAAGCCCCTCTACTTGCTTCCCTATCTGCTTTGCAGACTCTTCTATCTTGAATGCTCTAAAGCCGTATAGCACTGACTGCAAATACGCCGCAAATGTCGTTGGTGATACGATAATCACATTCTTATCTTTATAAGCATAGTCTATCAAGCTCCTAGTGTTGACCTTCACTGATCCTACTTCATTTACAAGCAGGTCATAGTAAATACCTTCAGCTGGAATGAACATAAACGCAAACGGCAACGTACCATCTTTTGGTTTTATATATTTTGCTGTCTCATCTATCCTTTTCTTAAGGTCATTTTTAAAGTCTTTCTCAAGCTCTGCTTTTCTATGCTCATCGTCTTCGTTTACTATACGATTATAATTATCAAGTGAGAACTTTGCATCAACCGGTATCATTCCTTCTTTTGTCACTATCACAGCATCTACTGCTTCCCCACTTTCAAACTGATACTGGAGTTTATAAGCTGTCGCAGGTAAGATATTACTCAAGATGAGCTCCAGAGATGCCTCGCCTAAGTTCCCTCTTTGCTTCTGATGTTTTAGTACTTTTTCTAAATTCTGTAATTGCTCTGCAATAGTAAATACTTGTTTATTAGACTCATTTGTCTCTGCAGTACTTCTAGAGATGTCCATCATATGTTTGGTCATCTGCTCATTTACGTCCTGCACAAGCTTTTGTGACTGACCGAACTGATGTCGCATAGACTCACTCATCTGCTTTGTACTCTCGCCAAACTTACTGTCCATCACTCTTGTGAGCTCTTGAAGTTGGTTTTGGATAAGCATATTGGACTGACTGTCATTCTTACCTCCCTTTTTACGCATAACAAACCAAACAATCACTCCGTTTATAGCAGTGAAGACAACTAATATTATTACGATTAATCCAATAGCGCTTGTCATATTAGGTCAATTCTACCACATTATTTCTTCCTGAAGAATAAGTAGTATTTTGCTATCTCTATGGTTGCGAGGTTAAATAGTCCAAGTATACCAAGAGTTACAAACTGTGGTGTTGTAAGTGTAGTGAGTGATAGTAATGTCCTAAGTGGTGAGAGTGATATAGCGGCGACAAGAAGCGCAAGACTAAAGAAGAAAGCGACTATTAAGAACTTGTTTGAGAATATATTTATCTTGTGAAGCGGTGTGTCAAAACTCTTAAGTGAGAACGTAAAGAACATTGAGTCTATAGAGATAGCTACGAACATCATTGTACGTGCTGTATCTACTGGCACTCCCATCTTTAGGAGTAAAAAGTATAAGGCTGCAAGTACTACGCCTGTCACTACTCCAATGGTCAAAATAAATTTCTTTATCTTTGGCGTAAGTATGTTTTTAGACTGATGTGAACGTGGGTCGCGCTTCATAAGGTTCTTATCTTTTTTCTCAAAAGCAAAAGCAAAACTCATAAGCCCCTCTTCTATAATATTTGCCCAGAGGATCTGTGCTGGGAGAAGTGGGATAGGTGCGCCAAATGCAAGTGCACCGACTATTATAAATACTTCCACAAAACTCGTCGAAAGTAAGTAAGAAAGAATCTTTTTTAGATTATCAATTATTTTCCTTCCCTCTTCTATAGCAGACACTATTATAGAAAAACTGTTATTAAGAAGTATTATATCTGCTGCTTCTTGTGCTACTTCTGTACCACTTCCTACAGCGATGCCAATATTTGCAGAGCGAAGTGCAGGTGCGTCGTTTATACCGTCTCCTGTCATCGCCACAATCTCGCCGTCGCCACGTAAAAGTCTTACTATACGCAACTTCTGGTCTGGTAACATGCGTGAAAATATTTTTACCTTTTGGAGTGTTTTTAAAAGTTGTTTGTCATCTTGGAGTTCTGTGTCACTACCTAAAAGCGCATAGTCATCTTTTGTTGCAATCCCAACCTTTATAGCAATGTTTTTTGCAGTTTCTGGATTGTCTCCAGTAAGCATAATCACTCGCGCACCTGCGCCTTTTACCTTTGCTATAGACTCTTTAGCATCTTCACGAACCGGATCTTCAAATGCCATAAAGCCTGCAAAGACCGTCTTCTCTGCGAGACTTTTGCTTTTTTGATTCTTCTTGTCTACAACTACTCCGTCTGACACCTTCTCCCAGTTTACGTCTTTATATGACACACCAATGAAACGCATCCCTTGCGCACTCTTCTTTTTCTGGATTTGCTTAAAGGCTGAATAATCTTCTGTCGAAAGTTCTGTCACCTTTCCGTTTTTGAGTACATGAGTAGAGTGGTCTAACAATGTCTCTGGTTCTCCTGAAAAGTAAGCCCTGTTTCTTTTGTATTCTTTATTTTTATTTAGAGATACTGCAAATCTATTTTTAGATTCAAATTTTAGAAAATCCATTCTTTTATTCTCTTCTTCCAATTCATCTTGTGAAATCCCCATCTCAAGTGCTGCGACTAATATTGCTTTTTCTATTGGTCTACCATGTACTGTGAGCTTCCTTGGAGCATCCTCTCCTTCCTCTACAAAAGCGTCAGATGCTAAAGTAGCCATCGTAAGCAGAACTTTGTCATCATCTGTTATGTCTTTTGAACTATCTCCCAGAGACTCTAGTGTATATAAAGATGCAAGCTTCATCTTAGCTTCTGTAAGTGTACCTGTTTTGTCTGTAAGTATTACGGTAGTGGCACCCAATGTCTCCGCAGCAAGTAAATTTCTCACCAAACCGCCGTATTTGAGTATAGACTCCATACCAAGTGCTAGTACTACCGTGACAGCTGCTGGAAGCCCCTCTGGTATAGTAGCCACAGCAATAGCGATAGCGATAAGGAACATCTCGCTAAATGGCTCTCCACGAAGCATTCCAAGTCCAAATATAAGCACCACTGCGGCGATTATTATATAAACAAGAAAACGGGCTACTTTACGTATACTATGTTGGAGCGGAGTCACTTGGTCTCCTATATTGCCCAACTGTTTTGCTATAGCTCCAACTTCAGTATTTTTCCCTGTTGCTACGATGACACCTATACCGTTCCCAGAAGAAACAAGCGTGCCCATATATGCCATGTTTTTACGCTCTGCAAGTGGCTTCTTATGTATAAGCGTATCTGCATTTTTATGCATCGGCGCCCACTCCCCAGTGAGCGAAGCTTCGTTCATAGAAAGATTATTCGCCTCAATTATCCGTATGTCAGCTGGCACTTGTGAACCACCTTCAAGCACTACAATATCCCCTGGTACAAGATCTTCTGAGAGAATAATTATTTTCTTACCATCTCTTATTACAGTCGCACGTCGTACTTGTGATTTGTTTAGCTTTTCAAATGCTTTTGATGCTCGCTCTTCTTGAAAGACCCCTATTGTGACATTTATAAAAAGTGCAGCGAAGATAACAATAGAATCTAAAAACTCACGGAGGAATAGCGTAATAACTCCAGCAGCAAGCAAGACAATAACAAGAGGGCTTTTAAATTGCTTTATAAGTTTATCAAGTATTGTAAGCTCTTCTTTTGTTTCAAAGATGTTTTTACCGTATCTGTTCTGGAGTACGCCTACTTTCTTTTGAGTTAAGCCATTCTTAAAGTCAGCGGACAATGTCCGTTTAATATCCGCCGGCGCAAATGTCTCCCACGATATATGTCGTTGTTTTAGCATTCTATAAATTATAGCAGAATTGTTTTGATATATGGAGATTTCCTGTTAATATTTAAGTATTATGTTACACACAGACATTAAAGAGAAAATAAAAGAAGCTATGAAGGCTCGTAATGAAGTGGAGCTTTCTGTACTTCGTGGGCTTTCTACTGCCTTTACTAATGAACTAGTAGCCAATAAGAAAATGCCAAGTGATGTACTTTCTGATGACGAGGTTCTTGCTGTGATCAAAAAACAGGCAAAACAACGTAAAGACTCAATAGAGCAGTTTAAAGCAGGCGGTAGAGATGAGCTTGCAGAAAGTGAGCAGAAAGAGCTTGAAATACTTGCTGCATATTTACCAGAAGAGATGAGCAAGGATGAAGTAGAAAAGATAGCAAAAGCAAAAAAAGAAGAGATGGGGGTGACAGACAAATCAAAGATGGGAATACTTATGGGAGCGATAATGAAAGAAACTAAAGGAAAAGCCGACGGCTCTGTAGTGAAAGAGGTTGTAGAGAAATTATTTTAGTTGCTCCTCAAGGACCCTCCTCCGCTTCATTTCATTACGCCGAGGAAAGTCCTTCTC
>Ga0209041_1000820_pt1 | contig 20688 bp, 39 predicted proteins | sample SaaInlV_100m_DNA_4_FD_184647 | JGI IMG/M metagenome (GOLD analysis project Ga0209041, IMG submission 184647) | Marine microbial communities from expanding oxygen minimum zones in the Saanich Inlet - SI037_S2LV_100m_DNA (SPAdes) (version 2) | ecosystem: Environmental > Aquatic > Marine >... | reverse complement strand
TGTGGATATGTTAGATAAAGAACTATATGATGACATGAGAGAGTTGTTTAATAAATCTACTCATACTAATGGAGAAGTAATGAATACAATGAAACTAATGGTTATACAGATGTGTGAAAAGATGATAGAAATAGAACACTCCCAATCATTTACAGAAGAAGTACAGGAGGAATATAAATAATGGGTAATCACTACACATTCCAACATGGTATAGATTATAAAGTGTTGGATAAAATGGATAAAGACATTATTCTTGATTATGTATGGGAAGATATGGATATGATGGATAAACTAAGACAATGGATAAAGGACGTATATGAGGATTAAATCATGACAGGCATACATGATGACGTAGTGACCTACGAGCCTAAAGTAGATGTAAATTATGAGAACTCTATACCAAAGGTAGATAATTCATTTGATGACATAACAGATGATAATGGTAATATTAATATTGTTATCAACTCGGAAGTTATTGGACAAACATTAGCCAAAAAGATATACACCTCATGGACAAGTGGTCTAAGAGAATTATATAATAATGAGGCTCGTGCTTGTAGAACTGCTAAAAAGATGGGTGGTAATCCAAGTATAGTTATTACCATTGATCCAAACGAGTCAAATAGACAGGTTATTATTCAAGGTGTAGATTCATTGGGTATAACTAAAGCCATGTTTGCAAAAGTTCTTAGAATTATAGGCACAAGTGGTAATACTGATGGAGAAGAAATAGGACAATACGGTATGGGATTTATAGCATACGCCCTAATGACAGATGCACTATTACTTGAAACATGGTCTAGAGAAACTGATGAGCATTATGCCATGCTATGTGATAGTGGATTAAAATTCAAACCTATCCCTCTTGATACTACCAATGATGTTAATACAATGAGTGAGTATGGAACTAAACTAACTATGACATGTAATAATGATGTAGATTTTAGTGAGTTGGTACATAATGTAGCACAACTAGCACGATTTAGTCATGTTCCTACAAAAATGATATTATTAGATAATATTGTAGGATATAGTGATTATTATGGTAGAAATGATGATAGGAATCAAACCTATGATAAAGGTGTCTTAGAATGTGATAGTTATGATAATGGTATGGATTATTTAAAATCACGATCTAGTTATGAACATTATAAAAATACTAGCCATGAAACATCAGAGCCAGTTATGTTATATGATGAGATTACAATAGACAATGAGGATTATAGATTTGATGGTCTATTAATTATTAACAAAACTAGATATGGTGGTGTAAATATCAAGATTAATGATAGAAACGTTAAGATGTTATTAGTTGGAACTCACATTGATAGTGAGATACGAGTTAATGGTATGGCTAATGGAATCATTAATGTAAAGAATGAAAGAAAATACTCTCCTGTCGCAAGTAGAGATTCATTAGACAGTAAGGCACGAGATACATTAGAAGAACAATTAAAAGCAGATCTAACAGAATATCTTTCTAAATATAACATTGAAGATGTTGATGAATACAACTCATCATTACATAAATGTGTATTAGCAGATGATCCTATGTATGAACTCAAAGGTTATCTTAGTCGTGCAAGTAATGAAATATCAAGAACACTAAACACTAGATATTCAACACCTAATAAATCACATTCATCTCTAAATGAAATGTTAGCAACAGGTGGAACTATTATTGCTCTTAAATCACTAAGATCAAACCTGATGGACTTGTTAACAGATAACATATCAGGATCAATACAGTTCTTTAGAATACCTACAAGACTAAATGATGAGGAAAGAGGACATAGAATAGCCTTATTCAAAGAATTAAACATCATATTAGGAGAGGAATATAAAAAAGAACAGCAATTAAAAGAAACTCGTGGTAAAAATACCATTACTAAGAATGGAAAGACAGAAACATATTCAGGAGATAGATCCATTATACTATACAATAGTAGTCGTGGAACTGTAGATGGTAATGAATGGGGATCTACAAATGGTTGGAGATCAGGTAGTGAAAAATACTCTACTACAATCAATGATGTTAATGAAAACTACCACAGTAATTGTCTAGTTGTTGATAGGAAAAATTGGGACAACATAATGAGACTAATTAATGGTCAAGCATGTGATTGGAAAATGATGCACGATATGAAAGGAATAAGCCCAAAAGTTATGACATTGAATAAATTAATCAATAAGGTAGGTAAAAAGATGTATCAAACAAATGATGGATTGGTTAAGGGTAGTGATTTGAATGGAGAGTATAATGTAGTTGTAATGAAAGATATTGAACTGTTAGATAATATCAAAGATGAGAAAGAAAATAGAATCATAGGTGTCAAAAACATAAACGAATATGTAGCACTAATGTGTTATAGAAGTCAAATTTCAGAAGCAGATAAATTGACATTCAACAATGACAGTAGAGGAGATTTCTTTGAGAATATAACAAGATGTGATATTAACATTAGGAATGAATCATATAATTTTGACAAAGGTAATGATGTTGCACGAATCTATTGGATTGAGAAATTACTCCCAGATATATATGCTGACATATTTACACATGCCATGATGTATGATAGAGAAAACCTAGACAAAATAGAAATTGCAGCAAGACAACTCAATGAGGTATTAAAACAATGAATCCTCAAATCATAGCAGAAAGGGATAATACCCTCATTCTATTTGAGAGTGGTAAAGTTAAGACAGTTCCTAACACATTGTATAATCAGGTAAAATATAGAGATTTCAAAGGAGATCGTATATCATATCACTTTAATGACGACATGTATATTCAGGAAACTTATGACAATGGCATATTTAACGCCTTTATCAATGAAGAAACTCTTAACATAAGAGATTCAGTAGCATTATGTGAATGTATAAAGGAACATCAAAATAATAACAATTCTGAAAAATACGAGTTATTGTTTAAAAAATTATATCTCAGGGACAATAAAGACAAGATAATGAAAGAGATGATAGGCGTATTTGGAGAAAGAGTTGAAATGATAACAAGAAATGATATAACACATTATATTGTTGATGACAGGTTTATGGTAGATGGTCATGGTGTATCACACTATAAATCAGATGTTGGTCATTGGAAATTCCTATGTACTGTTGCACAAGGTAATCTAAGTAAAATGTCTATTAGTACAAAGATAGGGGATATAGAGTTAGAATCTACTGAATTGACTATTATGGGAAAGATTGGATTCTTACTAACCCCAGATATTACTGATCATACGTTCTTCCATCAACTGAGTGATAAAATGCAAGATGTAATAAAACAGGAAGTTCAACTAGATAGTGCTAGTTTAGGAGGAACATAATAATGTTAACTAGAGATATTAATAGTGCAACTGTATGTATCAAGTGTAAAAAACTAATAGACCATAGTTGGCATAAACATTCTAAAGAATTATGTCCAATGTGTTTGTTTGGAGATGAATCATAATGGTTAGTAAAATAGTACATGGATCTAAGGGAAGGGACTATCTTGTTAGTGAAGATTCATGCACATGTGGCGACTATGTTTATAGGAAAAAAGATATTGGTGGTAAGTGTAAGCACATGGAGGCACTAGAGAAATGACATCTATACCTACTGCAAATCCTAACTTAATGCAACACAAAATTATTAGAACTAGAGAAGGTTGGGGACAACATTGTAATTGTTGTGGTAAAGAAATAAAAATTGGAGAAGATAGACATGAGTGGCGTATGCAGTTAACAAGTAGGAAGTTTCATAATGGAATGTTTTGGACTACAAATTGTCATGAGTGTTTTGTTAAAACTGTTATATCATGGAGAGATACATTGACAGAAGAAATAGAAGCCATGCCTCAACATATGAGGGAGTTAGCACAATGACCATAAGATACGAAAATAATCAATTAGTCAATCTAATGTCACATAAAATAATAAAAACACATTTGAGAACAAAAGATGATACATGGAGAATTTGTTGTAGTACATGTAAGCATAAGTTTGATGATGGAGAAGATAGACATGAGTGGCGTATGTTTTTACCTGCTATTGATTTTGCTAAATATAGAAATGGATCATTTATGACTACTCATTGTCATGAATGTTTTGCTAAAACTATGCTTATATGGCAAAGAACAATAACAGAAGAAATAGAAGCAATGCCTGAATGTATGAGGGAGTTAGCATAATGTCTCACAGTTATGCAGGATTCTATGGATATGGAGTTGCTACGAGAAGCATGGACGACATACATCATAGAGGAAATCTTGTAGAGCCTACACATATAAGACTACACTCATACATGGGTGGAGATAAAAATGACAATAGATGTACTATCATGTCAATAGGAAAAGGACACAACTATGAAGCATTTAATGATGCAGATGTATCTATATACATGAATAAAAAAGATGTGGCTCTACTTATTAGAGAGATGTCAGCATGGTTGGCAGGAGATGAGGGAGATGAAGATTACGGAACTATGCCCGAGATAACCTTTAGCCATATATCACATGAAGATAATCATTTGTCAGAAGAAGAATACAAAAAGGTATTAGAAGAAAGAGCAAGAACATTTGGGTGGACAGAGGGAAATGTGTTGAATCATCTCCGTTATAAATTTAAATAATGTTATCTATAATAGACGTGCAAGATCCTAATTTACCTTGTGGAGTGACACAAGCCATGTGTGATGGGTATGATGATCCATGTGGAAGTTGTGGACATCTATATTCTGACCACATGCTTGAAGATGGAGATGATTATGAATGGGCTTTTGAAAAACTTACAAGAGTAGTTAAAAGTTCAAGTGATATAGAATATAATGCTGATGGGGAAAGAGTTCATGCTTGTAATATGATAGATTATACAAAATCAGATGGTACAAAAGTACAATGTGAATGTACTGCATATAATGATGAGCCACCTGAGCCTGATTGGGATAGTATGAATGAGGATCTTGATTAATATGATTTGTCCTAACTGTAAAACTGAATCAACAAACTGGAAAGTATATCCACCTCAATGTAATGATTGTAAGTTTGAATTTAAAGAACATCATGACGGTATTACATTAGAGGATAGAGGAGATTAAGATTATGACTAAAGAATTTCTAAACAATAGTGATAGGTGTATTGTATGTTTCAAGGAGCCAGAAGATAACCTAAATTTGATTAAACATCATATATCTTATTTTCCAGAACGTATAGCATTTGTTCACTTTGCATGTCATAACAAGATTCATGATCCTGACAATCCATTAACTATATGGATTCAATATAAGCCAGAAGATAGTAAGTTATACTATAAGGAGAAGAAGAAAGAATGACCAAACATGATAAGTTAGAATTGGCTCAGGCAATGAATTATTGTGCTGGAGAATTGAAAACAGGTTGTGACCACAAAAGCAAAGAATGTGTATGTGCTCCAATAATAATAACTGATTTTTCTACAAAGAAAAGAACTAGAAAGACAACACGTATGTGGAAATTGAATTTATATGATAAAGATGGAAACCCAATACAGTTGGTTTGTAAGTTTGGAAATACCAAAGGCAGAATCAAAGCAAGTGGAGCAAGAGTAATGCTTGAGGTAAGAAAATAAAATGTCTGAATTGATACAAATAAATCATTGTAAGAGAGATATTAAGGGTAAATTACCTAAAATATTTCAAATGAAAAAAATATATAAACAATTCAAAACAATGAAAGAGGCACAGGTACACATACGTAGTCTATCCAATCCTTCAAAGATGAATACATACGGATATAGCATTAGTGCTCATACATGTAAGGTAGGAGGAAAATTACATGCTATTAAAGGATCAGTATGTGAGTTATGCTATGCCAGAAAAGGTAGATATATATTTAAAATTGTACAAAAATGTATGGCAATAAGATTAGACCTAATAACTAATGATCCATTATGGACTGATGCTATGATATTCATATTAAATAGAAAAAAGTACAAGGGTAAAAAATTGGATATATTCAGATGGCATGATAGTGGAGACATACAAAGCCCAGAACATCTATCTAAGATGGCAGAAATAGCAGAACAAACACCTCAAATAGAACATTGGTTACCTACTAAGGAATCTGTTGTTGTTAGAGAATGGATTAAAACACATGACATACCTGAAAATCTAAACATTAGGATTAGTGCTTCTATGGTTAATGGAACGCCAACACTTGTTGACGGTTGTACTACATCTATTGTAGTTACTAAAGATATGATAGGTAAAATGGAAGGTGTTGATTGTCCTGTTTATGCTGATCCTAATCATGGTAAAGGTTGTGGAGATTGTAAAGCATGTTATCTAAAGACAGTAACAAATATTAACTACTTGGCACATTAGTTATGAATGAACAAGAACATACAATTTGTGACTTCTGTGATAGAGATCATGGAACATTCTACAAATATAAGGGATCTGATTTTTGTGAGTATTGTTGGGAAGAATTAAAATGAGTGAAACTATTATGAAAGATAAAGAAATGAAAACTAACATACCAACTTTGGCAGTTGATTTCGATCAATTTGATCCAAAGAACATAGATGTATGGGAAGAGTACATACCTATTGGTAATGAGAAAGAACGTCTAACTATGGCTATTAAAAGTGCCAATTTACCATACCTCATTGAAAGTGAGAAAGGTCAAGGTAAGACATTATTAACTCATACTATATGTAAAGAAAATAATGTTGCATTAGTTAGTGAGCCTATTGGTATTGGAACTAAGAAAAGTGATTTGATTGGTAGTAAGGAGATTAATAAGGATGGAACATTCTTTAGTCTAGGATTACTACCTAGAGCAATAGAGGTTGCCAATCACTTTGGTCATGCTTGTTTGTATGGAGATGAAGGTAGTAACCAAGAACATGAGATACAACAGTTATGGCACTCTATATGTGATGGTAGACGTAGTATTGTTGCCAATGGTAAGCAGTATAAATTGAATAAGGGTTGTAAGTTGGCTATTATTTGGACAATTAACCCAGTTACTTATGCAGGTGTTAACAGTATGACAGAAGCATTAAGAAGTAGGTTTATTGGTAGTGTATGGGAATATCCTAGTAATAATGATATGGCAAGTGTTGTAGATTGGACAGATATTGATGAAGTTACTATTAAAAACCCACTTTTGACATTAGCACAAGATATATATGCTCTAAAATTGAAGGGAGATGTAGAATATGCTCTTTCTATTAGAGACCTTGTACAGTTTACACATCATTATAGAGAGATTCAGGATGAGATTAAGAAGCCGTTAGAAGTTGCTCTCAATGAAGTTGTAATGATTAAGTTTAGTGAACCTGCTGAACGTGAACTGATAAGGCTACGTATTGAAGATACGTTTGATGTGAAGTTATAATGAACGTTTGTAAGAATCTATGTAGTAGGTATGACAAAGTAGACCATACTAGGACAGGATATAACACAGGTAAGATTGCATATTGTAGAAATTGTATGTATATGTTTCACAAAGAAGATATTGTAAAATACAGATGTCCATGTTGTAAGAGTAAGGTCAGAACACATCTTAGAAGTAGTAGAAGAAGAGAAATGCTAAAACTTAGGGTACATAGATATTGAAACCTTGTAAATGTATTCCAAAACATAGTGACAAAGACTACTTTTGTGATTGTGATTGTCATTATGAGGGGCTAAAGTGTATGTGTACTAGAGAAAATTGTGAGTATGAACATGATGACTGAAAGAGAATTTGAAGTTAATAGATCAAGTGTTTTATCTGGAACAGTAGTAATTATTGATGATGATGAATTGGGAAATTTAACATCTGATGAATTACATGAAATAGTTATATCTACTGCAATACAAGAAGATAATTGGCAAAGTTATGATGATTACGATGATGATATAACTTATGAGGTAACTGAAAATTGACCAAACGTAATACTGACCTACTTAGTAATAGGGATATGTATGTTAAGTATGCAAACGTTGTAGAAATTGCAAGAAATGCTAAGATAGAAATAAAACATTATGGTGGTACAAATTGTGTTACATATCATGGGAAAAATTTAGTTGATGGTAGACATCTTTTTAAAATATTATCAGCAACACCTAACGTTAAAGGTATAGAAAAGTTTGTTGGTATTATACACGAACTATCTCATGTTTTGTTTCAGTCTCCATTTAATGGGTCTAGAAATTTAATTGCTGATGTTTGGAAATGTAAAGGTGAGAGATATCAATTACTTCATAATGCTTTTAATGTATTAGAAGATCAACGTATAGAATCACAAATGGGTAAGATGTATCTTAAACATGCTAGTAGATTCAACAAAACAACCAAGAAGTTAGGAACATTAATGAATGATGATGTATTAAAAGACAATCCAGTTAACATGTTACTTGCAATAAGATTTCAGCGTGGAGATGATATCAAACATATGAAAGATTATGATGTTTATAGTAAGGCATTGAAAGATGTTGTACTTACTGATAAATATGGTGGATTAAGAGTATTGGTATCATTAAAACCATATATTGACAAATGGTTAGACGATAAGGAAGATCAAATAGAAAACAATAAAAACAATTTGAGTAAGGAATCAAAAGAAGAAAATAAGATTTTACAAAATGACACAAACGATACAAAATGGAGATATCAAAGTGAAAGAAAGGAAGATACTGGAGATGATAGACATGATTTACCTGATGATGTTAAATCAAGCCATCCAAGCAGTATGACTGATGATATGATTAAAGAATCAAAAGAGAATGGTAAAAATGACGTAAGTGATATATTTACTTCATTAAGAGATGATGGAGACAACAAGAAACTGCCAAAAAACATACGTGTGGTAAATCGACCTGAATGTCCTGTTGATACTGATTATAAGATATCAAATGGTTTATCTAAACTATTTAGAACAATTATGATGAGAAATAGTGACTTTATTGATCATGATGGAGATGAAGTAGATGTTGAGTCATATATTGAACGTGTTATAAGTGGTACTGATATTGGTAAGTGTAGGGTAAATCAGAAGATTTCTCATGGTGTATCAATAGTATTATCAATAGATGGATCACATAGTATGGATGGTATAAAGATCAAAACTGCAAGGAAATTGGTTTCTACCATATTTGAAAGTATAAAAGGAATTGATAATGTAGATGTAAAAGCAAATGTATGGGGTGGTAGTATAGAAGGTTGGACTGGTATTAATGAGATTAATAATATTAGTGATATTAAGAACATAACCACAGATACAAAAGATGGTCATTCATATTTTTCAACACCTATTCATATGGGACTTGAATATAGTGCTACTATGCTTAAACATATGAAAGGCAGTAAAAAGATGATGATTATAATAACAGATGGATATCCTAATCATTACAATGCTGGATTTCATCTTAGTTGGAAAACTTATAGTGTAGCATGTAAAAAATCACTACTTAAAGCAAAGACTGTTACTCCTAATATAATGTGTATTGTTGTACAAGATGATAATGAATATGATGGAAACCCTGTCAAAACATTGTTTAAGGGTAGTAAATTAATGCATGTTCATAATATGGAAGGTGCTTCCGAAAAGGTTATAAAGCAATTTAAGAATATGATTATGAGTAACCTTGTACGATAAAGTTAAAGTAATTAAACGTATAAAGAAATTAGAATCAAACCTATTTATTGCATTTTGTCATGAAACAGATAAAGAACTTGAAATTAGACATGAGAATGGTGTATTAATGCATTATCTTAGAGCATTAGAGAAACTAAAGGTAGAACAATCCAATGACCTTAAATGATAGAGAACGATTCATACTACATACCATGTCAGTTATGGTAGTTGATTCAATGATAAAGAAGTTTAAGAATGATGAACTTGAAGATATTGAAGAAATAACACCAATGTCGGCTGAAAATATGATAGATACAATGAATAAGATACGTGATGGAAGATGTAGAAAGTTATCAAAAGTTGATGTTAGTGAATTATATGAAGAGATATGTGAAGAGATGTTATATGGTTCAGCAGTACATAAAGACAACATATAAATATACATATTATTTATTATAAACATGCTTTGCAATATTAATTTAAAATTTGAAATTAGACATTTAATGTGGCATTTTAAAATGTTTGCTAGAACAAGAGAGATTTTCTATCTTAAATTAGTCATAGCACAATTCAAAGATATAAAAAGGAATTTAAGATGATCTGTAATATATGTGGTCAAGAAATGATTACACATAAGTTTGAAGAACTTGATGTATGTGACGAGTGCCAAGTACTGATAGATAAAGAGTTGGCAAAACCTGTGGTAAAACAAAGTTGACCCCACCTGACAAAGATGTGTGGAATGGGGACTATACTTGTATCAATATAGAGTGTGATAAAAACATACCTGCACATATTGTAGAGAAACAGTTTACTCATCCATCAAACAGAGTTTGTTCATCCTGTAAGAGTTCTCCTATAATTAGATGGAGGTGTATAGGATGTGATGGTATTATAAATAACACTGTAAAAAGATCAGGTATGTTCTATTGTTCTGTTATGTGTAGGATGCATAGCAACCATGTTAGAAAATATGCAAAAGTAATAAAACCAGTAATAATAAAGAATATTGTAGGATGTAATTATTGTACAAAGGCATTAACACACAATCATAAACTAAAGTTTTGTGATTCAAAATGTCATGGTCTTCATAAAAAGTTAGAACAACGTAAAGCATTATATAAAGCAGATATGATTAAACGTGCAAATGCAAGGCTATTGGCTAAGAAGCCAAACTATAGTAAAGAGAAAAGAGCCAAACACAAAAAGAAACAGCAATTATATCAAAAACGTAGATATAATATTAAGAAATTAGTTACTAAGATACAAAATAAGGCAACATATATATAGTATAACGTAAACCATAATATGTGTGTAATTCTTATTGCTCATTATATGTTCACAAATTAAATGAAAAAAATCACTATTGCCAAAAATGTTCAACATTTATTCCAGAATCAAAATTATATAAAGAAAATAAACAATTAGGTAGACTAAGATGTAATTGTTGTCATGGTCTTGTTAGACATAAAACTAGAACTTACAAAATGAATATTAAACCAAGTATTGTTCTGCCCAACTCATAATATAGATAATCCTTTCTTCCTGATCATCATCCATTATTTCTCCTGTTTCACCTACGCAGAAATGAATATATTCATGAGTTATTGTACTAAGTAAATCATCTAATGTTTCATGTTGATTTAGGAATATAATTATTCTATCAGTCTCGGGAAAGTAATTTCCACGGTCTGCTCCCCATACACGAAAGTCCGAATTTACCATAATAATTGGTGTTTTTCATAGAATTTAAATATTAGTGTGGTATTTATGCCTAAATGTATATATAATAGGTATTTATAGAGAAAATGGTTGTCAGGGATTACCCTTATACGGTAGCCCTCTTAAACCATGGAAAGAGAAAGAATGTCGATACATCATTTCTTTCCTGTTAATCTTCTACCCCATCACTACAATCTAATACTGCACCACATTTAGGACAAATTTGATGACATACTGTCATCTTATCCATTTCATTATCACATCTAAGACATTTCAATCTTCAACAAACAACTTTAATAATTCAGCTTTACGCTTACATCTTCTACAATCTTCACTTATTGGTATTTTCATTATCCACTACCTATCTCTTTATGACAATGACACTTACATGGTTCTAATCCAGCATATTGAGTAGGACATTGAAAATGTTTCTTATCTTTACATGAAGGATAAATCATATTATATATTATAGAAAGTAGTATTTATACATTACAGTTCGAGACCAAAAGTCTCAGCAATATTTGAGAATTTCTTATATTCACCAAGATAAACTCGCCCTTTTTCTGTTATAATAAACGTTATTTTTCCATTTGTTTCTATCTTATTTACTAGATTTGACTGTGTTAGTTTATTAATAAATCCAACCATTCTTTTATGTGATAGGTTAGATTTTCTTATTAATGGAGTGATTGGGATACCTTGTAAGCCACTATGTGATACAGTATCTAAAATATCTTCTGTTATTTGGTAAGAATTTCTGTACACTCAGATTGTTAATATTACACATATATAAACTTAATCTATGCTTGACTCTTTTATAGCCAATTCTAACTCTAATCTTGATTTTTTATTGACCTTATCCTTCCAAAGTTCTTTACATTCATAATGCCAAACATCTATCACTTTCCACCCATTCCATTCTAACATGAGTTTTTGTATATTATCAATGGTAGCCATTCTTGAACTGGAATGATGTTTGTCCTGTACTCTTATTGCTAGACATTCAAATAATGTAACAACTACTATATCTATTGTTTCTTTTAACTGTCTATCACTAAATGTTTCAAGATATTCAGGAGAAACCATATCAGATAACTTGACTTGTGTCAAATAATCACAACTATTACCAAACATATCTTTGATTATCTCTAATGCAGCTACCTCTCCCTGTCCTATTATTTCCATTATTTACTCTCCTTTACTACTTTGAATAATCTTTCTAATTTATCTAAATTAAATCGTTTAAGTTTCTCTACAAGTGTATGATGACCCTTGCAAAGGAGGGCAAATCGGTTAGGATCTTTGTCTACTATTGGTAATATGTATAGATTGTAGTCATAGGTTGTCTTAAAATCTTTGTATATTTTCTCCCCCTCAATGTATTGTTTATGGTGAAAAGTGAAAAATTTTCCATATTTTTTGTGGCAAACTTTGCATTTTAAATCGAATTGTTTTTTTGAAGCAATTTTTCTTTTAAGTTTATCACTTTCTTCTTTCTTATTCGACATTGGACATGCCTTTAGCATCTAAAATATATTCAGCATCTGCCATAGCATGCTCAGGAGAGTCTATCATTCTTGCTAGTCTTTTCTTTCCACTCTTTTTAAAGTATAATCGATAAGTACTTGCATGTGCTACTACATTTCCACCTATTGGTTTTATAGGATCACCAAACATCATACTTGGATCACTTTGTACTTGATTAGTAAATACTACAGCACATCTAAAGTAAAATGATATATTTTTGATATGACTCATTAATCTTGCTATCTGCATTTGTCTCTCTGCTAAAGTTCCTCTACCTAAATATTCTTCTCTAAACTGTCCTATTGCTCCATCTAATACTACAAGTTTAGGTTTTTTAGCATCTAATATTTTACTAAGACCGTTAATTGTTCCCATTAATTGTTCTGTATTTGGGCAGTATAGATAGGTAATTTGATTAAGATACTTGCCTACCTCTTCGTCATCTTCTGCATACTCTCTTGCCTTTAACATCTCAGCAATTCTATTTGGTTTGAATGTATCCTCACAGTCTATCCAAATAACATTGTTTCCATCATGGATAGTCTCAACTGTAAGAGAGTTACAAAATTGTGTTTTTCCTGCTCCAAATTCTCCATATACCTCATATGTTGCTTCTGGTCTTACGCCACCACTAATCAGGTTGTCAACTTCATCACATTTTGTTGCAATGACAGGATATGCTTTTTGATATTCCCATAGTTCATTTGTACTCATATCACTTTTTCTAATAAGACCGTTATCTTCTAACAGTTTTTGTGATTGAAATACCCAAGAATCACAAGTTGGTTTTGCAACACCTGTAATTTCTTTAATTTCCTGAGCACCTCTAATACATAGATCTATGAGTGAGGTTACACCGAAGGTCTCTAATTTCTTCTGAGTGACAGAACCTACACCTTTAAGTTGATCTACCCCCAATTCTAAATCAACTGCTGCTATCTCCGTTGTTTCCGTGGGAGTCTGAGTTTTGTCCAGTGTATTATCTGACTCAATAGAGTCATCTTCAATAACCATCACAGTAACCTATTAAATATACTTCAATATTAATCTTACTATATTCTTGTATATGTGCCGTCACCATTAAGTTTAATGGCATTATTGTTTTCCCATTTTGATATGGTTGCCTCTGCCTTTTCTTTTGTCATACCACTGTTTACCAATGCTTTCTCAAATTCTCTTAATCTTACATTACCTTCTATATTTTTACAAGAGTTCCATACTGTTAAAACATCATGTTCCTTTACAGATTTACCATCTACAAATATTTGTGTCTGTACACCACCTTGACTAATACTGCTTCCAAATGACTCGTATTGTTTTTCAAGTAGAATTCTTATGATATTAATATCATTCTTATCAACTTCATTTTTAAAGTGTAACTTTGCATATGCCATACTAAGTCTAACTATTGCCTCCAATTGTCTAGTACCTATTGGAATGTCACTCTTTGAACTAACATTTCTCATCTTTTCATAAATATCCAAAAGTGTTTTCTTTGCTTCATCATTAAGTTTTGGTGTAAATGTTCTTGCATAGTTAATGTATTTAGATAAATTATCCTCTTTCAAATAACAACGGTCACCCATAGACATTTCAAATGATTCCAAAATATGATTTGCTTTAAGTCTGTCACTTGTCATATTTACCTTGTCTTGAATAAGCCATATCAAATCAAACCTACTTAGTAATGGTGCTGGTACATTGATGTTATCTCTTAGAGAGTTATCACTATCATACATACCCCATTTTGGATTTGCTGCTGCAAGTACACTTGTACGACTTGGCAGTGTCATTGCTATACCTGCCTTTGCTATACTTACTGTCTGTTGCTCCATAGCCTCATGCATTGCACTTCTATCCTGTTCACCCATCTTGTCAAACTCATCTATACATGCTAGTCCACCGTCACACATAGGCAATACTCCTGCCTGTGCAATACTTCTTCCATCACCCATCTTAACAATACCTATGGTTAATCCTGCTGCACTGCTGCCTCTACCACTTGTATAAATTGACTTTGTAACCAATTTGCTTGCAAATTTCAACAGTTCACTTTTTGCCATACTTGGATCTCCTATTAAAAATAAATTAATATCACCTCTCTTTTGTGTCTTGACACCACCTGCTAACTGTAATAATATACTTAATTTGATGTCATTATATCCAAATATTGCTGGTGCAAATGAATTTATTATCTTGTCTATAAATCCATCCTGTTTTGAATCAACAGTAAGTTGTTTAATCTCATCATTATCAGGTAATGTTGGCTTGTTTTCATCCATATCCTGTACTGACATTACGTCTATAAACACCTCATGTTCATTCTTCTTAAAGTCAACAGCAGTTCTAAACAACCCTGTGATGAGTTTTTTCTGACCTACATATGAAGTTCTAACCAATTTACCTACTAGTTTACCTGTAAATATGACAGGGGAACTCTTTTTACTCTTATCCATTGGCTCCTGCATAAGTATTGTCTGTATATCATCTGTAACCATATCACTTGTTCGTATCAACATTTTTGCCTTTTTACATGTTCGATTGGAACATATTGGAACAACTATAGTTCTATCAATAGTACACTTAGCTTCATCTTCCTGTCCACATAGAGGACAATCAAATTTAGCCTCTTTGATATAAGATTTTGGAGCATCAGTTGCTAAAACTTGACATTCAAATGTAACCGTAGTATTTTCATGTTTGGTGTTTATATCATGCATATTCATCAACAATTCACCAATAAGATTTATTTTAATATCAGCAAATGAAGAACGTATTAATTCCAAGTTAGCATCTTTTTGTGCCTTTACACGATAAATTGCCTCACGTAATGAACCTAGAAAATCATTTGGATATTGTAAGTATATGTCTATGAATCCTTTTTGTGAAGGGTTTATTGATATTGTACTGTTTGGTCTAAGACTATCTATAACATCAGTATACCTGTTATCTATTAATGCTTGTTTTAAAACATCTATCTTTGCTGAGTCAGTGTACTCTATTGATTCATCATAATCAGTCATACCCTACTCTCTAACTCCATTCTTAATTTGTTTTGTAATTGAGAAACTTTTTTATTAATTTTAACCAAGTCATCATTTGTCAAATCCTTAATACAATCATGCCATAAATCCATTCTATCCATCACTCTAGGATATTTTGAATTTGTTATCTTTTTATAACTCTTAACATATTCTTCAACTGCCATTGCCAGGAATAAACTAAATGAAGTATCTTTAGGTCTAAGAGAATCAAATGACTCAAATACTGGTTTAATACTTGGACTTATTGATATTGTAGTGGTCTTCTTAAACTGCATGAAAGTTAATTAACTTATGGATATATATGTGTATCGAATAAAAAACAAGATTATAGATAGTGTAGTACAGAAAAAATAAAGTTAATTAATTAATTAACAAATTAGTCACGAAAAAAAGTTAGAAAAAGAAGATCCTAGTCACGGAAATGTTAATTAATTATGTAACTAATATTTGGGACAGTAATAAAAAAATGAAGTTTGGGTAGTTTAGTATTTAAACAGTTACTTGGTCTATTTCTAACCAAGTTTTAATTCCTTGATTTTCTAGTTTTTGAACCATATGTGTTGCTTTAGTCATATCCATTAATGTTTTTTTAGTCTTACCATCTTTAGTCCAACAAATATTGATAAACATATGAACCTTTAATTCTTTGTGAATATAAACTTGTCTAATTATACAAGAGTTATATGTGCAATTTATATAGTTCAGTGCTGCTGCAATGAGGACATTTCTCCTTATCTATCTCCCCTGCTCTCACCATGAATACGATTGTATGGTGTAAATTACCCATGCTTAACACTTTAGTTTTATATTGTATTTCAATTAAAGGTAAACCATTTTTATGTTTTTTTAAAATTTTTATGATTCTATCATGTGTTGATACTTTTCTAGGTGGCTCTATTAATACTACACTCTTAGGAGTATTCTTATTTCTTCTTATAGGTTTAGATATGACCACTGATACTTCCCCCCTCAGCATTAAATGATAATGTCATTGTACCTATCTGTGATCCTATAACCTCATTCTTTCTATCCATATAACCATCTGTATTTTCTATTAAAGTCTTACAAAATGTGCCTGTATTACCTAAATGTATGTCTCTTTCCCAAGTTTTTCCACTTTCCCAGTCAAAATCATATACTAATTCAGGTTGATATCTCTTTTGATGTAAGTGTCCACATAGGAATACGTCATAATAAGCATTATGTTTCATTTGTTCCATCATTCTTTCTGGTTTACCACCACCACTACCATGAATGAATAATATAGACCATTGTGCTAGTATCTTTTTATTATATTTTACCTCAAGTCCAAGCACTCCACGACTTCCCATAAAGGTCAATCCATTAGGAGTACACATGGTATTTTCCAAATATGACCTGGTAATCTGTGGTATTTTATAATCGTGATTTCCATGGTAAAATCCCCATACCTTTTCATTCTTTTGGTTAGTATGAATATCAATTAATGGTTGTGTCATATCTTGCCATCTTTGTCTTTGATTGTCTACGTCATGTTCTATTGACATATCAGGATTGAATCTTTTATCATAAGTTGTAATTGCATCTAAGGCATCTCCACCAAAGAATGTATATCTATTCTTATCTCTGCAAATTGCTTTAATTCTTTTTTTGTACAAGTCTTCATCAAAACCAACATGACCGATGTGAATATCGCTTATCGGCTCTAAATGTATAATATCATCTTTTTTATCAAGTTCTATCTTGATTTTCTTCGAAAACATTATTTATTGATATAACTACCTCAATATAAAGTTATATGTTAAAACTGAAAATACTCATTTGTTCTAGTCTCGCCATTTGGATGAAATTTTCTTTTATGTTCTTCATACTCAGTATTCAAACAATATCCAAAATCTGATTCGCTACATAAAGGACAAACTGTATAATCTTTTTTTGTTAATTTATTCTCTTTAGGTTTTAAACTATTGTTAACACACCATTCTCCATCCTTATTCTTATGGTTGATTAACTGCCATTTACCACTATATTCATGCCATGACACATTCCAACTAAGGTCTTTCTTGCCACACTTGTTACATGTTTTCATACATATTTACAATACTTTAGTTTATTTAATTGTTGCTAATAATCTATTACAAGCATCTATTCTATGCTGATATTTTCTATCACCTGTAGACTGTAACATGTCCTCACTGTATTTTTTTGTGTTAGACCAATCTTCGGCATGTTGTTTATCTGAATTCATAAAAAGAAAAAAGGTAGGAGTTATTTATTAGTTTTTTGGTGGAAACATAGAAAGTGTTAGCATCATTCTGCCAGTACCCTCTGCTTCCTTTTCAACTACATAGGCATCCAAGCCGTCTGCTGCATCCTTACCAACACATTTAGCTACAACATCTTTCCAGTAATCACTCTTGGCTTGACCAATAATTGTTTTACCGAATGAATGTCGTAAACCCTCTGTGGTTGAAATTTCTGCAACTTCAGCACCTACTTCATCAACGTTCTTAATCTTAAAACCTTGTATGGTAATTTTGTCACCAGCAACAAGTTTTTTAGAATTCTCATGAGAACCTTTGATGTCGAGAACTTCACTTACGTTCATAGTAGTATAATAAAAAAAGGATTATATAAATCTATTCTTTTATGAGATTTGTAAGTCCCATGAATTGATCCATCATCTTTGATCGGATTTGACCAAACCTGTCTCCATTAACATCCTCTTGTGGATAGACAGCTTTTGTCTTATGGTGTGCAACAACAAAAAATTGATCCCAATATTCTGTGATTTTTTTAACTTCATCACTTATTTCTACGTCAGGTAATTTTGTTATTATAGGAGTTTTTCCCCATCCACCACTATTTGTTAATGTTCCTTGTCCAGAGTAAGGAGTAAATTTTCCACCCTGTTCTTCAAAACATTCTTTATCTGAGCAAATTGCTTTAGGTTCTTTTTGATAGAATATATCTTCACCGACTTTCCAGTCACTTCCACATATTTTACATTGACCTGCATATTTGCCTTTGATCTTGGTACCCATATTATTTCATATAAGTAACAATATTTATATGTTGTCAATTAGATGGCTAATCATGATACATTATTTTACTAAAAATATAGACCAAAAAAAATACAATGATATCATACAGCGTATTATTATGATAAATGGTCATGATGGAACTAATAACTCTGGATATAAAGCATGGCAAAATTTTGAAGAAAATTGGACACTTAACATAATACCTGTCACCGACCAAGAAGATTTTAAAGTGTATTATAATCATCTAAATGTTGAAACTAGTGATGGGATAGCATGGGGTGTTACAGGATCTAAGGTAATTTACATGTTCATTAATGATGTTAAAAATCCATTTATTATTAGACAGAATATAATGCCACTTGGACATGAGTTATTACATGCTATTTATCAAGATGCAGTTGGAACTTTTCATATTACTAGGAAGTATGATTCACCAGAAGGTAGAGCAAACACTAGAGGAGCAGCAGCAACAGTTATTGTTCATGATAACTGGTATGGTAATAAAAAAACAATTAAAATTTGGATAAGATGGAGTATGATTTGGCTACCTATAACGATACCATTCATTCCTGTTAAAGAAGCTAAAAAACAATATCCAATCTAAAGGTTTATATAATATTGTATAAATGATTTAATATGGCAAGACGTAAAATCGGTAATTCTCATACAACCATATGTGTATCTTGGGAAGATAAAGAATTATTTAGAAAATTCGCAAGTTTTGTGAAAAAAACAAGAACTGGAAATCTATATGAAAGTGATGCAGTATTATTTAGTAAGATGTTAAATCATTTTAAAGAAAGTAATACTGTAGGTGAAGTATCAAATACTACCTACCCTTCGAAAGTTTAGATTTTAACAGTAGGTCATCCAACACCCATCCTGCTTTATTTAAATCTCTTTTAATCCACCTTATAGTTATGTTTGGTCTAAGTATTTTAATACATTTATAGTATAATGGTACCAATGTTGGTGTCGTAACCCTCCATTTACCATTCACCTGATTAACTATAAGCATAGAATCACTGTATATTGTTATTTGTTTTCTAGGATAAATGTTATTGACATACTCTAATCCATATTTAAGTGCAAGATATTCTAACTCGTTATTAGTATAAACAATACTTTCATTACCCCTGGTTTTTACAATTGTTTTACTACCATCAACTAGGCATATGCGACTTTTATGAGTGCCACCGTCTATGTAGATTTTTTCTTTTTGGTATATTCATTTCTACATGTGTTACTACAATAAATCCTTTGCCTTCCTTTATATCTCCAAGGAAGTATGGCTTTACACTCTATACAATAATGATCAGTATCTCGTCTTACCACGTTAAAAGTTTATAAAGGTATTATTTAAGGGTTGTTAAAGGTAAAGTAGTCGGGTGGGGCTATTTTCATACCCACAAGTCAGCCCCCAAGATGAAAATTCATCTTATTTTTGACCGACTGCACCTACGCCTGCCTATCGACAGTTGACCATCTCCACTCTCATGGTGACAATCTGAGGTATCCCTCTGCGTTTTCTGTCCAAGTTATGCCCTCTTAGGAGGAGGCACACTTCCTTGCACCGACTCATGATCAGCCTGCATAGCTGACCATGTTTTTACCTTGTTGTATTCTTATGTATTATTCTGTTTTATGGGTATTTATAAGTCTTTAGATAAATCTAATTTTAGTGATATTGCTTTGAATATTGTTTCAGCAGCTTTTCTCTTTAGGTCTGCTGGTGCTTTACCAGATGGTTGATTACCATAGCCATCTTGAGGAGTCCATTCTGG
>Ga0209041_1000787_pt1 | contig 21370 bp, 20 predicted proteins | sample SaaInlV_100m_DNA_4_FD_184647 | JGI IMG/M metagenome (GOLD analysis project Ga0209041, IMG submission 184647) | Marine microbial communities from expanding oxygen minimum zones in the Saanich Inlet - SI037_S2LV_100m_DNA (SPAdes) (version 2) | ecosystem: Environmental > Aquatic > Marine >... | reverse complement strand
TATATTAAAAGGGCAGTTATTTATAACTGCCCTTTTTTATTATGAGCAAAGAACAAATTTTATCATCTGACGGAATACCATTAGAGGAAAGTCTTAAAAAAGCTGAGAGAAAAAATAAACTTAAAGCTGTTTTACTTGTAGCTCCATTATTTTTATTTATTTTAATTATCTACATATTTCCAATTGGAGATATGTTGTTTAGAAGCGTTGATGATCGAATGATTACTAAGATGCTTCCTAAGACATTTAAGGCAATGGAAAAATGGGATGGCCAAGATTTACCAGAAGAGCCAGTTTACAAAGGTCTTTATGAAGATTTATCTTATTTAAAGAAAACTAAAACCTACGGTAAAATTATAGCTAGATTAAATTATGAAAAAGGTGGCTTTAGTAGCTTAATTAAAAAGACAGTTAGAAAAATTAACAAATTTGAAGAAGGCAATTATAAAGATCAGTTTATTAAAGTTCACAAACGTTGGGGCCAAAGTGAATACTTGGTTGCTTTAAAGAATGTAGCTCCCAAATGGACATACGCCAAATATTTAAAAGGTATTGATAGGAAGTTTGACCAAGATGGAAATATAATTCAAGTTCCAGAAGATAGAAGAATTCATAAAACTCTATGGTTAAGAACTTTAAATGTTGCTTTTTGGGTTACGGTTTTTTGCTTTATTCTTGCCTATCCAATCTCACATTTGCTAGCAACTTTACCTATGAAATATAGCAATTTGCTAATGATTTGTGTGCTACTACCATTTTGGACGTCTTTATTAGTTAGAACTTCTAGTTGGATGGTGCTACTCCAACAACAAGGACCTATAAATGATTTAATTGTTTGGATTGGCTTAGCAGCAGACGATAATAGGCCAGAGCTAATGTATAATGTAATAGGAACATTTGTTGCAATGACACAAATATTATTGCCTTTTATGGTTTTACCATTGTACAGCGTTATGAAAACTATTTCACCAAGTTTGATGAGAGCAGGTAAATCACTAGGAGGAACACCTCTCACATCATTTGTAAAAATTTATTTCCCTTTAACAATACCAGGAATTGGTGCTGGTTGTTTATTGGTATTCATTTTAGCAATAGGTTACTATATTACTCCTGCATTAGTAGGAGGAGCAAGCGGATCATTAATTAGTAATACAATTGCTTATCATATGAAAAGTTCATTAGACTGGGCGTTCGCATCTGCCCTTGGAACCATGTTGTTAGTTGGAGTATTAACGATTTATTGGATTTATAACAAGCTAGTGGGGATAGATAATATTAAATTAGGATAGATATGGCATTACCAAAACACACACAATTGAATTACAGAATTTGGCATTATACATATTTAACTTTTTGTGGATTAGTGTTTTTCTTTTTAATAGCACCATTATTTGTAATACTGCCACTTTCATTTAATGCTGAGCAATACATTCACTTTTCTGCAAAAATGTTAGCGCTTGATCCTGAAGGATTTTCTTTAAGATGGTATGAGGATATGATTTATGGAACTAAAAATCCATGGGGACTTGCAACAAAAAACAGTTTAATCATTGCTTTCTTTGCAACAATAGGATCAACCATTCTTGGAACTGTTGCTGCATTAGGTTTGAGTAGTAGATACATGCCGTATAAAGCTGCATTCATGGCTTTACTAATTTCACCGATGATTGTTCCTTTAATCATTTCAGGTACTGCAATATTTTTCTTCATGGCAAAAGTTGGCTTAGCTGCAACTCACACAGGAATTGTATTATCACATATAATCCTGGGAACCCCATTTGTAGTAATTACAGTTACTGCAACATTAACTGGTTTTGATCATAGCGTAACACGTGCTGCAGCTAGTTTAGGAAGTAATCCAGTAAATACATTTATGAAAATTACATTACCATTAATTATGCCAGGGGTAATATCAGGAGCCTTGTTTGCTTTTGTGACTTCGTTTGATGAAGTTGTTGTTGTATTATTCTTAGCTGGATTAGAAAATACCACTATTCCAATTCAAATGTGGGTAGGATTAAGAGAGCAATTAAGCCCAACTATTATGGCTGTTGCGACATGTTTGATTATTATGTCTACTTTAATCTTGGTGAGTGCAGAATTACTAAGAAGAAGATCAGAGAGATTAAGAGGAATTAATAGATAATTAATTTACTTAATTATATTTTTTCAATATAAATTTTCTTTCAAAATTAAATTATGGATATTAAGAAAGTTGTAGTTATTGGATCAGGAACCATGGGAAGTGGGATAGCCGCCCACTTATGTAATGCAAATATTCCAGTTACATTATTAGACCTTACAACTGAAATTTCTGAAAAAGCCAGAGATAGAATATTTAAATCAAAACCTCCGTTATTATTAAATAAATCACAAATCGAAAATATTAAAGTAGGAAATATTAATGATAATTTTGATGTTGTTAAAGAGGCCGACTGGGTAGTTGAAGCAGTAGTTGAGAGAATTGATATCAAACATAATATTTACGAAAAGATATTTAAAGATAGAAAGGCAGGAGCAATTGTTTCTTCTAATACATCATCTATTCCAATTAAAGTTTTGTCTGAAAAATTAACATCAGAAGAAAAAAAAGACTTTTGTATTACTCACTTTTTCAATCCTGTGCGTTACATGGGTTTATTAGAGATTGTTAAAAATGAAAATAATGATTTAGATAAAATAAACTCTTTAAAGAAATTTTGTGAAATAGAATTAGGAAAAGGAGCAATTGTTTGTAATGATACCCCAGGATTTTTAGGAAATAGAATAGGTGTTTTTGCAATGCAAATTGCTATGACTGAAGCTTTTAAAATGAAATTAAGCATTGAAGAAGCAGATGCAATTTTTGGAAGACCAATGGGAATTCCGAAGACAGGGGTTTTTGGTCTTTATGATTTAATTGGTATTGATTTAATGGCTGATGTTTTAAAAAGTTTTATTAAAGAATTATCTAAAAACGATCCTTTCCAAGAAGTTGCTAAGGAAATTCCTTTAGTTAAAAATTTAATTGAAACAGGTTATACGGGCCGAAAAGGTAAGGGTGGTTTTTATCGAATGAATAAAACTGGCACAACCAAGGTTATGGAGGCAATTAATCTTAAAACTGGTGAGTATTCAAAAAGTCAGAAAATTAATATTGGATCTGATAAAGTTGATTTAAAATCTTTAATTTCAAGAGAGGATAAATTTGGTGAATACGCTTGGTCAGTTATTTCAAAAATTATAAAATATTCTTCATCTTTGGTGCCTGGTATTACTAAAGATTTTAATGACATTGATGAAGCAATGAGATTAGGTTTTAACTGGGCAAAAGGCCCATTTGAAATGCTAGAAGAAATTGGTGTTGAAAACTTTTTTAACAAAGTTGACGAATATAGAGGAAATGAATTTTTAGAAAATTTATCTAAAAGTAAAAACCAAGATTTTTATGGTTCAAGACAAAAGTATACTGAAATTGAAACTTTAGGAAAAGTTAAGAAAAAAGCTGTTAGTGTTTATGGAAATAATTCAGCACAGGTTTATCGTTTTAATGATTATAATATTGTTGAATTTATAACTAAAGCTAACGTGCTTGATTATGATTCAATGGATGCTCTTAAAAAAGCAACTGATAAACCTTTAATCATCATTAACGAAAGCATGCAATTTTCTGCTGGTGTTAATTTAACTTACACAATGGATTTTGCAGATAAAGGTGATTTTAAATCTATTGAAAAATTTATTAGATATTTTCAAGAAACATGTAAACATCTTAAATATTCTGACCATCCAGTAATTTCAGCTCCATCGGGTTTGACACTTGGTGGAGGATTTGAAGTAATGGTTCAAAGCAATTTTGTAGCCTCACATACAAATATAGTTGTTGGTTTAGTTGAAACTATTGTTGGATTAATACCAGCAGGAGGTGGATGTAAAGAAATGTTGGCAAGATGGCTTGATACTGATGAAGCCAAAAAAGATCCAAATTATGCTCCTCTTAAAGTATTTGATATCATTGGTTATGGAAAAACTGCAACTTCACCAGTTGAGGCTGAACCTATGAAATATTTAAAGCCTGAAGATAAAAAAATTATGAATAGAAATAGTTTACTTGAAGTTTCAAAAGAAATTTTAAATGAAAATAAAGATTTTAAATCACCATCAGAGACAGAATTTAATCTTCCTGGAAAAACAGTTCTTCTAGAAATGAATAAGATTTTAGAAAAACTTTATAATGAAAAAGTTATTCTTGATCATGGATTAAAGGTTGCACAAGAATTGGCTCATGTATTAAGTGGTGGTGACACCACAATCGACAAAATTCTAACTGAAGAAGATTTATTCAAATTAGAATTAGATGCTTTTATGAGATTGATTGAAACCAAAAAAACTCAAGATAGAATTAAACACACATTGGCAACTGGAAAACCACTAGTTAACTAAATTATTTTTTTAATTTCCCTGTAATCACCAAATCATCATTATTAAATTTTGATTTATTTAATGAAATAAATTGATCCATAATTTCTATTTTTTCTTTTTCAAATTCTGCAACTTTTCTTTTGCTTAGATCGATATATAAAGACAACATCTCAAGTGTAGCTGATAATTTTTTTGAAGATTTTTCAATCATTTCCATTCTGAAGTGCAATCTTTTTTTATCATGATCAAAAAAAGTTAAATTTATCTCAACCTCATCACCTAATGTTACTTCATTATTATATGTAGTATGTGTTTCAACAACCATAGTACTCATTTTTGTTGATTTAGCTGAGTTCTCACCCATTTTAAATTTTTTTAAAATGATTTCCCAAACATTATCAAAAACCATTACATAGTAAGCCATATTCATATGGTTATTGTAATCTATCCAATCTTTTTTGATTGTTTGATCTGCTATATGTACTGACATAATTTATTATATCACAAATTTTTTATTAGAATAACAATTAGAGGTAAGTCTTTATTTGTACATTCTAATAGTATTAATAAAATCAGGTCTTAAAACATATTCAGAACGATGAGAATATTTAATTTTCTCTAGAACTTTAATCCCATAAATAACTTTACCAATTGGAGTATATTCACCCTCAAACAAAGGTTCGTCATCAAGAATTATAAAAAATTGACTATCTTCTGTGTCGTATTTCAAAGATCTTGCTAAACCAACACTTCCTTTGTCAAAATTAAACTCAGCATCAATTTCTGATTTAATTGTCCCAAGCCCAGATTTTCCAGTTCCAATTTTACCATAATCTAATTGATTTTTTTTACCAAACTCAAGATCGCCAGCTTGAACAAGTTTATCTTTAATTACTCTATGAAAAGCAACCTCATCAAATGATTGTGAATTTACCAATTTTTTAAATCTTTTAACACCATTGGGAGATATTTCTGGATAAAGTTCAATTATAACATTTCCACATTCTGCATTAAGCACAACAATATTTTTTGAATCTTTAAAATTTATTGTTTGAGGATCAAAGTTTTTAACAAATAGGCACTTGTTTTTAATAATAATTGCAAAACTTAAGGCAAAAATTCCTAATAAAATTAGAAATATAAGAATTAACTTCTCATGAAAAGATGCTTTAATTTTTTTAATCATTTTAAAATTTAAAATTTTTATCAATTTTTCTCAATTTATTCTTAATAAATTCAATTTTTTTACTAAGAATTGGATCATTTGAAATTTTATAATTTTTTGAGATTAAATGAGAAAACACCTCAGCCATATCCTCGGAAGGAGTAGTCTTTGAATATTCAGTAAAAAATCCATTAGTATTTGCGTATGTATCAAGACCTAATTTTTTGGAGCAGGTAGAGCAATCTGCATATTTGAAAGTTGATTCATTAAAATTTTTCCATTCATTCTCATCAAACAAATCTTTAAAGCCATCATTAATGATATGAAATAATTCATGATGAATTACTCTTTCAAAATACTTTTCATTAAATTTAAGATCTAGAATTAGTGTCTTCATTACATGATCTGGAATACCTGCGGTATTTATTCCTGAGATGGAAAGGTTTTCACACATAACAATATACTTTAAGTTAATTTCTTTTAAAAATTCTTTTGAATATCTGTCTAAATTTTTAGATATTATTTGATATTTTTTGTCATATGTTTGACTATCTGAATTAACACACACAATATTTTTTTGAACACCTAGTCTAAAGGGTTTTTTGGCATAAAAGTATTTCAGTTTATTCGATGTTTTTAATTCATAAATTTCTAAATTTGGAATTTTGATTAAATTGAAAATAGAATTAGATTTTGCAGGAGTTATCAAAAAAAATGACATTAAAATCAGCTTAAAAATCTTCATAAATGTAATTTAGATGATATTCGATTTAAATAGAATGTGGTACATTTGTTTATAAATGAAAAAAGAACGTAATAAAAATCCTGTTCAACCTGTCAGTGGAACTAAAGTACCAAGATTTGCTGGCCCATCAACTTTTGCAAGATTACCAGAGTTAAGAGATGTTGAAAGTTGCGATGTTGCAATTGTAGGAGTTCCATTTGATGCTGGCACAAGTTATAGACCTGGTGCAAGATTTGGTCCACAAAGTATTCGTCAAGCTTCAAGACATTTAAGAACTAATTATCACCCAAGTTATGATGTGGAGCCTTTTAAGGTTCAGCAAGTAGCTGACGCTGGAGATATTACATGCAACCCTTTTAGTATTGATGAAGCAATAAAACAAATTGAAGCTGGTGCAACAGATTTATTAAATAAAGTAGGTGGTATAATTAGTTTAGGTGGTGATCACACAATCGCAGTTCCACTTCTTAGAGCGATTAATAAAAAATGTAATGGACCAGTTGCTCTAGTACATTTTGATGCTCATTTAGATACGTGGGATACTTATTTTGGAGCTCCCTATACTCATGGAACTCCTTTTAGAAGAGCAAGAGAAGAAGGTTTGTTTTTAGATGATGCATCTATGCACGTTGGTATTAGAGGCCCACTTTATAGTAGAGATGATATTAAAAATGATGAAAGTTTTGGTTTTAAGATAATTCATTGTGATGAATTTCAAACTGAAGGCACAGATAAGATTGCTGAAAGAATTAAGAAAAGAGTAGGCGATAATCCTTTATACTTATCAATAGATATTGATGTACTTGACCCTGCTTTTGCTCCAGGAACAGGTACTCCAGAAATTGCTGGCATGACCACAAGAGAAATGGTCAATGTTTTAAGAGGACTTTCTGGATTAAACTTAGTTTCTGCTGATGTAGTTGAAGTTTCTCCTGCATATGACCATGCAGAGGTTACCTCATTAGCTGCAGCAACTATTGTTTATGAACTTACAAATCTATTTGCAAAATCATAAAGAAAGGATAATTTCAAAAAATGTTAGATAAAAAAAATTTTTATATTAATGGTGATTGGGTTTCTCCTAAAAAAACTAATGATTTAAAAGTAATTGATCCATCAACAGAGGAAGAATGTGCAGTTATATCTTTAGGTGGTGTAGAAGATGTGAATGACGCAGTAAGTGCTGCAACAAAAGCATTTGAAACTTGGGCTTTTTCATCAAAAGAAGAAAGATTAAAATATTTAGAAGCTCTATATGATGTTTATAAAAAAAGATGGGCTGATATGGCAAAAGCAATATCACTTGAAATGGGAGCGCCAATAGATTTCTCAACTCAACTTCAAGCAGGAACTGGCGCAAGTCATATCAAAACATTTATAAAAGTTTTAAAAGACTATAATTTTGAAGAAAACCTTGGAGAACATGCTCCTAATTGTAAAATACTTCATGAACCAAAAGGAGTTTGTGCATTAATCACACCGTGGAATTGGCCAATGAACCAGACTTGCTTAAAGGTAATCCCAGCAATAGCTAGCGGTTGTACAATGGTTTTGAAGCCATCAGAAATTTCTCCTTTATCATCAATAATATTAGCTGAAATGATTGATGAGATTAAGTTACCAAAAGGTGTTTTTAATTTAGTTAATGGGGACGGTGCTGTTACAGGAAATGCTTTAACAAGCCATCCAGATGTAAATATGATTTCGTTTACAGGCTCTACAAGAGCTGGTGCTTTAATTTCTGAAAATGCGTCAAAAGATTTTAAAAGAGTTAGCCTAGAATTAGGTGGCAAAGGTGCAAATATTATATTTAAAGACGCTGATGCTGAGGCTGTTGAGAGAGGTGCTTTAAGATGTTTTAGAAATACAGGTCAATCTTGTAATGCACCAACAAGAATGTTGGTAGAAAAATCAATGTATGATGAAGCAGTCGAAAGAGTTAAAAATTTTGCTAATTCAATGAAAGTTGATGTTGCAACAAAAGAAGGTGATCATATAGGACCAGTGGTATCTAAAGCTCAATTTGAAAAAATTCAGTCTTTAATTCAAGTTGGAATTGACGAAGGTGCAAAACTAGTTGCTGGAGGAATTGGTAAACCAGATGGTTTAGACAAAGGATATTTTGTTAAACCTACTGCTTTTGCGGATGTTAATAATCAAATGCAAATTGCAAGAACTGAAATTTTTGGACCAGTTTTATCAATTATACCTTTTGAAACAGAAGAAGAAGCTGTTGCAATTGCAAATGATACTCCTTACGGACTTTTAAATTTTATTCAAACCCAAGATCATAAAAAAGCAAATCGTGTTGCAAAAAAATTAAGATCAGGAATGGTTGATATTAATGGTGCAGGTCCTGCGCCTGATGCTCCTTTTGGAGGTTATAAACATTCTGGTATTGGTCGTGAAGCTGGCAAATATGGACTTGAAGAATATCTGGAAGTTAAGTCAGTAAGCGGTTGGAACGAATAATCTTAAAATAATAATTAAAAATCAGACTTATTTTGTGTTCAGAATAGGTTTTTCATACTAATTGATCAATTATAGAGGTCTATAAGTGTTTTTTTTTGTTTACAGTTATTATTCAAAGTACATAATGCCGCAGAACAGGATGATGTAATTAAAAGAATTACTTCAACCTGTAACAAAAAAAAAAGGAGAAAAATATGAGTAGATCGTCAAAACTCTATAACTCAGATTTAGCTCCAACTCCAAAAGCTAAAAAAAATTGGGGATGGTTCGAAATCTTTAACGTGTGGGCTAATGATGTTCAAAGTTTATTTGGTTATACTTTGGCAGCATCTTTATTCTTAGCGTCAGGACTAAATGGTTGGGCTGTATTTGCTGCATTAATTCTTGCAGGATTTTTTATAATGTGGCTTGTAAATTTATCAGGTAAACCAAGTGTAAAACATGGAATTCCATATCCAGTATTCGCTCGTGTCAGTATGGGTGTATTTGGAGCAAACTTTCCAGCAATGGCTAGAGGCCTTGTTGCAATGTTTTGGTATGGAGCACAAACTTATGCAGCATCAACTGCTGTAGCACTTTTGATCACTGGAATTACAGGTATTGAAGGCGAAGTAATGCTTCTTGGTATGACAGGTGTAATGTGGGTTTCATTTATATTTGTTTCAGCATTCCAAGTTTATCTATTTTGGCAAGGTATAGATCTTGTTAGAAGATTCTTAAACTTTGCTGGACCAGCAGTTTATGCCGTTATGATACTATTAATGATAGTTATTTGGGCTAAAGCTGGCGGAGGATTATTTTCAGAAGTTGGAACTATATTTTCTAGTGGAGAAAGATCAGGTGGTTTTGAAGGTTTAGGGTCATTTGGAGCTTTCTTAGCTGTATTTTCAATTATGGTTGGATATTTCGCTGCAGTAGTAATCAATTTTGGTGACTTTGCTAGATTTGTTAAAAATGAAAAAGAAATGAGAAAAGGTAACTTATGGGGATTAGTAGGAAACGTAATCTTATTCTCTTTCATTACTTTAATGATTACTGGTGGAACAATCGCAATTTTTGGTGAATATGTTGCAAGTCCTACGGAGATGGTAGCTAAAGTAGATAACTTAGGATTAACGATTATTGCTGCATTTGCTTTCTTTGCTGCAACAGTTGGAATTAATATGGTTGCAAACTTTATACCTCCTGCATATGACTTAGCCAATTTAATGCCAAATAAGATAAATTTCAAAACAGGTGGTTTGATTACTGCTGGTTTTGGTTTTGTTATTGGTGGTATGTGGGTTGCTGTTATTACTCAAATGGGATTGTTTCCATTTGTTAATACTTTAGGTGCAATTCTTGCTCCAGTATTTGGTATCATGATGGTTGATTATTATATCATTAAAAAAGAAAAATTAAATGTAGACGCATTGTTTGATGCTAGACCAAAAGCTAAATATCATTACAATGATGGTTTTAATCATAAAGGAATGTTAGCTTGGGCACTTTCAGGTTACATTGCTGTTGGTACTGTTTGGCCAAACATCTTAATTTTAGGTTTAGGTGATTTCTTCGCTAACTTAGGCGGCGGCGGAGGTTATGCTTGGATAATTGGAGCATCTTTAGGTGCTTTAGTTCATCTAGCAATATCTAAAAAATAAAAAGTAAATTATAATAAAGCCCGTTGCAGAAATGTTGCGGGCTTTAGTATTTTAAAATTATCTCTTCTTTATCAAAATTTTCAATAACAAGATTGTCACCTGATCCTTTTCTATCAACAACTAAGAAGTTCATATCCTCAGTAGAGATTAAAGGAAAATGCCATATACCAGCATTGTAGTTTACACCTATTCCGGGTGGAACAATAAAGGACTCAATTTTATTAAAATCTGGTTTGTCACCTGCGGGCGCTACAAACACTAAAAAAGTAGTTGCTTTCATAGGAATAAATGCTTGGCTTCCTAGTGGATGTTTTTCCATCATATTTATTTTCATTGGAAAAGATCTTTTAAGGGCTGAAAAAATACAAATAGTTGTTTCACCATTATCTTTAGAAGTATCAAGATTGGCTATACCATCAAATCTTTTTGCAAAGCCTTCATTAATTTCAATTGGATTGATACCATCTGTTGTAATCATGTCACCAAATCTAAAAAAATTTTCTTTGCTAATATTTTTTGGAGTGATTGTTAAATTCATTATTTAGCTTTACCAAAAATTCTAAATCTAGAAATACCACCATCTGGGTAAATGTTAATTTTTATAAAATTTATTTTATTTTTTTTCATTAATGTATTTTTAAATGTATGAGTTTTATTTGCTTTTAGAGATGTTTTGTTCATTAAAGTTTTCCATCCATTTGAATTACTTACAATTGAAGAGGAGGGTTTTTTTTTTGGTATATAAGCTGCCTGTAAGGAGCAATGACTTGGAAAGTTTCCTTTAAAGTGATGGGTTGATATTTCAATTTTATTAATCATTTCACCTTCAATAGATTTTAATATTAACCAATCAAACCCTTTGTCTCTTCTTCTTCTAGTTTCCCAACCATCACCCATATTTTTTGCCTTCCCTGGCGCTAAAATATTTTCAGCTTTTCCAAAATGCTCATTATTACAAGCTATAACTGATGCTCCATCTAAAAGAGAGGCAAGGTTTATTGTTTTTTCCCCAAAGTTATGATTTTCTCTGGATATACTTCCGTAAAGTCTAAGTCTTGCAACACCTCCATCAGGAAAAATATTTAATCTAATATGAGTAACAATTGATTTAGATGATGTTTTAAATATATGAGAACTATTTGCCTTAGTTTTTTTTTTACTAACTAGGGTTTTCCATTTAAAATTTTTAATATTATTTGATTTTGAATTACAGGCATCAATAGAAATCATTGAAGGTTGATTTCCATTAAAATGAGAAGTATCGACATCAACTTTTGATATTGATCCAGGTTTACCCAATTTAATAATTAAATAATCATGACCAGCACTTCTTTTTCTTCTCGACTCCCATCCATCCATCCATTTACCATTTTTATCAAATAACCCCTCTTTAAATACAGGAGCTGATGGATCAATAATTCTGTTAGCAGATGCAAAAAAATCATCTGTTTTGAATATAACTTTTGAACCTAGTCTAGGCTGAGCAAGATCAATTAGTCCGTCTGTGTATATTATTTTTTTTGACATTATTTCGAATAGTTTTTAATCCAATGTTTAGCTATATCAACTCTTTTACATATCCATACATTTTTATGTTTTTTTATATAGTTTAGAAATTTTTTTAAAGCTTGTACTCTTCCAGGTTTACCAATTATTCTACAATGCAATCCTACAGACATCATTTTTGGATGAGTTTTACCCTCTTCATACAAAGCATCAAAACTGTCTTTTAAGTAAGAATAAAAATGGTCACCTGTATTAAATCCTTGGTTTGTTGTAAATCTCATATCATTGTTATCAAGTGTGTAAGGAATAATTAGTTGTTTTTTTTTATTTCTTATTTCCCAATAAGGTAAGTCATCACTATATGAGTCGCTATCATATAAAAAACCACCATCTTCAAAAACTAAATCTCTAGTATTTGGACTACATCTACCTGTGTACCAACCCAACGGTCTTTCACCAAATATCTTTTTATGAGTTTTAATTGCCATTTTCATATGTTTTTTTTCTTCAGATTTTTTAATATTTTGATAATCGATCCATCTCCATCCATGAGAGGCAACCTCATAAGCTGAACTCATTAATGCTTTGCATATTTGAGGATTTTTGGCCAAAGCCATCCCAACACCAAAAATGGTTACTGGAATTTTTTTTTCTTTAAATATTTTATGCAATCTCCAAAATCCTCTACGCGAGCCATATTCATAAAGAGATTCCATATTGATATGCCTCCCTTTAACTGGTTGAGCACCTATAATTTCAGATAAAAAAACTTCTGAATTTTTGTCACCATTTAAAACGCAATTTTCTGCGCCCTCTTCATAATTTAAAACTATTTGAACGGCTATTCTTGCATTATTAGGCCATTTAATCTTTTTATCCTTAGAGCCATATCCAACCATATCTCTGAGATTTTTTTTAGACATATTGAAATTATAATTTACTTTGTGCTGGTAAACAATTTATTAATTTGGAACTGACTCTACTTTAATTCCATCAAGTAAATTCAAACATTTCTTAAGTTCATCTAAAATAATGAACTCATCAATTTTATGAGCTTGATCAATTGATCCTGGCCCACACACAACAGTACTAATTCCAATTTCTTGAAATAAACCTGCTTCAGTTCCAAATGAAACAACTTGTCTAGAATTATCTCCTGTTAAACTTGAAATTAATTCACAAGCTTCTGATTTATTTACTCTATCAAAACCAACTATTTCACCAATAATATCTTTTTCAATTGAAGCATTTGAAAAAACTTTTTTCATTTCAGGTAGCAGCACTTCATTTGCATATTTGTCTATTTCTTGGTTTAAAAATACACCATCCTCTTTAACTACTGGTCTTGTTTCCCAATTAACATGACATTTATCTGCTATTACATTGTGAGCAATACCACCAAATACACCACCAATAGAAAGAGTAGAATATGGTGGATCAAAAATAGAGTCTTTTGGCGCTCTACTTTTAAGTTTTTCTCTAAGTTCAATTAATTTATTAACGTATTTTGAAGCATACTCAACAGCACTTACACCTTTGTGAGGTGCCGAGCTATGTCCCGCTAAACCATTGAAATAAGTTGTGTATTCATAACATCCTTTATGAGCATCAATAATTTTCATATTAGTAGGTTCACCAATTATACAAATACCATCTTTGATATCTCTTTTTTTTAATTCTTCTATTAATATAGGCGCTCCTTGGCACGCCGTTTCCTCATCAAATGTAAATGAAAAATGAATATCTCTATCTAAATTTGATTTAGAGTAAATAGGTGCATATGCTAGAGCACATGCAATAAATCCTTTCATGTCACATGCACCTCTTCCATATAACTTGTCTCCTTTAACCGTCGCAGTAAAAGGATCTGTACTCCAACCTTTTGAAACTGGAACAACATCAGTATGACCTGACAAAATTATTGGTTTTTTGGTTTTTGAATTTTTAGCTTTAAGAGTCGCAAATAGATTTACTCTTTTTTTTTCATTATCATAAGTTCGAAAAGATGTAGCACCAAGTTTTTTTAAAATCTCATCACAATAATCAATTAATGAGCTGTTATCTTGTCCAGAAATAGTTTTAAAGGTTATTAAGTCCTTTAAAATCCTAACTGAATTATCAAATAATAGTTCTGAATTATTTTCTGTACTCATATTTAGCAATTATTATATATTAAATATATGAAAGAACAAATTACCTTTGATATATTTGACAAAGTAGACATCCGAATAGGAACAGTAATTTCTGTAAAAAAAAATGAAAAAGCCAGAAAACCTTCATTGGTTGTAGAAGTTGATTTTGGAGATGAGATTGGAATAAAACAATCTTCAGCTCAAATTACTCATTACTACAATGAAGAAAATTTAAAAGGTAAACAGGTAATTGGCGTATGTAATTTTGCTGAAAAAAATATTGCTGGAGTGGTTTCCCAAGTACTTATTTTGGGTTCAATTGATAAAGAAGGTAAAGTAATTTTAGTTCATCCATCTCAAAAATCAGAGAATGGTTTACCAATAGCATAAGAATGCATCCAGAAATATTGTCACTTTCTTTGTTTATGTTTGTAACCAGCTGTTCACCTGGCCCCAATAATGTTGTTGCTTCACATTCTGGATTTAATCATGGAATAAAAAAATCAATTCCTTTAATGCTTGGTGTTATTTTTGGTTTTACAACAATGTTAGCAATTGTTAACTTTGGATTAATTAATATCTTTAATATTTATCCCATCATTCAAAAATTTTTAATTGGCACTGGAACAATTTTTTTAATTTATCTTGCTTACAAAATTTCATTTTCAAAATCTTCTGACAAAAAAGATAATCTTAAACCAGTAAGTTTTGTTGAAACTTTTTTATATCAATTTTTAAATCCCAAAGGTGTAATCGTTGCTGTGATAGCTGTATCAACTTACACAGAATCAGGTATTAACTTTATGAATTATTCTCTATGGATGTTAGGGGTTGCTTTTTTGTTTGCGATTATAAGCATTATATTTTGGACTATTTTAGGAAAATTTATGAGGAAATTCGCGACAAATGAGAAATTTATTAAATGGTTTAATTATGTTATGTCAACGCTCCTATTAAGTTGTATTGCAACTTTTTATTACTAAAAAAAATATATGAAACCAGGAACAAAAAATTCTTACAATTCACTATCCGATATATCGATTAGTGATAATAATTATAAATATTATTCACTTAAAAAAGCTGAAGAAAATGGGCTTGATGGAATTTCCAGATTACCAAAATCTTTAAAAGTTCTTCTGGAAAATTTATTAAGATATGAAGATGATTTGTTAGTCAATAAAAATCAAATTAATTCAATCAAAGAATGGTTAAAGTCAAAAAAATCAAATACAGAAATTGCTTATCGACCAGCAAGAGTTTTATTACAAGATTATACAGGTATTCCAGCTGTAGCAGATCTTGCTGCAATGAGAGAAGCTGTAAAAGATAAAAATAAAGATCCAAATACTATCAATCCTTTATCAGCTGTAGATCTTGTAATCGATCACTCGGTTCAAGTGGATCAATCAGCAAAATCAGACTCTTTTGAAAAAAATGTTGATATTGAATTTAAAAGAAATGGAGAAAGATATTCATTTTTAAAGTGGGGACAACAAGCATTTAATAATTTTAGAATAGTTCCTCCAGGCACTGGAATATGTCACCAAGTAAACTTAGAGTATTTGTCAAAAGTAGTTTGGTCTGAAGAATTTAAAGGAGAAAAATATTTATTCCCAGATACTTTAGTCGGTACTGACAGTCATACAACAATGGTTAATGGATTGTCTGTATTAGGGTGGGGTGTTGGAGGCATTGAAGCTGAAGCTGGAATGCTCGGTCAACCAATATCCATGTTAATTCCTGAGGTAATAGGATTTGAAGTTAAAAATAAAATGCCTGAAGGAACGACTGCAACTGATTTAGTTTTAACAGTAGTCAAAATGCTAAGAGACAAAGGTGTGGTTGGAAAATTTGTAGAATTTTATGGAGAAGGTTTAAAAAATTTAACTCTTGCTGATAGAGCAACGATTGCAAATATGGCTCCAGAGTATGGTGCTACTTGTGGATTTTTTCCAATTGATGATGAAACTTTAAAATATTTAAAATTTTCTGGAAGAGATCAACATACAGTTGACGTTGTTGAGCAATATGCAAAAGAACAAGGATTATGGGCTAGTGATGAAATAGAATTTACAGACACTATCTCATTAGATATGTCTACGGTAGTTCCAACTATTTCTGGGCCTAAAAGACCACAGGATAAAGTTTTATTAACAGATGCACCAACTTCATTTAAAAAAGTTTTAGAAGATGCAACAAATAAAAAAGATCATTCTATTTCAAAGGTTTCAAATACTGATTATGAAATAAAAGATGGTTCAATTTTAATTGCAGCAATAACCTCATGTACCAACACTTCAAATCCAAATGTTTTAATTGGAGCTGGTTTGCTTGCAAAAAAAGCTGTTGAATTAGGATTAGAAGTAAAACCTTGGGTCAAAACTTCTCTAGCACCAGGATCACAAGTAGTGACTGATTATCTAGCAAAAGCTGGACTAAATACTTATTTAGATAAATTAGGGTTTAATTTGGTGGGCTATGGTTGCACAACTTGTATTGGAAATTCAGGTCCATTACCTGAAAATATAGTGGAAGCGATCCAAAAAGAAAATATTTATGCAGTATCTGTTTTATCTGGAAATAGGAATTTTGAGGGAAGAATTTCTCCTCACATTAAAGGCAATTACTTAGCATCTCCACCATTGGTTGTTGCTTACGCAATTGCTGGTCATATGGAAGTTGATTTATACAAAGATGCACTTGGAAAAGATAAAAATGGAAAGGATGTTTATTTGAAAGATATCTGGCCATCAAATAAAGAAATTGAAGACACTTTAAAACAATCTTTAAATGCAGAAATGTTCATCCAAAGATATTCAAATGTTTCAGAAGGTCCTAGCCAATGGCAAAAAATTAAAACAGAGGAAAGTAGTATTTATAGTTGGGACGAGGGATCAACTTATGTGAAAAAACCTCCTTTCTTTGACAATTTACCAGATGAGCCAGAAGGATTTAAAGAAATTAAAGATGCAAGGCCTTTGTTAATTTTAGGAGATATGGTTACTACAGACCACATTTCACCAGCAGGAAATATTCAAAAAGAAAGTCCAACTGGAGAATATTTTATGGAGCATCAAATTCTTCCAAAAGACTATAACTCTTATGGTTCAAGAAGAGGAAACCACGAAGTAATGATGAGAGGCACATTTGCAAATATTAGAATTAGAAACGAAATGGCACCAGGAACAGAAGGTGGCTTTACAAAAATATATCCAGAAGAAAAAGTGCTGCCCATTTATGATGCTGTAGTTGAATATAAAAAAAGAGGAACAGACTTAGTTGTCATCGGTGGTAAAGAATATGGCACTGGTTCCTCAAGAGACTGGGCTGCCAAAGGAACAAAATTGTTGGGTGTTAAAGCAGTAATTGCTGAAAGTTTTGAGCGTATTCATAGATCAAATTTAATTGGAATGGGAATTTTACCGTTACAATTTACAAATGAAATTAATAGAAAAAACTTAAATCTAATTGGCTCAGAATTAATAAGTGTTCTTGACGTTGAAAAAGGTATTAATCCATCCGATGAAGTAACAATAGAAATTAAATATGCTTCAGGAGATATTAAAAAAGTTAAAACTTTATGCAGAATTGATACTAAAAATGAATTAGAATACTATAAAAATGGAGGTATACTCCAGTACGTTTTAAGGAATATGATTTAGTTATGGATGAAGATGTTTCAATTATAAATAGCAATACAAGAAATGAAAAAATTAGAAATTTCTTAGTTGAGAACAAAAAAAAATTAATTTCAGCAATATTAATATTAGTTATTTTTTTAGGTAGCGCTTACAGTTTTGATAAATACAAAACTAACCAAAAAAAACAGATTTCTAATAAATTTAATCTAATAACTTTAACGCATTCAGAGAACACTAAAGATAGAACTGTTAAAAGTTTAGTAGAAATCATAAATGAACAAGATCCAACATATTCACCATTATCTCTATATTTTATTATTGATAATAAATTGATCATTGATCAAGATGAGATTAATAGTTTGTTTGATGTGATAATTAAAAAAACATCACTGGATGAAGAAATAAAAAACTTAATTATATACAAAAAGGCTCTTTTTAATGCTGATCAAGCACAAGAAGGGGATTTATTAAATATTTTAAATCCATTAATTAATTCTAGAAGCGTTTGGAAGTCTCATGCATTATATTTGATGGCCGAGTATTTTTACGCAAAAGATCAAAAACAAAAATCTAAAGAATTTTTCAATCAAATAATCAGTTTAGAAATTTCAAATTCAGATATAAGATTACAGGCAGAGAAAAGATTAAATAGAGATTTGAGTGAATAAGATAACATTAATAGCCATTTTATTGTTATTTTTAAGCAATTGTTCATTAAGCAAAAATCCTCTTAATTGGAAAAAAGAAGAGGTAAAACTAGAAGATCAGCAAAATATCACAAAAGTATTTACCAAAGATAATGTGATACAAAAAGAGTTTAATTCTGATTTAAAATTAGATCTAAGTAATATTGTTTTAAATAACAAAATAATTGATGATAAGAATAATTTTGGTTCACAAAATTATGAGGGACTGTTAAATAAAGTTGGAAGTTATAAATTTTCTAAATTAAATGATTTCAACCAATTAAATTTAAAGCCTGTATTTTTTGACAACGGTTTGATATTTTTTGATAAAAAAGGCTCTATAATCGAATATAACAAAAAGCATAAAGTTTCCTGGAGTAAAAATTATTATTCTAAGACTGAAAAAAAATTAAATCCGAAACTAAATTTTTTAATTACAAACAAAGATTTATTAGTTTCTGATAGTATTTCAAAATTTTACTCTATAAACCTTAATACTAAAGAGTTAAATTGGTCAAAAAATTTAAAATATCCATTTAACTCAGGCATTAAAAAAAACAAAAACAAAATTTTTGCCGTTGATTATAAAAACACATTAAGATGTTATAATATTAGTGATGGCTCTGAATGTTGGAATTTACAAACTGAAGATTCATTTACAATATCAGACTCTAAATATTCTTTAATCATAATTGAAGATATGGTGATTTTTAGTAATTCATTAGGAGATGTTACAGCAGTAGATATTGATACGGGTTTAATCACTTGGCAACTTCCCACTCAAAGTAGTAGTATTGTTAACGAAACATATAATTTCAAAATTTCTAAATTAGTATCAGATGGTAATTCTATTTTTTTTTCAAATAATAAAAGTGAGTTTTATTCCATTAATGTTAAAACAGGAATTATAAATTGGGCTAATAAGATAAACTCAAATATTCAATCAGTGATTAGTGGTAATTTAATTTTTACGGTTTCTAATGAAGGTTATTTGTTTATAACTGAAAAAAACACTGGAAATATAGTTCGAGTTTCTTACCTTTCTGAAGAATACAAAGAAAAGAAAAAAAAGAAAGTAACACCTATAGGATTTGCAATAGGTAATAAGAATTTATATCTTACAAATAGTGATGGAAAAATGACAATAGTTGACTTGGAACTTGGAAATATTGTTGAAACAAAGGTGATTGCTAAAAATTTAATTTCTGAACCATTTATTTTTCAAAACAATTTATATATAATTAAAAATGGATCTATTATTCAGTATAATTAAACATGATCTTAAAACTTCTTGATAAGATCGGTAGAAAAAAAATTGTTTTAGATAGAGGTCCTTCACACCCAAGATATGATGAGGCTAAACCTTGGTTAAACAGATATTATGTTTTGTTTAGATATAGACCAAAATGGTTCCCTTTTAATGTTTTAATTCATGAAATGTTGGCAGATGATCATGGTGAAGGTGTACACAATCATTTATGTCCATATATTACTATAATTTTAAGAGGAGGTTATTGGGAAACTACTAAAAAAGGTAAATTCTGGAGAAAGCCAGGATATATTGGTTTTCGTTCAGCAAATGCCCATCATAGAGTAGACTTAAAAGAAGGCACAAAACCGATGACAATTTTTATTCCTGGCCCTTTTGGTTTACGAAAAGGTCTTAGATCAGAATATGGTATCGATTTTAAAACAAAAAAAAATTAATGGTAAAAAAATTTCAAAAAGAATTTATATCTTACTGTAACAATCAACAATTAGAAGTTAATTCAAATCAAATACAAGTTGTTAAGAGATTAGAGCAATACTATCAAGGGAATTTTCAATCCTATTTTTCAAAATTGTTTTCAAAAAAATCATCTAAAAAAGGTTTCTATCTTTATGGTGATGTTGGTGTAGGCAAAACTATGATCTTAAATTTTTTTTTTGATCACATAAAAGAAAAAAAGTTAAGACTCCACTTTAATGAGTTTATGTTAAACTTCCATGACTTTGTTCATGAAAAAAAAGAAAAAGAAGAAAATAATACAATTAATCATTTTGTAAAAAATTTAAAATTAAAGGCCTCTTTGATTTATTTTGATGAATTTCAGGTGACAAATATAGTAGATGCAATGATTTTAGGAAAATTATTTGATCAAATATTTAAAGAAGATATTAAAATTATTGTAACTTCTAATACTAAAATCTCTGAATTATATAAAGATGGTCTTCAAAGAGATCAATTTAAACCTTTTATCAAAATTATGGAACAGGATACTATAGAATGTGAACTCAAGATTGAAGATGATTATAGAAAATCTAATAACAATCAAAAACAAAGATATTTTTATCCACTTAATCAGGAAACTAATTTTAAAATAAATAAGTTTTTTAGAACTATTACAAAAGATAAAAAACGTACCTCAAAAACAATTAATGTTAAAGGTAGAGATTTTAAAATAGAAAATTTTTATGAAGGAGTAGCTAGATTTAATTTTAATAATCTATGTGATCAAAACTTAGGTGCAGAGGATTATTTAGAAATTATTAAAAATTGTAAATTTATTGTAATAGATCAAATACCACAATTTAATGATACCAATTCAAATCAACAACAACGTTTCATTACTTTATTAGATGTAATTTATGACAAAAACATTCCAATATCAGTTACAGCAAATCAAAACCTAGATGAATTTACCTCATCAAAATTATTAGAAAAACCATTTAAACGTACTATTAGCCGTTTGTATGAATTAACATCAATTGACAAAAATCAATGAAACAAGAATTTTATAATCTTCAAATTGATACCAGTGGTCAAAAATTATATGAATTTACCAATCAAACAATTGAATGGATTAACAAATACAATTTTAAAAATGGGATACTTAATTTAAGTATTCAGCACACCAGTGCATCTTTAATTGTGCAAGAAAATGCTGATCCAGATGTTCAAACAGATTTAATAAAATATTTTGATAAATTAGCTCCTAT
>Ga0209041_1000781_pt1 | contig 21468 bp, 17 predicted proteins | sample SaaInlV_100m_DNA_4_FD_184647 | JGI IMG/M metagenome (GOLD analysis project Ga0209041, IMG submission 184647) | Marine microbial communities from expanding oxygen minimum zones in the Saanich Inlet - SI037_S2LV_100m_DNA (SPAdes) (version 2) | ecosystem: Environmental > Aquatic > Marine >... | reverse complement strand
TTTTTTAGGCGGGAATATTTTTTATGATTCTTTACTTCCATCAGTTGCCTGTCGAGAAAAATTAGATTTTGTTTCATCCTTTGGATTTGCATTAGGATATATTGGTGGCGGGATTCTTTTTCTTATTAATGTTTTAATGTATCTTCATCCGGAATGGTTTGGTATTCCCGATGCGCCCACTGCAATTAAATTATCTTTTTTATCGGTGGCTGTCTGGTGGGCTGTATTTACAATACCAATTTTATTTTTTGTTCCGGAACCAAAGAATAAAAATTCTGTTCCCCTTCTTCATGCGCTAAAAGCAGGTGCTAAGCAGTTAAAAGAGACTTTTAACCATATCAGAGAAATGAAAGTAATTGGTATGTTCCTCCTTGCGTATTGGTTTTATATTGATGGTGTGGACACGATCATTAGAATGTCCGTAAAAATGGGGTCATCTCTAGGGTTTGAAGCGGGTGATTTAATTGTTGCATTGCTTATGGTTCAATTTATTGCTTTCCCTGCAGCTTTGGCTTATAACCAGTTTGCTCAAAAGATAGGCACCAAGAATGCAGTTTTTGTGGCTATTGGAGGATATGCGGTTATCACATTTCTTGCTTATTTTATGAATGATCCACTCCATTTTTTTGTATTGGCGGGGTTAATCGGTTTGTTTCAGGGTGGTATCCAAGCTCTTAGTAGAAGTTTGTATGCGCGACTGATTCCTGTGGGCAAAGAAGGCGAATTTTTTGGTTTTTACAATATGTTAGGAAAATTCGCGGCAGTTATCGGTCCCATCCTAATGGGCTGGGTTACGGTGGTTACAGGAAGCGTTCGATATGGCATTTTATCTATCCTTATTTTATTCATTTTGGGTGCATTCTTTCTCACAAAAGTTGACTTTGAAGAAGGGGAGCGATTAGCGAAGGAATTTGGGTAAAAAGAACATATAAAAAATATTGAATTAAAAATAGTTTATGATTTAACTTTCAAACCGAATTAGCTCCATTGATGTGGCTTGCTCTTCAAGTTAAATAGTTTTTCTCGATGGTTTTTCAATGGGGCTTTTTTTCCCACTAATTAAGATATACTTTACGTTCTCCAAATTTTTAGTTAGAATCAAATTTAAGCAAAATATAGACATTCAAAACCAGTGTCCCATTTTTGGCTTACCCGTAACAAGAAATTCTAAATGGGAATTCGAAACAGAAGATGGACGTTATTCCTTAGAATGTTTACTCTCACAGAATTACCCAAATCCATTTAATCCTCTTACGATAATTCAATTTGGTGTACCGGATGAATCTAAAGTTACGTTGATGATTTACGATCTATTGGGTCGCGAAGTGCGAACACTCGTCAATGGCAATCTAAAACCCTGATTTCATAAAGTTATCTGGAATGGTACTAACACATTTGGAAAACAAATTGCAGCGGGCATGTATTTCACAGTGATGTAAAGTGATGATTTTCGTGCAGTACTGAAAATGGTTTTGCTGAAATGATGTAATTCAGTTGTTATATTAAATTTAATCCCAAGAAAATCCCTCGAAGGCTATTTAGTTTTTAGGGGATTTTTGTTTATATATTTTCCCACTTTCAATAATCCTTCTTAACTTTTGGAAATAATTATTAAGAGCTCATGAAGATTACACGCTATTCCCAACTTGTTATGCCCCAAGACGCCAATGTGGTTGGCACTTTATTTGGTGGACAAATGGTATCTTGGATGGATATTGCAGTTGCCAAAGCTGCTCATCGATTTTTAAAAGGAACTGAAGCTGAAGCGGCAGTTACAAGAGCTATTGATTCTATTGAATTTGAAAAACCGGTTTATGTGGGGAATTGGGTGAATTTTGAATCGAGAATTATTAAGACGGGACATTCATCCATAGTGATTCAAGTTGATGCTTTCAAAGAAAGCCATGAAGAAGACAATATTTTGGCATGTACAGCAATATTCACCATGGTTTCTGTCAAAAAGTCATCTGATGGTTCTTACCAGAAAGTAAACCATAACAAATCTATATAGACGAGGCTCGTTATTTCAAAAGTATACACTCCTTCAGATTCAACGTCTAATCAAGCACACATTCCTTCAATGGACTCGTATCAAAAACGATACCAAGATTCTATCTCTGACCCTGAAACATTTTGGGGAGAAGTTGCCCAAAGGTTAGATTGGATTCAGCCTTGGTCTCAAGTGAGAAAATTTGATTTTGTAAGTGGAGAAATCGAATGGTTTAGAGGTGGAAAATTGAATGCATCCTATAATTGTATCGATCGGCATGTTAAATCGGGACATGGAAATGAAACGGCTATCATATGGGAAGGCAATGACCCAAATCAATCTAGGAAATTCACCTATAATAATCTCTTAAAGGAAGTTTCCCAATTTGCTAATGCCTTAAAATTACTTGGTGTTGAAAAAGGCGATCGAGTTTGTATCTATATGCAAATGGTTCCGGAATTGGCATTTGCTGTTTTGGCTTGTGCCAGAATTGGTGCAGTCCATTCTGTTGTTTTTGGTGCTTTTTCCAGTGATTCACTCCGAGATCGGATTAATGATTCTGAATGTAAAATATTAGTGACACAGGATACGGGCGTTCGTGGTACAACACAAAATATCCCAATGAAAGCAAATGCAGATAATGCACTTAAAGAAACACCATCTATTGAACATGTTATTGTAGTTCGCAGAACCGGAGAACCAGTATTTATGGATGCTAAGCGGGATTTGTGGTGGCACGAAGCCATTTCTGGTGTGGATGCAAAATGCAAACCGGAAGTCATGGATGCAGAAGATCCACTCTTTATTTTATATACTTCAGGTTCTACGGGAACTCCAAAAGGTGTTTTGCACACAACCGGCGGCTATTTGACTTACGCAGCATTCACCCACGAAATAGTTTTCGATTATAAACCTGGCGATATTTATTGGTGCACCGCCGATTTGGGATGGATCACAGGACACTCATATATTGTGTATGGCCCTTTAGCAAATCGCGCGACGACCGTAATCTTTGAAGGTGTACCGAATTTCCCAGATTATGGACGATTTTGGGATGTGGTGGACAAACATAAAGTGAATCAGTTTTATACAGCACCAACAGCATTGAGAGCTCTGATGAAAGAAGGGAACGATTGGGTAACATCCCGAGATTTATCTTCTCTCAGATTATTAGGAACGGTTGGCGAACCCATTAAGGAACCGGAATGGTATTGGTATAAAGATATTGTAGGCAAAAAGAATTGTCCTATTGTAGATACATGGTGGCAAACAGAAACAGGCGGGATTCTTATAACACCGCTCCCTGGTGCAACACCCACAAAACCGGGATCGGCCACATTTCCTTTTTTCGGAATTGAGCCCGTTTTACTTTCAGAAGATGGGCAAGAAATAGAAGGGAATGGCGTTTCAGGACTTTTAGCAATTAAATCATCCTGGCCGGGACAAATGAGAACTATTTATGGTGACCAAGATCGCTTTATTAAAACTTATTTTAAACAATTCCCCGGCTTTTATTTAACCGGTGATGGCGCAAAACGAGATAAAGATGGATATTACTGGATTACGGGTAGAGTAGATGATGTATTGAATGTTTCAGGTCATCGTATAGGAACAGCAGAAGTGGAAGGCGCCATTGGGAAAGCTGATGGTGTGGCAGAAGCGGCTGTTGTTGGTTATCCACATGATATTAAAGGTCAAGGGATTTATGCTTTTGTAACACTTATGACTGGAATAGAGCCATCTGAACAAATCCGAGAAGGAATCATAGCATCCGTTAAAAAGGATATTGGGCCACATGCAAAACCAGATGAGATTCAATTTACGCCGGCACTCCCAAAAACGCGTTCTGGGAAAATCATGCGGCGAATTTTAAGAAAAATTGCAGAAGGTGATTTAGAAAATATGGGCGATATATCTACGCTTGCAGATCCAAGTGTAGTAGAGAACCTTACTTCATCGCCTCAATAAGTTTTTCATTCATTTCTCTCACGCGTCTTGTGAGCATTTTGACAATTTGTTTCATGATTTCTGGATTACTTGCCATCAACTCATAAAATCCTTCTTGATCTATTTTTAACAAAATAGAATCTTCTAAAGTTATGGCATCAGCGGAACGGGGTTCTTGATCTAATAATGCCATTTCGCCAATACAATTTCCTTTTTCTAATTGAGTGATAGAATGCTCGTTTTGGATTATATCTATTTTTCCGGAAATAATCACAAAAAGTGAATCACCATAATCACCTTCTTTGAAGATTTTTTGTTGAGGTTCGTATCGAATTTCTTCGGCAATTTGAGCAATTTGGGTCAAGACATCACCGGGAATTTCGTGAAATAGATTAACAGATTTTAAGATGATTGTTTTTTCAAGAATGGAATACATGGATGGATTCTCCTGTGTTGTGAATTTATCATTTAAGAAATTTCTGTTTAAATAATCTTGCTGGGTTTTATTGAATAAATTTTGGGTGAAAATGGATTTGGGTAATTCTGCCCAATTGATCTTTTTCAAGAGAGCAGTTTGTTCAGTCTTGAGTAAAAAATGGATGGCAATGGCCGTTTTCCATTTGTGGGGATTTTTGATCCACTCCATCAACATTTCTTCTGAATCTTTAGCAATTTCAGGAAATAAATTTTTTCCGGTTTCAATTTTATCAGAATCTGGATCGATGAGCGGTAGAGTTCGTTTTCTGTTCTCTGGTGAAAAGGTTGTATCCACCAATTCTAAAACAACTGGAAGTAAATCAGGCTCTCGGCTTTTTACATATCGAATATAAGTTTCAATTGGGATATCTGTTGTTTTTAAGGTTCCTAATTTTAGAAGAATGGGAATAACTTTTCGTAAATCACTTTCAATATGATCCAAAATGAGAAATGCATGTGGGGCATCTTTTAAATGATGTCTCAATTGATAGAGTTTATAGGCTCGTTTAGAGATTCCTGAAATATGCTCATCAATTTCATTAAAAACTGTTTCATTGATTTCGAACTTTTTGCTTATTCTTAATAATGCATTACTAATCCCATTCAAAATAAGGAGATCAGAATCGCCCAAACCTGCGGATAAATATGCGATCATAGTTTCATTGTAAAATTCATGAGCTGTTCTCAAAATCCCGAGTTTGAGATTAGTAGAAGAATCTGATTGAAAAAGGAAATGTTTAAACTGATCCGAAACAAGGCTTGAGTCAAATTGTTTTAATGCATTTTCTGCATAAATAAATGTGTCAAAATGCGCTAGATTATGAATAAGTAAATCTAAGTAATCAGGGGTGGGTGATTTGACCAATACTTTCAAAATTTGTTGTTTTACTTTAGGCGATGAATGGACCAAAAATCGCTTTTTATCTTCCGACGAAATCCATTGTCCTGAATTTTTTAAAAATCCGATCGTGGTACATAATATTTCCGTATCATGACTTTTCAATAAGTGATTTATGAGTTGCATTGATTCCAAATGATTCGGATCGGAATTGAGAATTGTTACCGCAACAGCAACAGCTAAATCGATTGAATTATTTTTTAATAATGGCGTTATTTTTTCTTTCAAGTATGGAATCTTTCTATCACCTGCACAAGAAATAGCAAACGGAGCTAAATCAGTTGAGTCATTTATTGCATTAAATACCAACGAATCAGAAAGGATTTTTGGTTGATTCCATGTCAATTCCAATACAGTCCTCTTTACCTGAATTGACCCATGATTATATAAATGGTGAAGTGTATTTTTCCAGGGATGAAGTGGAAGAGTCCATAGGAGATCCAAAGCGAAAAGTTGTTTTAATTCATTATCATCTCGAAGTGTATTATCTAGCGTACTTACGATATGAGAATCTTTAATATCAAATTCAACATCATCCAAATTTAATTGTCTATTTTCAATAGATTTTACCAGTGAATTCACATATCCATTTTTTAATTTAAAACTATTCCAAATCCACAAAAATACCCCAAGAATCACAAGCAAACTGAGCCAATGGATTTTATCTTGTGGGACAAGGTTAAACGAAACAAGCATGAAAATGCAAAGTCCAGCTAACCCTTCCAATCCTGATCGAATCGTTCCATCAATTAAGGGTTTTGTCCGTTTCTTTTTTTCCGGCGTCACGGGAAGCCATAAGATTTCTTGAACCGCATTATTCGTAGAGAATTTGAAAACTTGATCTAGAAATTTCGCAATAAAGACAGCCGATAAAGTACCAAGAGCTAGAAATCCAGATGAACCAATAACTAGAGAAATGGGTAGAATTAATAAACCTGCCAAAATTCCAAATCGTGTCAATATAAATCCTGTTACAAAAAATTGCATAATTAAGGTCACGGCTCCGACAGACATATAATAAGTGCCGAAAAAGCTCATCAAATCATTTTGATTTGTGAACGTATTTGCTGCCATCATTTTGAATTGATAGTCCACTATTTTTGATATAAAGGCAGCCAAGCCAATTAGTAGAGCAATGGATTTTAAATATGGACCAAAATCTGTCGACTTTGATGGTTGGGGCTCAATGATAACTTTTCTTATTTCATGTCTCTTACGAAACGGTCTCAACAAATGAGCGATCATGACAGAAAACCCAATAAAGAAAATTGTAAGAAATAATAGTTTTTCAGATCCATAAGTTGTAACAAACGGTTTAATGCAATATCCAGCTCCCATCCCTGCAAAAGAGCCACCGGCACTTACGAGAGAAAATATTCGTTTTGCTTGTCTGGCATTAAATATTTCTCCTGCTAAAATCCAAAACTGGAATATGGATAAAACAGTTACAATTTCGACCCAAACATATAAAACGGGAATGAAAAATCCAGATAAATTAGTTTGAAGAAAAAATAAAGAAATGGAAAAAATCGCACCCGAAATAGTAATGATAAAAACTTGATCTAGATTCGAAGTTAGTTTTTTATAAATGAAAATAACGGCAGCCATGACCACTGCAATTGCGATAAACATGAGGGGGAGATAGGATTTATCAACTTGCAGTAAAAAGACAGCATCTCTAACAGCTGCTCCAGTAATGCTTGCTGAAACCACAGCAAAAAACATAATAAATAAAAGAGCTGTTTGCGTTCTTTCTTCGGATTTAATGTTAATAAGTGCCATGATGGGTGTTGGAAAGTTAAACCCATCAGTCAATCTATAAAATGTGGATTATGGTACTGGAAGTAAAATGCGTAAACACTTAATATTCAACCCAATTTTATTCAATAAAAATATTAAAAGGATTATTATGGCTAACCTATCAACTGTTGCATCTTCACCAGAATCGTGGAACGAAACTCAGGCAGATCTTATTGCGGTCGGTGTTTTCGAAGATAAAAGTTTGACCCCGATGGCAAATACCATCAATAAAGCATCAAACTTTGTATTTACCGAAGCAATCGACTTGGGAGATGTGAAAGGTAAATCCGGTGAATCACATTTTTTCTATGTAGATGGAAAACGAATCCTCCTTTTAGGACTCGGTAATAAAAATAAATTTGATGCCAATGCAGTTCGATTGGCCGCCGGGAAAGTATCCCGAACTGCCATAAGTAAAAAATTAGATTCAGTTGCAATGGAATGTTTTTGTAATAATTGTGAACATTGCCAATCTTGCGGTGAAGGACTAGTATTGGGTAGTTATCAATTTTTGGATTATAAAACAGGTAGAGATGATGGGTTCGTATTGAAATCTGCTAAGGTACTTCGTTGTGATTCGCCTGATATTGCTAAAGGTGCTGCTATTGGGAATGCAGTTTGTTTTGCTCGTGATCTTGGGAATCACCCCGGAAATATTTCCACGCCAACAAGATTGGCAGAAGCTGCCAAAGAAATTGCAGATGAAGGTGGAATGAAACTTACCATATTCGATCGAGAAGAATTTACTGAAATGGGTATGGGCGCATTGGCCGGGGTAGCATTAGGAACGGATGAACCGCCAAAGTTTATCATCCTAGAATACATGAATGGTGGCGATGAAAAACCCAAAGTTCTCGTTGGTAAAGGACTAACATTCGATGCGGGTGGAATTTCCATCAAACCTGCTGGAAAAATGGATGAAATGAAATATGATATGTGTGGTTCAGCTACCGTTTTGGGAACCATGAAAGCAATTGCAGCTTTGAAACCAAAAATAAATGTTGTGTGTATTGTGCCATCGACGGAGAATCTATTGGGTGGCAAAGCATTTAAACCTGGAGATATCCTTACCGCTTTAAATGGAAAAACAATTGAAATTCTAAATACGGACGCTGAAGGACGATTAATTCTTGCGGATGGTTTATCTTATGCATCTAAGCATTATGATCCTGAATTTATTCTGGATTTTGCCACATTGACGGGTGCAGTTCTTGTAACACTCGGTCACGTGGCTGCTGGTGTGATGGGAACGGATGAATCTCTTATGGAAAAAGTTAAAATATCATCTAAAAATTCTGGTGAAAAAGTTTGGGAACTCCCTTTATGGCCTGAATTTTGCAAACAGATTAAATCTGATATTGCTGACGTGAAAAATATGGGTACGCCCGGGCAAGCTGGCAGTATTGCGGCTGCAGCATTTTTGAAAGAATTTGTTAAAAAAGATATTCCCTGGATACATTTTGACATTGCCGGAACAGCTTGGGGTGGTAAAACCACCAGTCTCGATCCAAAAGGAAGTGCAACCGGTTGGGGAATCCGCCTTGTGCTAGATATGTTTGATGTGTAATTCTTCAAAAGGAATTTCACATTCTTGGGGGCTGATCGGATTTTTGGTCAGCCCATTTTTATATTCGATTCTCATGGCTGGACATCCCATCAACATTGATGGACAATTTCAGGATTGGGAAAATGTTATTCTAGCATATTCCGATATGGCAGGCGACGGAATGAGTGCAGATTTTGCTGATGTAAAAATCACCTACGATCAAGAATTCCTTTTTATCTATTTTTCATTTCACAATGGCGAATATTTGATGCAAGATTGGAATGCGTTTCATCTTTATATCGATGTAGACAATGATTCTTCCACAGGGTTAGATTATAATGGAATTGGTGCCGAACTGGATTGGACTTTTGGTCAACGTGAAGGTGTGTTTTATTCCAATGGCGGGAGCACGGGTATATGGCAAAATGATTTAACCCTTAGAATTGGTCCCACCATAACATCTTCTGAATTTGAAATCGCTATCGCCAGAAATTCAGATATTATGACCCTGAATGGATCCCAAGTTTTAGTTGAAGGACGTATTGTAATTGCTGAAGCGCCTCCGAATTCGGATATCGTTCCAAATGAACCTGGCGGCATTTCTTTTAACATTGGCGAAGATACCATTCCATTACCAGAACCCATTTCGTTGGAGAGACGACACGAAGATGATATACGTATTGTGACGTATAATACTCTTTGGAATGGAATTCTCGAAGAAGATAGACAACCTAGTTTTCAACGGATATTTCAAGCCTTGGATCCTGATGTTATTGTTCTTCAAGAGCATACTGATTGGAATGAAATTCAAACGATTGTCCAATCATGGTTTCCGCAGGAAACTTGGTACGCCAGTTGGACTTATAGTGATCTTGTGGTTTTGTCGCGATTTCCGATTTTGAGTGATGCCAATTTGAGCAGTTCAGAAAGAACCATGTGTGCACTATTAGATACAGAAGCGGAAATGGAAAAAAATTTATTAATTATCAATTCTCACTTATCTTGTTGTGGAAACAATGAAGGTCGCCAACAACAGGTGGATGAATTTGCTTCCGTGTGGCGAAATTGGATAACGAGTGGAAACGGTCCATTTGAATTAGAAGATGAAACGCCATTTGTTCATGTTGGGGATTTTAATTTTGTAGGCTATCGCCAACAGGTGGAGACAATCCGCATTGGTGATATTGAAAATGAAGAAGACTATGGGAATGACTTCCTTCCCGATTGGGACTCTACAAATATTGTAGATCTTTTTTCGCGTCATACCCATAAACGGATGGGCTACACTTGGCGAAGTGACGGCAGTTCATATAATCCGGGGAAATTAGATTATGTCTTTTATTCCGATGCCACAATTGATACAGGGAAACATTTTATTGTAAATACTTTAGCCATGGATTCTACATCATTGTCTGACTATGGATTAGAATGGGACGACACGCAGGAAGCATCTGATCATTTGCCACGGATTTTTGATATTTCATTAGATCCCAATGTGGGAATTGATAATGAAAATCCGTTTCCATCCCAATTTGCGATATTGACTAATTATCCCAATCCATTTAATCCAATAACGACCGTTAACATTATGGTAGAGACTCAGAAGGCCTTATCTCTACAGATATTTGATATAAATGGCCATTTAGTTAATACACTATTTGAAGGCGATATTGAATCAGGGAACCACGTTTTTCAGTGGGATGGAAGTCATTTTTCCAGTGGAGTATATTTTATAAGATTGTCGACGAGTGATTTTGTGAAAACGCGAAAAATGATTTTGTTGAAATAAGAATCTTATAAAAATACTTCGTGGCTCTTCGCGACCTTAGCGGCAAAATATTTTAAACTTGTTCCATGGCATTGTCGTACATGGGCGCCATAGTTTCCCAATCGAATGGTTTGGCAATGGGATGAAAATGGGTGGATTTGATTTTTTCATAATTCTCGATGGCCCATGTTATTTTATTAAAAAGGTCCTGATTATCTGAATATAAATGATCTTTGTGCTGTTCTGGAGGTAGCAATTCAGGGTAGGTGAGCCGGTTGGGTAAAATGGGCCATGTGTCGCAATACATGGCTTCCATTACACTTGCTCCGAAAAATTCCTGATTCGATGTTACGGGCAGGATATCCGCTTTCCAGAGCCATTTTGCATAATCTGTAAAAGAATCCGTATATCCCCATTGAACAATTTGATTCTTAAAAGATTTATGAGCATCAACAAAAATGTCAGGATATTGACTAAAATTTTCACCCATGACAGCCAATTTAAAATCATAGCCATATTCTTTAACCCGTTCCAATACGCTAAAAAAGTCATCGGGGTTTTTATCATATTCCCAACGATGATTCCATAAGATAAGCGGTGCTTCACCGTGATCGATGCGGTGATTATCAAATTGCTGAAGATCCATACCCAAGTGAAGAATGCGACTATTGTTACGAATCATATCTACGGAATCCAATTCGCGGTAATCGGGAAATTTTCTGAGAAAACGGGGAAGTGCATCCAAAAAAGAATCCATGTGGAATTCAGAATTAAAGAAAACTTGATCAGCAGATAAAGCAGATGCGAAATTGATAAAACCATAATGGGTATCTCGTTTTTGTGCTATATCTCTATCATTTGGCGACCAGGGATATGAAATTTGGTTTTCATGAAAATAAATAGCAGTGGGAATTCCATGTGATTTAGATTTTGTCAGGGCGAGAAAAGTAGAGAGGTCCAACATATCGGTGGTAAGAATAAGATCTGGTCGCCAGGTGAGATTGTTGAATTCTCGTGCCATTGTTACAGCGCCACCATGCATGCGCCATTTCCAAAATTGACCTTTCATTGTGAGAAGTAGTACATCGTGTTTGCTGTGATTGGCAAACCCAATGGCCCACTGTTTATGAGATCCGGTGAAATAGGGTTCAATGAGGATGATATTCACAGTGAAATTTACTAAAAAATTGAATGGATGTTTAAAACTTGAAAATCGATTAATTACATTCAAATAAAAATGTAAAAAATATATATAGCAGTCTAAGAATTTTATTGAATTCCGATGGAAAATTGCAAGAAATAAACTTAGAGATATGTAACCCGTTTCCGTATTTTTCACCCGCTTTTTTATCATGGAAATTAAAACTGTCACCACCAACCGGAAAGCCTACCACGAATACCATATTCTTGAAACCTATGAAGCTGGGCTTCAATTGATGGGTAGCGAGGTCAAGAGTATTCGAGAAGGGAATGCAAGTTTAAAAGAATCGTATGTATTAATCAGGAAAGGCCAAGCATGGTTAAGAGGGGCTCATATAGCTTCTTATAGCCATACTGGCATTGATGGTCACGATTTAGTTCGGGACCGTAAATTGCTACTTCATCGCAAAGAAATTGACCGTATCGCATCCAAACTTGCTGAAAAAGGTTTAACCGCAGTACCAACTAAACTATATTTTAAAGGTGGTATTGTGAAACTAGAAATGGGATTAGCAAAAGGGAAAAAACTCCATGATAAACGAGAATCCAAAAAGAAAAGAGACGTAGAACGAGATATACAACGAGCTTTGGTCCAAAGATGAACTTTTTACCTGTAGAAGAACAATTATTTTTAATTCGCCGTGGAGTGGAAGAAATTATTCCTGAAGAGGAATTAAAACTAAAATTAGAAAAATCAAAAGAATCCGGATCTCCTTTAAATATTAAATTGGGGTGTGATCCGAGTCGTCCTGATCTCCATATTGGACATGGTGTTGTTTTAAGAAAACTTCGTCATTTTCAAGATTTAGGGCATCAAGCTATTTTGGTTATTGGCGATTTTACTGCTATGATTGGTGATCCATCTGGCCGAAATAAAACAAGGCCACAACTCAACCTTGAAGCAGCAAGATCTAATGCTGAATCTTATGTGGAACAGGCTAAAGTTATACTTGATATAAGTACTCTTAAAATTGTTTATAACTCAGATTGGCTGAACAAAATCAATTTTAATGATGTTGTAAAGTTAACAAGTTCTATGACGGTTGCTCGCATGTTAGAACGTGATGATTTCACCAAGCGTTTTCAATCTGAAATTCCGATTTCCCTTCATGAATTTTTATATCCCTTAGCTCAAGGTCAGGATTCTGTAGAATTGAAAGCGGATGTAGAATTAGGTGGGACGGATCAAAAATTTAATTTGTTGGTTGGGCGAGATTTACAAAAAGCGGATGGGCAAGATCCCCAATGTATTATTACACTTCCATTATTAGAGGGGACTGACGGCGTTGATAAAATGTCCAAGTCATACGGTAATCATATTGGTCTTCATGATTCTCCAGAAGATATGTATGGCAAAACTTTATCTATATCTGACGATATGATTTTGAAATGGTTAACGTTAGCCGCTGATGCTGAGGAATCTATTGTAAAAAATGCTGAATCCCAATTAGGAGACTCGTCTGTAAATCCCATGCAAGTGAAACGAGAATTGGCGCGAGCGGTGGTTGAATTATATTATGATGCGGAAACCTCATCTAAGGCTGAACACCATTTTAATACAGTCGTCGTGGGAAAAGGTATTCCTGATGATATTCCTGAATATTCTCTTGAAAATGAAGATTTAATAGTAAATGTGATTTTTAATGCGGGACTGCTTCAGAGTAAAGGAGAAGCACGCCGAATGATAAAGCAAGGTGCCGTTAAATTGGACGGTGAGTCTGTCTCTGATATACAAGCAAAAATTTCTCCAAAGGAACACCAAATTCTTAAAGTAGGCAAACGTCGCTTTTTAAAGGTAATTGAATGATGCGTAACTCTTATGGCCTGTTAATAATGGCAACTTTTATTTCTTTTTCGTGTAGCACAAAACCGAATAAACCCAAACTTGTCATTACCCTTGTGGTGGATCAAATGCGGCCGGATTTACTGACCCGATTTGATGATCTATATACGGGTGGATTTCGATGGCTTATGGATCATGGTACTTGGTTCACCAATACACACCATGATCATAGTTATACAGCTACCGGTCCCGGCCATTTTGCTATAGGTTCGGGCCAATATCCAGGACGCGTTGGTGTTCTTGGAAATAGTTTTTATGATCGCGATTTGAAAAAGAATGTGTATTGTGTGGAAGATCCTGTGGCAAAAGTCATTGGTGCCAAAAAAGGGAAGGCACGGTCCTATTCAAGATATAATACAACTGGATTAGGAGATTGGGTCAAAACGACTTACCCAAATTCCAAAGTGATATCTCTCGCTGGTAAAGATAGAACTGCTGTCTTTATGGGTGGAAATAAACCTGACCTTCCAATTTATTATAATAAAGCTGGGCAATTCATTTCATCGGATTATTACGTCGATAAACTTCCTGAATGGGTGAACGAATTCAACAAAAATCTTCATGCTGAATCATATAAAGACTCCTTGTGGACAAAATCTTTAGACGATGAATTGTATTTAAAATATGCACGAGAAGATAATTATTTCGGTGAATCAGATGATTATTTAAGTGAAGAATATTCACCTGTTTTTCCTATCGGAATTGATCCTAAAGATGACCCAGAACTATTATTAATGGGGCGCCCATGGTTTGAACGAGAATTATTAAATCTAGCTAAAAAGGCGATTGTACATGAGGAATTGGGAAAAGATTCTGATCCCGATTTATTGTTTTTAGGGTTTTCTGCAATGGATTGGATGATTCACGATTATGGGCCTCATTCTCAAGAAATTATGGATGCATTTATTAAGCTGGATAAATGGTTAGGGAATTTTATTGAATTTGTGGATGAAACTGTTGGATTAGAAAATGTTCAATTTGTATTGACCGCTGACCATGGTGGGTTGCCACTTCCTGAATATGTTATTGAAAATGGTGGAACGGGTGGACGAATCAACAAAAAACATTTGAAAGAAGCTTTCGAATGGATCGAAGAAGAAATTGAAGAAAAATTTGGCGATGAACTCTATGTTCGAAGTGGTGGAAATTATTTTCTTAATCTTGAGAAACTGAAAAAAATGGATATTAATCCTAGGGCTATTTATGATGTGGTCCAAAAGTTGCTCCCGAAAGTTGAAGGAATAGAAAGAATGGTTTATAAAGAAGATATAATTGCTTCCCTTGAAACAGATAAAATCACATTGCGATTGAAGCATATGATTCATGCCTATAAAACTCCTGAAATATTCCCCATAAATACGCCAGGTTACATCTATAAAAATCCTTATGGTACCAGCCACGGTTCACCTTATGATTATGACACGCACGTTCCATTGATATTCTCTCATGAAACCACAAATGCTGGCTCTAATAATGATCAGCACGCCACGGTTGATATCGCACCATCTATTGCTCATCTTCTAGATGTGAAAATCCCTGAATTTTGCGATGGATCTGTTATAAAATTTTAATTCATTCTTAATGTATTTACTATTCATTCAAAATTAATTTGGGTTATATTTATTACTCACACCACTCTCTTTAAATTTTAAATTAAATTTCGAAATAAGTATTCTCGTGTCAATAATTAATGTCAGGAGGTTCGTTTGCTAAATCTATCTAATCTTATAAAACAGTACGAAGGTGTTCGTGCGGTCGATGATGTTTCATTCTCCGTTGAACAGGGGGATGTTTTTGGATTTTTAGGCCCAAATGGTGCAGGAAAAACCACTACAATTAGAATGATAATGGGTATCATTCAGCAAGATAGCGGTACCATAGAATTGAATGGAAAAAACATTAATTTAATTGGTCGAAATAATTTAGGCTACCTTCCGGAAGATAGGGGTTTATATCAAAAACAGAAATTAGAAGAAACAATTATTTATTTTGGAATTCTTCGTGGACTTTCCAAATTGGATGCAAAAACCAAAACAAATGAATGGTTGGAGCGATTTGGTATAGGAGATCAAGGAAATCGAAAAATTGAAGAGCTTTCCAAAGGAAATCAGCAAAAAATTCAATTTATTTTATCACTCATCCATGATCCATCTTTATTGATTTTGGATGAACCTTTTACTGGGTTGGACCCGATCAATCAGCTTTTATTGAAAGAGATAATTCAGGAAAAAAGGGAAGAAGGGAAGACCATCCTTTTTTCCACCCATCAAATGGAACAAGTAGAACGCTTATGCACCAATATTTGTTTAATAAATCAAGGTAAAATAATTGTTGAAGGCTCTTTAGAGAATGTAAAAAAATCCCATTCAAGCGATTCAGTAGATGTTCGATTTACGGGTGAATTAAACATAGAAAAAGCAAAATCATTTTTCTCAGAAATGGCTATAAAAGGATCATCTATATCAGGTGTACTATCGTGTGAACCCCGTGACTTTTTAACGTGGATGAATGAAAGTGTAATTGTTCAATCTTTTCAAATTCATGTTCCAAGTTTAGAGCAAATCTTTATTGAAGAGGTGAAAAAATCATCATGAATCAAATTTGGAATATCGTAAAATGGGAATTCATGAACCGCGTAAAATCAAAACTCTTTTTGATTACTACATTTTTACTCCCATTTTTTATGGGTGGTATGATGTATTTGCCCACTCTTCTCATGGATATGGAACCGGAAGAAACCACGGAAATTGGCTTAGTTTTTGAAGATGATATTTTAGATCTGACTGAACGATTTCAAACTCAAATGAGCTCAATACATAAGCTCAAAGACGGGAATCCGCAATTTATTTTTAATCGATTTCAATCAAATGAAATTGCACTAGATAGTGTTCTTTCAAAATCCATTGATGGATTTTTATTTATTCCATCAACTGTGATGGATACGGGTGAAGTTGAATATTTTAGCTTCTCCCTAAGTAATATTAAGATTTATACTCAAATTCGGCGTGTCTTAAATCAAGGTGTAATTGAGCAACGAATGATTGAGCAAAATATTGATATGTCCATGGTTGGACAATTGAGCCGTCGAATTTCATTTGATACATTTAAAATAGATGAAGATGGTGAAACTTCGGAAGGAAATGAGCTCGCTAGTTTTATCATTCCATATTTATTTTTAATGATATTATTTATGACGGTTTTTATGAGTGGTCAAATATTATTGCGTTCTGTAATGGAAGAGCGCACCAGTAGAACCATAGAAATTTTATTATCGTCTGTAACGCCCGATGAATTAATGCGTGGAAAAATTTTGGGCTTGGGAGCCTTAGGTTTAACCCAAATGTGTTTTTACCTTATTGTCGGTTTAATTGCCACTGAATACAAAGAACTAGCTACTATCGATTTTTCGCTTATTCCTTTATTTCTCATTTATTTTGTGACCGGATATTTATTTTATGCCGCGATATTTGCAGCCATGGGAACTTTTTTCACTTCGGAGCAAGAAGCTCAGCAATCTAGTGGTGTTATTAGTATTATTGCTGTTCTTCCTATGATTTTCGCATCCTACTTTATTACCAACCCAGAGTCAGCATTCACAATTGGGGCAACTTATATCCCTCCTTTAACCCCCTTCATGATGATTATTCGAATTGGCACCAAAAGTGTTGAAATGACTGAAATAATAATTTCAACTGTTTTGATGATTGTATCGTGTTGGTTCATGTTGAAATTATCTGGAAAAATATTTAGGACAGCTATTTTACTTTATGGGAAGAAAGCAACTGTTCAAGAAGTTTATCGTTGGATTCGTGACTGATTTTTATCCTACTATCAATATTATTCCCTAAATTCAATCAACAATGACAGTACTCATAACTTATTTTTTAACAGCACTTTTTGTGTCTTTCCTGTGTTCATTACTTGAATCAGTCCTTTTAAGTTTATCTTTTGCTCATGTATCTGTTTTGAAAAAAGAAGGGAAACGTTCTGGAATCATCATGGCAGAGCTTAAGGGAAATATTAATCGTCCTTTAGCAGCGATTCTGACAATAAATACCATCGCCAATACAGTGGGCGCAGTGGGTGTTGGCGCACAAACTCATCTTATTTACGGAGATGAGTGGGTGGGGTTAGCCTCAGGGATTTTAACTTTATCAATTTTATTCTTCTCCGAAATTATTCCAAAGACGATTGGAGCTGTTTATAGCAAATCTTTGGTTGCATTCACGGCAATAACAATTCGTTGGTTAATGGTGATCGCTTGGCCATTTGTTGTGTTGTCCGAATATATGTCGCGGATGATTAATCCTGGTGAAAATGGCGGAGAATCAAAGGCATCACGAGAAGAATTACTGGCCATGGCAGAGATAAGCGAGGATGAGGGTTCCATAGATGAACAAGAGGGGGATATTATTGAAAATCTCATCAAATTAGATGGGATTCCAATAGAAGAAGTGATGACGCCAAGGTCCGTTGTATTCGCATTAGATAAAAATGAAACAGTTGGGGAAGTGGTTAAAAAGAACTCACCCATTGCTTTTTCCAGAATACCTGTTTACGATAAAGATTTAGATCATATTATTGGATTTGTAAATCGATATACATTAGTGAATAAGCAAGCTGAAGATCAATTTCATATTAAAATTGGCGAATTAATGAAACCCATTCATACCGTTCTAGAGAAAGAATCTGTCTCTGAAGTATTAGATCAATTTGTAAAACGTCGTCAGCAGTTATTTATTGTCATGGATGAATTCGGGACGACGACGGGGCTCATTTCATTAGAAGATGCCATAGAAACATTACTGGGTGTTGAAATTGTAGATGAACATGATCGCGTGGTTGACATGAGAAAATTCGCTTCTGCGAAAATGAAGAAAAAAAATAGAATAAAAATCGAATAAACATCTTCGTCTTATTGGTTGGGAATCGATTAATTGATAGATAAATTTGCCGGCTTATTTCTCAGGAGAATTTAAATAATGGCTAAAAAACAATTAAGTTTCGCTGACAAAGCTGCAGGATCGAAAGATAAAAATGCAGTTTATGTCAAATATGTAAAAAGTGTGAAATCCGAAAAAACCGGACAATGGCGTTTTAACGAACAAATGATTCGTTCAAATAAAGGTGAAAACCTTGATGTTGCGTTAAAACGTATGGATGAAGTTGCAAACCTTATCGATATTGATCTTTCTCAATTTGAATCACAGGATGAACCGAGTGTTGAAACTGTGAGTGATGAAGTTCAAACAGAAGAAACGTCAACTGAACAAGATGAAAAATCTGCAGATGAAACGTCTGAAAAGCCCATCAAAGCAGAGTCTTCAATAGAAGAATAACATTTTGGAGAGGTGTCCGAGTGGCTTAAGGAGCACGCTTGGAAAGCGTGTGTGCGTTTACGCGTACCGTGGGTTCGAATCCCACTCTCTCCGCATTACAATATTCGGTTAGTCTTCTCCAAAAATTAACCGAAACAGAATTTAATTTATAAGAAAAAAAACGGAGGGGTGGCAGAGCCTGGCTGAATGCACTGGTCTTGAAAACCAGCAAGGGTTTATACCCTTCGGGGGTTCGAATCCCTCCCCCTCCGCAATAATACTCTGAAGTAATTCTAATTTTCATCATGTGGTTTGTTTATATCATAGATTCCCTGCCCGAAACCTGATTCTATTTTGACTATGATTGATTTCCTGAAAAAACTGTTAGGCGATTTTAACTTGTAAAAACTTTTTTATATATAGATCGAAAATAATCGTTTAAAGAATGGATGGGTAATAAAGAAATAGATAAAATAGATAAACTCTTTTAAATTTCATAATGCCAACTTTCCAAGATATCAAAAATGCACATAAGCGGATTCGTCCTTTTATTCATCGCACTCCAGTTTTAACGAATTCAAGTCTAAATAAATTGTCGGGTGCAGACCTCTATTTTAAATGTGAAAATTTTCAGAAAGTAGGTTCATTCAAGATACGGGGTGCTACCAACACAGTTTTGCAATTGACAGATGAAGAACTTACTCTTGGCATTGTTACTGCATCGTCCGGGAACCACGGTGCGGCACTGTGTATGGCCGTTTCTAATCGTGGCGGGAAAACTATAGTGGTCATGCCTAACAATACACCCCAAATTAAAGTCGATAATGTTGAGCGGAACGGTGGAGAAATCGTTTGGTGTGAACCAATCCAAGCATCTCGGGAAAAAGTATTACAGGAAATAATGGACGAAACAGGCGCTGTTTTGGTCCATCCCTATAACGATGAGCGTATTATTGCAGGGCAAGGTACAGCCGCCAAGGAATTGTTAGAAGATTACCCAGATTTAGAAAGGATCGTTTCTCCTGTAAGTGGAGGTGGATTATTAAGCGGTACCTTATGTTCCGCAAAGGAAATGAAACCGGGAATTCTTGTTTATGGTGCTGAACCGGCAGAAGCTGATGATGCTTATCGATCGTTGCAATCGGGTGAAATACAAGGGAACAAAACAACAAATACTATTTGCGATGGACTTCGAGCCCAGATCGGCACAATCACATTCCCCATTATTCAGGAAAAAGTTGATGGAATTATTACAGTCACGGAAGATGAGATTATCCATTCCATGCGATTAATTTGGGAACGAATGAAAATTATTGTGGAACCTTCCAGTGCAATCACACTGAGTGCTATCTTAAAGAGAAAAGAATTGTTTAAAGGAAAGAAAGTGGGCTTAATTCTTTCCGGTGGGAATGTGGATTTGGAAGACCTTCCTTTTTAAAAATAAAGACTGCGAAACCGTCAAATCTATCATCCATAATATAATTCCACTAGTTCGGACTATCTCTGAGTAAAAGCTCTCTCATTAGTTTCAAATCTGTTTCACTTAGATGACTGGAATCTATTGTTATAACATTCCATAGTAATTCTCCTTTTATTATTCCTTGATTATTTCCTATCAGACGGTATTTTTTCATTATCAATTAATCCATTAACAATTAACAATTAATTACTTATCCTTCTTTTTTGCTTTCACTGCGATTAGTAATTTCTGATAATACTTTTTTGAATTTTATCCAATAAACTAATGAATCCACGCGTTCGATTTGCCCCAAGCCCTACAGGAAATCTCCATATTGGTGGAGCTCGAACTGCTCTTTTTAATTATTTATTTGCCAAACATAATAACGGCCAATTTCTTGTCAGAATTGAAGACACCGATCTTGAAAGATCAAAACAAGAATACACAGATCAAATTTGTGAATCCATGATTTGGCTTGGATTAGATTGGGAAGAAGAATTAGTCTATCAATCAAAAAGAACTCAATCTTATGAAAAAGCAATTGAACAATTGTTATCCAATGGATCGGCCTATAAATGTTTTTCAACTAAGGAAGAAATTGAAAAACATCGATCTGAAACGGGTTCTTTTTCTTATCCTGGATTTTGGAGAGATAGAGATCAGGCGGACATTGATAAAGCTTTAGAACTTAAATCACCCTTTACAATTCGATTAAAAATACCAAACGAAGAAAATACATCTTATCATGATATGATTTATGGTGAAATCGCAATTGAAAATTCAGAATTAGATGATTTTATTATTGCTAGATCCGATGGAAGTCCCGTATATAATCTAACAAACGTTGTGGATGATAGTGATATGGGAATCACTCATGTCATTCGTGGCGAAGATCATATTTCTAATACACCCAAACAGATTCTAATGTATAAAGCGTTAAGGTTAAAAGTCCCAAAATTTGCTCATTTACCCATGATACTTGGCCAAGATAAAAAAAGATTAAGTAAACGCCACGGTGCTACGGGTGTTCAAACTTATCGCGATGATGGATTTCAGCCGGAAGCTTTATTGAATTATTTATCTTTGCTGGGATGGAATCCTGGTACCGAAGAAGAAATCATGCCTTTTGATGAAATCATCCAAAAATTTGATTTAACAATGGTTCATAAAAAAAGCGCCGTTTTTGATGAGAAAAAACTAAATTGGATCAGCGGACAACATC